>Ga0307505_10000514_pt1 | contig 42183 bp, 43 predicted proteins | sample 23_S_MG_FD_202183 | JGI IMG/M metagenome (GOLD analysis project Ga0307505, IMG submission 202183) | Soil microbial communities from Populus trichocarpa stands in riparian zone in the Pacific Northwest, United States - 23_S | ecosystem: Environmental > Terrestrial > Soil > Riparian zone > Trees...
CGCGGTCCACCCTTCCGTCGGCTCGGTCCGGAGCGGGGCCCTGGCCGAAGCCTTCAAGGACGGCTGGCTCTGCTTCGAATCCCACGACCAGCGCCGTCGGTTCGCGCCGATTCCCCCAAACTGGGAGCACCTCACCGCCGAGGCCCTCGGCGCCCTCTGTCGCAGCGCCGAGCAAGCCGTTCGGCGCACCGACCCATAACCCACCCGACGCTCTCGTTCGACGTCCGTCCGGTCAGTCAGCTCATGCGGCGGGGGAAGGCTGGCGTTTGAATCCGGGCACTGGCCAGCTTCGTAGGCCCTCAGGAAGTCGCTGCCCCCCTACCGGAGCGTTCCCCTAAATGCACCATCTTCTCCGCGGCGCCGCTTTGCTCGCGCTCGCCAGCCAGTCCCTCGCCGCCCAGGCCCCCGCCGACCGCGCGTCACTCGTTCGCAAGCTCGACTCGATCGCCGAATCCCCCCTCGTCGAGAAACGCACCACCGGCATCGTCGCCGCCGTCGTCCGCGGCACCGACACCCTGCTCATGAAGGGCTATGGCAAGGCAGACGTCGAGTGGAACGTGGCCATGCCGGCCGACGCAGTCTTCGAGATCGGCTCCATCACCAAGCAGTTTACTGCGGCCGCCATCCTCCAGCTCCGTGACGCCGGCAAGCTCTCCCTCGACGACGAGATCACGAAGTGGATCCCGGATTTCCCGGCCACGCACCGCATCACCCTGCGCCGCATGCTCGACCACACCTCCGGCATCAAGGGGCTTACCGAGCTCCCCGAGTTCGGGGTGATGGTGCGCAGCCTGTGGTCGCGCGACTCCGCGCTCGCCCTCATCAAGCGCCAGCCGCCGCACTTCGCGCCCGGTGAAGCCGCGATCTACAACAACTCGGGATTCTGGCTGCTCGGGATTGTGGTAGAGAAGGCGAGCGGGATGAGCTACGAGGATTACGTCGAGAAGAACATGTTCGCGCCCCTCGGCATGACGCGCTCCAGCTACTGCAACAGCGATGCGGTCGTCGACAAGCGGGCGCACGGGTACCAGGTACAGGGCGCCATGATGCGCCGCGCGCCGATGAACATCCACCGCTGGCCCTTCGCGGCGGGCTCGCTCTGCTCCACCGCCGGCGACCTCGTGATCTGGATGAAGGCGCTGCACGGCGGCAAGGTGGTGTCGAAGCAGTCGTACGCGGAGATGACGTCCCCCTCGAAGCTCAACGACGGCACCCCGCTCAATTACGGGATGGGCATCGGCGTCGGGCGCGATCCGGGCGGCCGGCGCTTCATCGGGCACGGCGGCGCGATCGCCGGCTTCGTCGCCGAGGCCACCTGGTATCCCGACGCCGACCTGTACGTCGTGTACATGGTGAACAGCAACGGCAACGTGGACCCGGGCTCGTTCGTCGGCGAGTTGTCGGCGGAGATCCTGCCGTTGAAGATGCCGGCGTTCGCCGCGTTCACCGGTGACGCAACCCCGCTGGTCGGGAAGTACAAGGGGCCGTGGCGCGGGCCGGACATGACGATCGACGTGACGCAGACGCCGCAGGGTATCGCTGTCTCGAATAACGGCGGGCCTGCGCGCCAGCTGTCGTGGGTGGAGGGAAACACCTTCCGGCTCGGCGGCACCCTCATCACGTTCAGGCGCACAGGCAGCGGTCCAGCCACCGAGCTGCGGTGGGCAGGCGGCTCGGCGCACTACGTCCTGAAGCGGCAATAGACACCGGTCGTCAGCGTCCGGTCACCAGGTTTGTGGCCGGGCGCGTAGTCCCGGGGGGCGTCTACAGCAGGCGCCAGAGAATCGCGGCGACCAGAGCTCCCGTGATGACCAGCCCGGCCCGCGCCGCATACCGGGATGCTACGCGATGCACTGCGGAACCCAGGAACCACGCGAGCGCTGCGATCGGGATGTACTTGAGCGCCCGTCCGATGAGTGAGCCAGCAGCAAACGTCTCGAGCGGCACCGAGAACGCGCCTGCTGCCATCGTGTACAGCATGTACGGAATGGGCGTGTAGCCGGACGTCACCAACGCGAGCCACGCGCCTTCGCGATAGGCAGCCTCCACGCGCGGCAGGTACGCCGAGAACCCCAGCCACTCCAGGACGGGCGCACCGAACTGCGGGAAGGTGAACGCGCCGACGTGGTAGCCAATCAGCCCGCCAGTGAGTGACCCGACGGCGGCGATTGCGGCAAACCACCACGTTCGCCGTGGCTGGCTCACGCAGAGCGCGAGCAGCATCGCCTCGGTAGGAGCGGGGAAGACCGTCGCCTCGAGCAGCGTGAGCAGCACGAGCACGACCATCCCCGACGGGCGGTCGCCCCATGACAGCAGCCACGCGGTGAGCCGCTCCGAGACACGTGCGGTCGTCAACCTTCCGCGCGCAGTGCCTCGGTCGGGTGAATCGTCAGCGCCCGACGCACCGGCACCGCGCACGCGATGAGTCCAACCACGAGCATGATGCCGTTCGCCGCCAGCAGCAGCATCACCTCGCGTGTCGAGTCCAGCCCGAGCAGCGCGGCCAACCCGCTTCCCACCACCACACCCGCGCCCACCTGGAGGAACGCGCGCGAGAAGATCCCCGCAACGATCCGCCCCGGGCGCGCGCCGAGCGCCGCGCGAATGCCGATCTCGCGCGTGCGACGCGCAACGGTGAATGACATGAGCGCGTGAATCCCGGTGGCCGACAGCAGCAGCACGATGAACGAGACGAGCCACGCCACCGACGTCAGCGCCCAGTTCATCTTTGCCTCGCCACCGCCCACCTGCGCCAGCGGCTGCACGCTGGTGAGCCGGATGGTGGGATCCACCTCGGCCGCCACCGTCCGCAAGCGCGTTCCGAACCCCTCCGGATCATTCACCCGGACGGCGAGGCTGAGGCGGGCGCCCGGCATGGGCAGGGCAGGGCGATACATCGCGGCCTGCTCGTGGGGCTGCGGCATCTGCCAGCCGAAGTCCCTCACCATCCCCACGATCTCGTACCATTCATCCCCCAGTCCATCCATCTCTTCACCGCTCAGGAACCGGATCCGCTGCCCGATGGGGTTGCGCTCGCTGAGCACATGGCGCGCGAACGACTGGTTCACGATCAGCACGCGCCCGGTCTCGAAGTCGAGCGGCTCGAAGTCGCGTCCCGCCACCACCGACGTCCCGAATGCGCTGAAGAATCCGCCGGAGACCTGCACCAGCGTGCTGGTGCGGATGCCAGTGGTCGGCACGCCGGTGCTCGAATCCACGGCGATCTGGTACTTGAACTGGTCCATCACCGGGAGACGGCTCGCAAAGGCGACGCGCTGCACCCCCGGCTCAGCGGCGAGCCGCCGCTCCAGCTCGTCGAAGCTCTGGCGCGAGCGCGCGACGAGCGCCGCCGAGTCCAGTGAGTGATCTTCGCGATCGATGCCGACCGATGCCGTGATGTAGTGCTCGGCGCCGATGCCTTCCGCGCGCTGGCGGAACCGGTTGGACTCATACACGCCGCCGCCGGCGAGCGGCAGCAGCGCCACCGTGATCGCCACCTGCATCACGATCACCGCGGTCCAGAAGCCGCCGAAGCGGAGCCCCGCGCGCCCGGCGCTCTCGCTGCGCAGCGCGTCCCCGATGTTGACGCGCGTGACCCGCAGCGCCGGCAGAATTCCGACGATCGCGGCGCCGAACACGGTGAGCACCGCGGCATAGCCCACCGTCTTCAGTGAGAGGCCGTCGTCAATCCAGAAGGGAAGCGCATCGTTGCCCGCGAGCATGGCAACCCCCCACCGCATCGCGCCCTTCGCGACGAGCAACCCCACGACGGCGCCAACCCCCGCCAGCACCAGCGCCTCGGCGAACAGCTGCCCGATGATCCGGGCGCGGCTCGCCCCAAGCGCACTCCGCACGGTGATCTCCCACCCGCGTGTGGCCGTGCGCGCAAAGACGAGCGTCGCGACGTTCGCGCAGACCACCGCGAGCAGCATCAGGAAGACGAGGTTCGCCGCGTAGAGGATGTTGCGGATGACGAGTGCCTCCCCGCTCTCCAGGATCGGCTTCGAGTACGGCGTGATCCGTGGTGTGAGGTGCTTGTGCGTCTCGGGATAGCTGGCGGCGAGCCGAGCGCCGATGGCGCCGAGCTCCACCTGCGCACCTTCCATGGAAGCGCCGGGCGCCAGGCGTCCGAAGATCGTGACCGTCGGCCCCGTGCGCGGAGCGAGCACGGCGCCGTTCACGCGCAGCGGCGTCCAGATGCGCTGGCTCACCGGGAAGCCGAACCCCTCCGGCATCACGCCGACGATCGTGGCGGTGGTAGTGCCAAGCTTCAGCGTGCGGCCGATGATCGTCGGGTCGCCGGCGAACCGGGTGGTCCACACCGTGTGACTGATGACCGCCACTGGCGGCTCGGCCGGGTGCTCATCCTGGTCGATCAGCGTGCGGCCGAGCAGCGGTGGCGTGCCCATCAGCCGGAACGCGTTCGCCGTCAGCTCGGCGCCTCGCACCGGTTCCACGCGGCCGTCGTCGGTGGCAAGGTTGCGGACGAAGAGGATGGCCGCGCCGAGGTGCTGGACCGTCCGCGCCTGTTCGCGCCAGACGGAGAAATCGTGCAGCGCGCGTCCCTCGGCCGAGAATGCGTTGACGTCCCAGTTCCGGATCGAGATCACGCGATGGGCGTCGGGAACCGGCAGCCGCGGGTTCATGAACTTGTCGAGCCCCTCGAAGTAGACGCTGCCCAGCGCGATCGCCACAGCCATCGCGACGGTGCCCACGGCCGTGAGGCCCGGATAGCGGGCGAGCATGCGAACGCCGACCTTGAGGTCGAGCGACGAAAAGCGCGTAAAGAGGTTCATGCGGGGCTTCTCAGCGGAGCGGGAGTCGGCGGGGCCAAGGTCAGAAACGTGATGGGACATGGCCGGGTTTCACATGGACATGCTCCCGCGAGGCGGCGGCGCCCTAGGGAGCGATCTCGTGGAACACGATGTTCGGTTCCCGCTCCAGCGCCCAGCGCACCGCCCATTCGTCCTCGAACAGGATCATCGGGTGCCCCTTGGCGTCAAAAAGCAGCACGCGCCCGCGCTCGCGCGCCGCGCGCTCGATCTCCTGCGTCGGTCCCGTTACCCAGCGGGGATGCCGTGCCGAGATGCTCTCGAGGCGGGCACTCACCCCGTACTCGTGCTCGAGCCGATGCATCATGACGTCGAACTGGAGCTGTCCTACGGCGCCGACGATCGGGTTGGGCCCAGCGACCTCCGTGGGTGACGTATAGAACACCTGTGCCGCCCCCTCCTCGGTGAGCTGCCGGAGGCCGGCGTCGAGCTGCTTCCGCTTGAGCGGATCGAGCAGGATGACGCGCGCGAACTTCTCCGGCGGGAACCGCGGGATGTCGGTGAAGGCCAGCGCGCGGTCGCTGGCGATCGCGTCGCCGATGCGAAGCACCCCGCGGTCCATGATCCCCACGACGTCGCCGGGCCAGGCCTCCTCGATGGCGCTGCGCTCGCGCGCCATGAAGGTGTGCGCCGACGAGAGCCGCAGCGTGCGTCCGCTGCGTCCGTGCGTCACGTCCATCCCGCCCTCGAACTTCCCGGACACGATCCGCACGAACGCCACGCGATCGCGGTGCCGCGGGTCCATGTTCGCCTGGATCTTGAACACGAACCCCGTGAACGACGGGTCGTCCGGGTGCACCGTTCCCTCCGATGACTCGCGTGGCGCCGGGGGCGGCGCCAGCTCGAGGAATTCCCGGAGGAATGGCTCCACGCCAAAGTTCGTGAGCGCGCTGCCGAAGAACACCGGGCTGAGCTCTCCCGCGAGCACCGCGGCCTCGTCGAACGGGTGGCCGGCGTGATCCAGCAGGTCAATGTCGTGCTGCAGCCGGTCGTGCGTCTCCGCTCCCAGCCGCTCCCGAACCGCCGGCGATGACAGCGTCTCCACCTGCACGGTAGGCGGACGCGCGCCGTGATCCCGATCTGCCTCGAACAGGTGCATGACGCGCTTGCGCCGGTCGAACACCCCGATGAAGCCGACGCGAACGCTGTCGCCACTGTAGATGGGCCACGTGACGGGGTGGCACTGGATGCCGAGGTCCGACTCGACGTCGCTGATGAGCTTGAGCGGGTCCTCGCCCCAGCGGTCGCACTTGTTGACGAAGGTGAAGATGGGAGTGCGGCGCCGCTTGCACACCGCGAACAGCTGCCGCGTGCGCTCCTCCACGCCCTTGCGGTTGTCGAGCAGCATCACCGCGCTGTCGGCCGCCACCAGCGTGCGGTAGGTGTCCTCGGAGAAGTCGCCGTGCCCCGGGGTGTCGAGCAGGTTGATGACGTAGCCGTCGTACTCGAACTGCATGGCGCTCGAGGTGACGGAGATGCCGCGCTCCTGCTCGAGCTGCATCCAGTCCGACGTGGCATGGCGCGCGGCCCGGCGCGCCTTGACCGATCCGGCCAGATGGATGGCGCCGCCATACAGCAGCAGCTTCTCCGTGAGCGTCGTCTTGCCCGCGTCGGGATGGCTGATGATGGCGAACGTCCGTCGGCGCTCGATCTGCGCGCGCAGCGCCCGGAGCGCGTCGGATTCGACGGCCCGCGGAGTGGAATTGTGGCTCCTGGCGGTCATGTCCAGGGTAGGGAGTGAACGGTCCATGTCCCATCATCCCGGGACCGATTCCGCAACGATGCGTCGCTTGCGGAGAAAACAGCGGGCAGGACACGCAATATAGAGGCACCAGCGGGCATCCAGCGCTGCGAGCCCAAGGCGCTGGCGGCCGCGGCCACAAACTTGCTTCTCTGGGGAGCGACACTGGAGGCCACCATCAGTCACGACACGAAGGGCGCGCCACCGAGCCCAACGGCCGCGACCTGGCGGGGAAACGGCCGGCGGCGGGTGCTCATCGCTGAGCGCGACGCGCGAACGCGCGACCTGCAACGCTTCTTTCTCGAGAGGGCCGGTTTCGTCGTGGAGTTCGCGGACGACGGACAGGCTGCCTTCGTCCGCGCCGTTGCGATGGTGCCGGACCTGGTCATCACCGAGATCCTCATCACGCCGGTGGATGGCCTCACCCTGTGCCGCCAGCTCCGGGCACACCCACAGACCAGCGCCATCCCGGTGGTGGTGTTCAGCCTCCTCTCCGCGGCAGCACGGGCCACGGAAGCGGGCGCACATGTCTTCCTACGCAAGCCGATGGTGGAATCCACCTTCGTCGGTGCCGTCGAGAGCCTGATGGCCGCGCAGCCTACCCACGGAGCGGATCCATCATGACCGTCACCATGCCACTGCACCCGGGACCGCCGGACGCCACGCCTGACGTCCTCAACCGGATGACCACCGGCAACGCCGAGGCCGACTACATCCTCGGCGGCGGGTTCCCGGCGAACTCCATCAACATCATCATGGGCCACCCCGGCTCGGGGAAGACGATCTTCGCCGAGCAGCTGATGTTCGCGAACGCCGCCGGCGACCGCCCCATCCTCTACTTCACGACGCTGTCCGAGCCGCTGGCGAAAGTCGTTCGCTACGTGCAGGACTTCGCCTTCTACGACGAAACGAAGCTCGGCACGCAGGTGATCTTCGAGGATGTCGGCCCGCAGCTCGCCAGGGACGGCGCGCCCGCGCTGATCCCTCTCCTCGAGACGGCGATCAAGACGCTGTCGCCCAGCGTGATCGTGATCGACTCATTCAAGGCCGTGCACGACCTGGCACCGTCCGTCGCCGAGCGCCGCCGCATGGTATACGACATGACGGCGCTGCTCAGCGCCTACGGCACCACGGCCTTCCTGCTCGGCGAGTACACCGAGGACGACATCCTCGTGTATCCGGAGTTCGCCGTCGCCGACGGCATCGTCGAGATGTCGAGGCGCCGGCTGGGCAATCGCGACGAGCGCTACTTCCGCGTGTACAAGCTCCGCGGCAGCCAGTACCTGGAGGGAGCGCACGCGTTCCGGATCGCGGCCTCCGGCCTCGACATCTATCCGCGGCTCGTCAGCCCGAAGATCCCCACCGGGTACGAGCCTGCGACGGAACGGCTGTCCACGGGCGTGAAGGGCCTGGACGACATGCTCGACGGCGGCGTCTGGCGAGGCACCACCACCCTGCTCGCCGGGCCTTCCGGCGCGGGGAAGACCACCATCGGACTGCAGTTCGCGCTCGAGGGAGCCAGCAAGGGGGAATCCACCCTGTACATGAACTTCCAGGAGAACCCCACGCAGCTCGTGCGCACCATTCGCGGCCTCGGGTTCGACCCTGACGAAGTTCAGGCCCGTGGGCTCGAGCTCGTCTATGCCTCTCCGGTCGAGCTCCAGATCGACAGCATCATCGTGGACATGTTCCGGCGCATCCGGGAGCGCCGCGTGCGCCGGGTAGTCATTGATGCCCTGGGCGACCTGGCCAGCGCGGCCACGGATCCGCAGCGGCTGCATGACTACCTGTATGCGCTGGTCCAGCACTTCGCGGCCAGCACCATCACCAGCATCCTGAACCTGGAAGTCGTGAGCGGGGCCACGTCCGGGTTGAGCATCCAGAACGCGATGAGCTACCTGTCGGACAACGTCCTCCTGTTGTCGCTGGACGGCGATGACCGGACCCGGCGGCGGATCAGGGTGCTGAAGACCCGCGGCAGTGCGCACGACACCAGGGTGCGCGAAGTGGAGATCACCGGCGCCGGACTGCGGGTGATGAGCCAGTCGTGAGCCAGCCGTTCACCCGCCGCGGCGGGGACAGGTCGCAGATGGAGGACCTGTCCGACATGAGCCGCGCGCTCTCGGCCACGACGTCGCTCGACCAGGTGGCACGCATCACGGTGGAGCGGTGCGTGGGCCTGGTGGACGCTACGGCAGGGCTCGTGCTGCTCGCCGACTCGGCGGGCACGCTGCGGGTGCGCGCATCGGTGGGCATCGACCTGGCGCGGATCGCGAACCTGGAGCGGCTGTCCGGGGACGCGATCTCGGAACGATTCACGGCGCTGTTCGACGTTCCCCCGGAGGCGCTCGTGGCGGTGCCGCTGGTGACGGGCGGGGCCGTGATCGGGATCGTCGCCGTCGCCCTGAAGCATCCCGGCAGCGACGCGGATGAGTGGCTGCTGTCGGCGCTGGCAGACCAGGCGGCGGGCCCCCTCGAAAGCGCCCGCCTCGGTGGCGAGGTGCGAATGGAGATGGAGTCGCGCCTGCGCGCGAGCGAAGCCTCCACCTCGGCGAAGGACCGCGCGCTCGCCACGCTGGCGCACGACATCCGCAGTCCGCTGGGGGCCATTGACGGCTATTGCGCGAACCTCGACGACGGACTGTATGGCGACCTGACTCCGGAGCAGCGCGTCGCCATCGGCCGCGTGCGCATGAGCGGACGCCATCTGCTGTCGCTCCTGGACACGGTCATGGAGATGGCGAGGCTCGGGGCAGGGGTCGTGGACGTGGCGGTGCAGCCGGTCCACCTGGCCGACATCGCCCGCGATGCCGTGGACATGCTCCGCCCATCTGCCGCGCAGAAGGCTCAGGTTCTCGAAACGCGCGAGCTGCCCGACGACGTGGTGCTCGCCGATGCCGCGCGCGTGCGCCAGGTGCTCGTCAACCTGATCGGCAATGCGGTGAAGTTCACGCCGGCGTCAGGGCGCATCACCGTCAGTGGTGCGGTGTCGGTTGCCGGCGGAAACCGCCGCGCGGGGCTCAGCGTGACAGACAGCGGTCCGGGAATCCCGAAAGCAGAGCAGGGGGCGATCTTCGAGGCGTTTTATAGAACCGATCGCGCCGCGATGACGCCCGGGGTCGGCCTGGGCCTGGCGATCTCCAAAGCGCTGGTGCAGCGGATGGCAGGGGAGCTCACCGTGGAGAGCACGGAGGGCGCGGGAGCGACGTTCACCATTGCCTGGCCGGTGCACGATGACAGGACAGGAGGGGAGCCACGCGCCGGCATCGACAGGCGGTCAGCCACGTGACTCCAGCGCGCATCCTCCGTTTGCGCCTGATGCCGAACGAACCCTGACCGCTCAGGGCGCGCCGAGCACCCCGCACGCCACACGCGCTCCGGAGTTCCCTGCTGGGTCGCTGCGCTGGTCGTCGGCCGAGGCGTGGATCACGACGGCCACGCCGTCACCATCGCTCACATAGCCGCGGCTCCCCGTCGCCAGCGACGCGCCCGCGAACACCAGATCGACCGCCGCCCGGCCGGAGGCATCCGCCTCGATGTTCGGCGCATCGCCCGCATGCGGCCCGGAGCCATTCTCGAGGCCGTGCGAGCGTCCATCCGGGTTGAAGTGCGTGCCCGCGCTCTCGAAGGACGGACCCTCGCACCTTCCGACCGCGTGGACGTGGATGCCGTGCGCTCCCGGCGTCAGCCCGCTGATCGTCCCCGTGGCGCGGAGGCGCCCATCTGTCGTCGCGAAGAAGCGCAGCGTGCCGAGGGCCTCACCCGAGCCCGATCGCATGACGGCGACCGCCACGGGGTCGAGGGCGCCGAGCTCGACGTCGCCCTGCGCGAGCTGGCTCGTGGCGCATCCAAGGGCGCCGCCGGCGCCGAGCAGGAGCAGGAGACGCGTCATGTGGAGCTCCTCAGGGCCAGCGCGCGAGCATCTGCCGAAGCTCGTCGCGGTGATGGGTTTCATCGGCGATGATGTCGTCGAACTCGGCGGCCAACCCGTGCTCGCCCGCCTCCTCGGCCTGCTTCCGGCGCTGCACGTAGCGCTCCAGCGCTCCGACCTCGGCCTCCAGCGCATTCTGGAGCATCTCCTTCGCCTCCGCGGCTACGGGTACCGGCGCCGGCTCCGCCGCGGGGGTGCCGCCGAGCGCCGAGATCTTGTCGGCCAGCATCTGGGCGTGGCGCAGCTCCTCAGGAATCTCGCTCGAGAAGAAGGCGCGCAGCTCCTGGCGATACGGGCCCTGCACCATGCTGGCGTACAGCCGATACATGATCACCGCCTGGAACTCGCCGCGGAGGTCCTCGTTCAGCCCATCGATGAGGGCTTTCTGCTTCGCGTTGCTGGTCATGGTGCATCCGGGAATGGATTCGCGAACGCCCAACGCGACTTTGGTGCCGTGCAGGAGCGTCGGGCCGAAAGGCGCGACGCTCCTGGGCCTCAGGCTTTCGGGACGCGGCGGAGCACCATCCCGCGATGCAGGGCCTCGTTGTTCACCATCAGCCAGCGGTGCCACGCCGAGATCAGCGTTTCCGGTCCGCGCATCATGCTGTACCGGTCGCCCGCGCGCGCCTTCTCGCGCTTCTCCTGCACCCGGAAGAGCTCATGGAGCCTCGACTCCGCCTCGCGCAGCTGCTCGTTCTCGAGCGTGGCAATCCAGGTGGCATTGACGGTGGCGGGCAATCTCATGGAGCACTCCGGTGTCGCTGTTGTCGTCACCGCGCGGTGACGTCGTGCGCGGCACCGCTGTTCGCGGCACTCCGGCACTCATTGAAGGTAGCCTCCGGACCGCCGAGGCGTCCGTTGGGGCCGCTAGCGCGCATTCCGGCGCCGTCAGCTCTCCGAGGCCTCTCACCAACTCTCTTGTCATCCTGAATCATCAGGCTCATCAGGCTCATCGCAGTACCAAACTGGTGAGACCAGAACCGCCAGAACGCAGGAAGCCCCGCAGCTGATCTCTGCGGGGCTTCTGCTCAGGACGGAACGCCGCCCGTCAGGTGCGGTAGAGCGCGGCGCCCCAGTGCAGCCCTGAGCCGAGTGCGGTAAAGCAGATGAGCTGACCCGGCCGGATCCGGCCGGAGGTCGCGCACTCGTGGTACAGGATCGGAAGGGTGCCCGCGGTGGTGTTCCCGTAGCGCTCGATGTTGTGTGGCACCTTCTCGGGGGGGAGGCCAAGGGACTTCGTGATCGCCTCGATGATGCGCAGGTTGGCCTGGTGCACGAGCAGCAGGTCGAGCTCCTCCAGCGCGATTCCGGCCGTCTCGCAGACCGCGCGCACCGCGGCGGGCATGCGCGACACCGCCTCCTTGTAGACGGCGCGCCCCTCCATCACCGGGAGGGGAAGTCCCGCGTCAATCTGCTCGTGCGTCACGAACGGCCGGTCGCGGAAGCCGCACCCGCGCACGTACAGCGCCTCGAGGTTCGAGCCGTCGCTGTAGAGCTTCGTGGCCATGATGCCCCGGCCATCATCTTCGCGGGCCTCGACGACCATGGCGCCGGCTCCGTCGCCGAAGAGCACGGTGCGGTCGCGGATCGCGGTGTTCGCGGCGTACTGCTCGGGTGTCACCTGGCCGTCGCCGAGCCCGATGGTGATGTCCCAGCCATTCTGCCACGGCATGAACGGCGTATGGACGTCCGCGCCCACCAGGAGCAGCCGTCGGTGCTTCCCGGAGCGGATGAGCGAGTCGGCGAGGTCCAGCGCGTACAGGAATCCCGAGCACTGCTGCCGCAGGTCGAAGGTCGGGATCTCGGGAAACCCCATGCGCGCCTGCAGCACGGGGCCATTCCCCGGAAAGAAGTAGTTCGGGGTCATGGTGGCGAAGATCACCGCGTCGATGTCCTTCACCCCGACCGTCGCGGCGGCCATCGCCTGCTCGGCGGCGATCATCCCGAGCTCGGCGGAGCCCTGTCCCGGCTCGGCGTAGTGCCGCTGCTCGATCCCCGTGCGCGTCCGGATCCACTCGTCGGACGTATCCATGATCTGCGACAGCGCTTCATTCTTCACGACGTGGCGGGGCACGCCGACGCCGCTGCCGGTGATCACCGCGCGCATGTACGCTCCATGCCCTGGTGCCAGGACGCTACCGGATCAGCTGTCCGACTTGCGCCGCCGCGCCGCCTTGTTGCGGGCGCGCTGGGCCGCCTTGCTCTTGATGAGGCGGGCCGCGCTGGGCTTCACGTAATGACGCCGGCGCCGCAGCTCCTGGAAGATCCCCGCGGCCAGCACCATGCGCTTGAATTTCTTGACGGCCCAATCGAGCCGGTCGGTTTCTTCGATCTTGAGCTCAGGCATGCACACTCCGGGATGAGACTCGCGGATGAACGTCCGCGAACGACACCAGCCGCTTCTGCTCCTCGTCCCAGAGGGAGAGGCGCAGCGCGGACATCCCGCTGCGAAGCGTCACGACCGGCGCCGAATGAAAGGCGGGATTGCTCGCATGGCACGCCGGCAGCTCGTAGTTCGGCACCCGGGGCGCGAGGTGGTGCACGTGATGCAGGCCGATGTTCCCGGTGAACCAGTTGAGCACGGCGGGGAGACGCAGGTGCGAGCTGCCGCGCAGCGCCGCTTCCACGTAGTCCCACTGCTCGCCGTCCGCCCAGTAGGCGTCCTCGAACTGGTGCTGCACGTAGAACAGCCACACGCCCGACATGGCGGCGATGTAGAACGGAATCAGGTACGCCACGAGCACCGTCTGCCAGCCGAGGAAGAAGAATCCCGCGCTGAGTGCGACGATGATGCCCGCGTTGGTGGCCGCGACGCTCCAGATCTGCGTGGTGCGCGTGGCCAGGCTCCGCGTGCGGAACCGCTGGCTCAGCATCAGGTGGATTGGCCCCCCGAACAGCAGCGCGAGCGGATGACGGATGGTCCGGTACACGAGCCGCTGACGCGGCGTGCGCGCGAGGTACTCGCGCACGGTGAGCGTTGGGACGTCGCCGTTTCCGCGACGGTCCAGGTCACCCGACGACGCATGGTGCAGCGCGTGATCACGCCGCCACTGCAGGAACGGCGTGAAGGTGATGACCCCCGTGAAGTAGCCGAGGATGTCGTTCCAGCGCCGCGAGGGCAGGAAGGAGCCGTGCGCGCAGTCGTGCATCAGGATGAACGTGCGCACGAGCAGCCCCGCGATCGGGAACGCGAGGAGCAGCGCCAGCGGCAGCGACCACTGCCACGTGACGGCGGATGCCCACATCAACAGCCCGAGGGGCACCAGGGTCGTGAAGATCTGCGTGATCGAGCGGCGGAGGTCGGGCCGCGCGAACGGCTCGACCGCCTGCCGCAGATCCGCCAGCGAGTTACCACTCGCCGGCTGGGTCACCTGCCGATACGGGTCACGTTGGCAGCGGCCGGGCCCTTCTGGCCTTCCACCACGTCGAACTCCACCTGCTCGCCTTCATCGAGGGACTTGAAGCCACCGCCCTCGATCGCCGAGTGATGGACGAAACAATCCTTCTCGCCATCCGCGCGGCTGATGAAGCCGAAGCCCTTCTCGGCGTTGAACCACTTCACTGAACCTTTGGTGCGCATTGCCTGCTCCTGTTGTATGAATCCCGGCTGACCGGGATGCGACCGGACGCAATCAAAGGGGCCTGCTCGCATGTCGGGCAGGCCCCAGGTGTCCGGAACTTGTCCACGCATTCCTCTGCGCGTGTCGCTCGTGAAGGTTAGCGCATGCAGGTGCTTCCGGCAAGCGAAATGACCCCCTGCGGATGGGGTGCAGCCGCCAGATGTACATTGCGGATGCTGGCGAACGGCTCCGGTCGTTCCTTTCCTCAGTCTCCTGGCCGTCGGCAACGACCGCATCGGACTCTCGAGAGCCACCGTGGCCCAGCGGTACACCGGCTCCGGAGCTCCCATGTCACGTCAGCAGACCATCCTGCTCGTCGATCCCGATGACCGCGCCCGTTCGCTGCTGGCCACCCAGCTCGAGCCGCTGGAGCTGCGGGTGCTTCAGGCCCCCGACGGAGCCACCGCGAGCGCATTCCTGAAGGATGCGGCGGTGCGCGTCATGGTTACCGAGCTCTACCTCCCGGTGCAGGAGGCGGCGTGTCTCGTGGAGGAGGCGCGTCGCGCGGACCCCGGCCGCGAGGTGCGCATCATCGCGCACACCCACCGGTCGCTTGATGCGGACCGTGAATGGGCGCTCCGCGCCGGCGCCGACGCCTACCTCATCAAGCCCACCCGCGCCCCGCGCGTCCGATACGTCGTCGGGCGCCTCCTCTCCAGCCCCTCCGTGGTGCCAACGCCGTCAAGCTCCGGCCCGTTGCTGCGTCGCGACTCGCTCGACGCAGCGCTCGCCGACATCGAGCACGGGCGGCTGGGCCAGAGCTCGTGCATCGTGTTCGGGCGCGCGTGGTGGCAGTCACTCCCGGCGAGCGAGCGCGTCAGGTACCGGAGCAGGGCCAGGGCCGTCCACGTGAGCCTCCGCTCGGACTCGCAGATCGGCAACCATTACGTCGAGGTGCGCGGCCGCGTCCGCCCCGACCTCGGCCTCGCCACCGAACAGCCCGAGTCGCCCTATCGGCGATAAGGTTCTGGGATTGGGCCAGGGACATGGGGCCAGGGGCTCGAGGCTCGAGGCTCGAGCCTCGGGGCCGAAAAACCAGCCCCGAGTCCCGAGTCCCGAGTCCCGAGTCCCGAGTCCCGAGTCCCGAGTCCCGAGCCAACAGCTAGAGCGCAAAGCAGTACAACAGTCCGGCCCCGCCGGTGGCCACAAGGTCCTGCTGACTGCACCCGCGGCTGCCATGGACTGCGTTCCACGAGGAATTGCCACCGCCGGACCGGTCATGGTGCCCCACGATGGCGCTTCCGGTCGAGTTGCTCGTCCAGTTGTTGCACGTCGTGTTGGCGGCCGTGCCGAGCACCACGCGCCCATGCGAATCGGATCCCGTGAGGATGTCGTGCTGGTTCGGCTGGTCGCCCCGCCCCTTCACGGGTTGGCCCTTCTCGTCGAGCGCAAACTCCTTGTTGATGTTGTTGCGGTCGCGCTGCAGGTCGCCATGCAGGTCGGCCACGTTCCACGCGATGAGCACGCCGCGCGCGTTGTACCACGGTCCGTCGCCGATGCGGTCCCGCGCGTTCACCGGCGCCTGACCCGCGGCCGCCGCGGCGGAGAGGTAGGCGCGCCAGGTGCGCGCGCCCGCGCTGGCCACTGCGGCCTGCGCCAGCTTCTGGCAGTGCGCGTCGGCGCCGGCGAGCCCGCCGAGGTTGGCGCCGTCACCGGTGCCGACGCTCGTGATGAAGAACCCCATCGGCGGCTGCGGCTGCGCCGGTTGTGCCGGCGCCTGAGCGGAAAGCGGTGAGGCAACTGAGCACGCAGCGGCAAGAGCAAGGATCGCACGCATCCGACACCTCATTGATTGGGTCGTGTGAAAAACCAACAAGCCAAAAAGCCAATAAGCGTTCGTTACGGTTCGATGAGCGCGACCCGGCGCGCGTGCCGGCCGCCCTCGAACGGTGTGGCGAGCCACGCGCGCACGATCGCGAGCGCCGTGTCCAGCGGAACGAGCCGCTCGCCGAGGCTGAGGACGTTGGCGTCGTTGTGCTCGCGCGACAGCTTCGCGCTCTCGACGCTCCAGCACAGCGCGCAGCGAACGCCGCGCACCTTGTTCGCGACGATGGCCTCGCCGTTCCCGGAGCCGCCGAGCACGATGCCGCGGTCAGCCTCGCCGCTGGCCACGGCCTCGGCGGCGGGCCGGATGAAGTCGGGGTAGTCCACCGGCTCCGTGCTGCTCGTGCCGAAGTCGTGGACGTCGTGTCCGAGCTCGCGCAGCAGCGCCGCGATGCGCTCCTTGTGCTGGTACCCGGCGTGGTCCGACGCGAGGGCGATCTTCACGTCGTGAAAGTCGGCGCTCAGGCGCCGCGAGGCAAGGTGAACAGGGTGATGCCGTCAGCCGGAAGCTCCACCCGCCAGCCGCGCTGCTCGGCGATCCAGCGCATCGTGTCCGGCGAGTAGAAGCACACGTGGGTGGGATCGCGATGGTAATGCCACCCGGTGAAGTGCGCGGCATCGCCGCGGAACTGCGTCATGATGGCGAGCAAGCCGCCGGGGTGGAGCAGCGCCGCCAACCGGTCGAGCGCCTCGCGGGGGTCGGCGACGTGCTCGAGCACTTCGCTGCAGGTCACGAAGTCGTACGTCTCGCGCAACGGGCCGTCGTCGGGGTGGAAGAGCGGATCCCAGGAAGCCATGGGGAATCCGCGCGGCTCCATGAGCGTCGCGATGCCATGCACCGGGCCGCAGCCGTAGTCGAGGCCGCGCGCTCCAGGCGGCAACCGCTGCGCCACCGGCGCGCCGAGCCGGTCGAGGAAGGCCAGGTAGCGCGGGTCGTCCAGAAAATTGCGGTGTTCGCGATAGCGCGCGTCCGCCGCAGCGGCGTCGAGGTGCTCGCCGGGGTCCCGGAACACCAGCTGGCACGCTGGGCACTCCCGGAACGTTCCCTGACGGCCGTGAAGGAAGATGACGGCCGCGCTGGCACACAACGGACACACGTCCGCCGCCGGTGAGGTGGAGGCCGGCGGCGGCGGTGGGTTCAGGGGCGCGCGGCCCTCGAGGTCACCGTTCCCGTGCTGCTGCCGGCCTGCCGCACGTCAGCGGCAGGGAACTCCGGCGGCTTCACCCCGGTGATTGCCTTGATCGGCCGGCGCGAGACCTCCTTGAGGAGGTTGCTGAGCACCGCGCTCGCCTGGTCGAGGTTCGCCAGCGTGCTCGTGATCTGCGGCTCGCTGCTGTCGAGGAAGTCCGTGGCGCGCGCGATGGCCATGCGCGAGTCGCCCAGCAGGCCGCGCACCGAGTCGAGCGTTGCCACCGTGGCCGGTGTGATGCTGTGCAGGGAGCGGATCAGCGAGTCGGCGTTCGCCAGGTTGGCGCGCACGCTGCCCATGACCGCGGGCATCTCCTGGCTCATGGTCGCCAGCGTCGCGTTCGCCGACCGCATGGTGGTGGTGGCCGCGGCGACGGTGACGTCGAGCGATTGCACGAGCTTCTCCACCTGAGCGATCACGAGCCGCAGGTCGCGCCCGACGCTGTCCACCACCAGCTGCATCCGGTTGGTGGTGCCCCCGATCTTGACGCTCTGCACCACCTCCCCCGGGCGCAGGGCGACACGCGGCCCGGTGTCCTCGGGCATCTCGAGCACGATCGAGCCGCGGCCGATGTCGAGCGTGGGGGGCTGGATGCGCGCGCGCATCCCGCGGTGCAGCGGCATCGGCGCGTCATCCAGCCGCCACAGGATGTCCATGCGCACGCGGAAGAGCAGCTGGCCTGCGTCGCCCACCCGCGGACGCACCTCGCTCACGCGGCCGACGTTGAAGCCGTTCAGGAATACCGGGCTCTCGGCGCCGATCCCCTGCACGTCGGTGACGTCGGTGTAGAGGGGAGCGACATTCTGCCGCCCGATCCGCCCGACCCAGATGAAGCTCGCCACGGCCACGACCAGCGCGCCGAGCACGAGAAAGCCGACCTTGAGGTCCGTGTTATCCCACTTCATTTATGCCGCCATCCTGAAACCGTCATCGTCCCACTCCCAGATTGCATCAGCGAATTCGTGCAGCACCCCGTCGGGGCGGTGGGTGGCCACCAGCAGCGTCTCCGCCTGCGTGCGGCAGAGCGTCAGGAGCCGCCGCGTCTCGCGGTTGTCCATGGACGCGAGCGGGTTTTCCAGCATCAACACGTCCGTGCGCGCACTGAGCGCGCGCGCGAGCACGGCGGCCTGCCGCACCTCCGCGGGGAGCGATCCCGGCCGCTCCTCCGCCCACAGGCCGAGGTGCATGACGTCGATCATCTCGTTGGCGCGTCGCACGGCGGCGTCGAACTCGAGTCCGTTCCCGTACACCAGGGGCACCACGAGATTCATGCGGATGGTGAGGTTCGCCACGAGCCCGTCCGGCTCGAGCACGCTCCCGATCCCGCGACGCAGCCGGCGGATGTCGTGACGGCCAAGGGTCGCGGGGAGCTGCCCCTGGACCAGCACTTCACCACCCACCGGCTCCGAGAACCCCAGCGCCAGGCGGAAGAGCGGCCCGGAGAAGGCGCCTCGCGTCCTGATCAGGTGCAGGGTGCCGCGCGGCACCTGGAACGACACCGGCTTGGCCCAGCGCACCGCGCCGCGCTCGCCCGGGACGTGGCGGAACTCGACGATTACATCCACAGCGTCTGCACCACGGTGAAGAGCGCCGAGATCGTGAACACGAGCACCATGGCGGTGACGACGCCGCGGGTCACGCTCTGCGGAATCGCGGCCGCGGTGCGCGCCGCGCGCAGCCCGGCCCAGCAGCACACGAGCGCGGTGACCAGGCCGAAGATCGCTCCCTTGATCGCGACGAAGACGCCATCCCACATGGACATCCCGAGGCGCAGTGACTCGAGGTAATCGGCGGGAGACAACCCCTGGAGCCCGGAGGTCACCAGCAAGCCGCTGAAGATCGCCAGGGCATCGAAGTACAGCGCGAGCAACGCCACCGAGATCGCGCAGCCCACGAGGCGCGGGATCACGAAGTACTGCACCGGATCCACGCCGAGCGCCTCGAGCGCGGTGATCTCGCCCATGACCCGCGACGTCGCGAGCTCCGAGGCGATCGCCGTCCCGGAACGGGCCACGACGATGATCGCGGCGAACAGCGGGCCGAGCTCCCGCACGATGATCGTGGCCAGGAGCTCGCCGAGTGCCTCGGTGAAGCCGAACCGTACGGCCTGCGCGTGCGCTTGTGCGATCACCAGCGCGCCGATGAGGAGTGCCAGCCCGGCGATGATCGGCATCGCGTCCACCGCCGTGAAGCGCACCTGCATCACGAGCACGCGCCCGAACACGTGGCGCACGCTGCGCGGCATGCTCGCCACGGCCCGCGCGCATGATCCCACGAACCGCACGCCTTCCACCGCCGTGAGGCCGCGGCCACGCACGTTCCCTCCGACGGCCGAAAGGCCGGTCAGCGTGAGCTCGCGGGTGGGGCGGGTGGCCATATATAGGAAGGGCCCGGCGGGTGGATGCTGGTGGCTGGGGTACCGTGGATCACGGCCACTCGGCGCTGACCAAGCTCGCGTTTTGCGCAGGACTCGTCAATCGCCGCATTGCTATATTCCTCCGCCGATGACCCCTCCCCGCTCGTCGAACGACCCCGGCACCGTCCTGGACGCAAAGGCGCTGGCGCGAACCCTTCGACGCATGGCCGACGAGATCGTCGAGCTCAACGAGGGTACGGATGACCTCGTCATCGTCGGGATCCAGCGGCGGGGCGTCCAGATCGCCGAGCGCCTCGTCCGGCTCATCGCCGAGCGCGAGAAGGTCCAGGTGCCCCAGGGGGCCCTCGACATCACGCTCTACCGCGACGACCTCCAGACCGTGGGGCCGCGCCCCGTGGTGGGGCCGACGAACATTCCCGTGGACATCGCCGGCAAGCACATCGTCATCGTGGACGACGTGCTCTACACCGGCCGCACCGTGCGAGCGGCGCTCGACGAGCTGGCCGACTTCGGCCGCCCGAAGCGCATCGGGCTCGCCGTCGTCGTGGACCGCGGGGGGCGAGAGCTCCCCATCGCGCCGGACGTCGTCGGAAAGACGGTCGAGGTGGCGCGCGGCCAGCGCGTGGACCTGTTCATCGAGGAGCTGGACGGCAGGGATGAAGTGGTGCTGGCCACGGTGGAGGGCGCAAAATGAGCGCCCTGGACGGCTGCCGATGATGCGTCGCGTATGACGTCGAACGCCGCGGCATCGGCCCTGGGCAAGGACCTGCTCGGTCTCGAGCACCTGTCCCGCGAGCAGATCCAGCTGATCCTCGACACCGCGGAACCGTTCAAGGAGATCAGCGAGCGCGCCATCAAGAAGGTGCCGACCCTCCGCGGCGCCACGATCGTGAACCTGTTCTTCGAGGCGTCCACGCGCACCCGCATCTCGTTCGAGTTCGCCGAGAAGCGGCTGTCGGCGGACACCGTGAACGTCGCCGCCTCGGGATCGTCGGTGTCGAAGGGCGAAACGCTCGTGGACACCGCGCGGAACCTCGAGGCCATGCGGATCGACATGGTGGTGATCCGCCATGGCGCCTCCGGCGCGGCGCACTTCCTCGCCGAGCGCATCGAGAGCAACGTCATCAACGCCGGCGATGGCACGCACGAGCATCCCACGCAGGGGCTGCTCGACCTGCTCACCCTGCGCGACCACTTCAAGCGGCTCGACGGGATCAAGGTCTGCATCGTCGGCGACGTCCTGCACTCGCGCGTGGCGCGCTCCAACGTGTTCGGGCTGCGGAAGATGGGCGCGCAGGTCGGCGTCTGCGGTCCGCGATCGCTGCTCCCGAACGCCGTGGACGAATGGGGCGTCGAGGTGTTCGACCGGATCGAGGAAGCCATCGAGTGGGCCGACGCCCTCAACATCCTGCGCCTCCAGCTCGAGCGCATGCAGCTCGGCTACATCCCCTCGCTGCGCGAATACAATCGTGTCTTCGGCGTGACGCGCGAGCGGCTCGACCGCGCGAAGCGCGACATCCTCATCCTGCATCCCGGCCCCATGAACCGCGGCGTGGAAATCGATTCCGATGTGGCGGACGGACCCTTCAGCGTGATCCTCGACCAGGTGACGAACGGCGTGGCGGTCCGGATGGCGGTGCTGTACCTCCTCAGCGGCGGCAAGCCGGAGCTCGCTGAGCGGGCGAAGGGGGGAGGAGCATGACGCCTCGGGGCGAGAGGCATGAGACAGGGGGCTCGGGCCGCCTGATCCTGCGCGGGGGAAGGGTTGTCGATCCATCTCAGGGAATGGACGAGGTGGCGGATGTTGCCATCGTCGGTGGGAAGGTCGACGCGATCGGACGTTCACTCGCCCCGAATCCCGGGTCTCCAGACTCACCAGAGGTCATCGACTGCACTGGCCTCGTCGTTGCCCCCGGCTTCATCGACGTCCACTGCCACCTCCGCGAGCCCGGCCGCGAAGATGTCGAGACCATTGCGACCGGTGCCGCCGCCGCGGCCGCTGGCGGCTTCACCGCGGTGTGCGCCATGCCGAACACCGATCCCGTCACCGACAACCAGGCCGCGGTCGGGTTCATCATCCGCCAGGCGCAGCGCGCCAACGCCGCCCGCGTCTATCCCATCGGCGCCATCTCCGTCGGCCAGCGGGGAGAGGCGCTCGCGGAGTTCGGCGAGATGATCGGGGCGGGCGCGGTAGCCGTGTCCGACGACGGCAAACCCGTGGCAAGCGCGCACCTCATGCGCACGGCCCTCGAGTACGCGCGCACCTTCGAGATCCCGGTGGCCGACCACTGCGAGGAGCCAACCCTCGCGCGCGGCGGCGCGATGAACGAGGGGCCCACGTCCATGCGACTCGGCCTCAAGGGGATCCCCGCGGAAGCCGAGGAAATCATGGCCATCCGCGACATCCTCCTGGCCCGGCGCACCGGCGGCCATGTGCACCTCTGCCACATGAGCACGCGCGGGTCGGTGGAGCTCATTGCCTGGGGGAAGGAGCGCGGCATTCGCGTCACCGCCGAGGTCTGCCCGCACCACCTCTCGCTCACCGAAGCGGAAGTGGAGGGGTACAACACGAACGCCAAGATGAACCCGCCCCTCCGGCAGCCGGAAGACGTCGCCGCGCTCCAGCAGGCGGTGAAGGACGGGATCATCGACGTCATCGCCACCGACCACGCGCCGCACCACTACGACGAGAAGGAACGCGAGTTCGCCGACGCGCCCAACGGGATCGTCGGGCTCGAGACGGCGCTGGCGGTCAACCTCACCTGGCTCGTCAAGCCCGGCATCGTCGATCTCGCGCTCCTGATCGACAAGATGTCGTGCGCGCCCGCGCGGATCTTCCACCTGCCCGGGGGCACCCTGCGGAAGGGCTCGGTCGCCGATGTCACGGTGTTCGACCCCAGGGCCGACTGGACCGTGGACGCCGCCCGATTCCGCACGAAGGGGAGGAATACCCCATACCAGGGACGCACCCTGACCGGCCGGGTGCACCTGACCGTGGTGGACGGACGCATCGTATTCCGGGACCTCGCCTAGCGGTTATCTTGGGCATGCGCGCCGTCGCGTAGGTCCCACCAGGCGCAAACCCGCACCCCGCCGCATCCCGGTGCATCCCGACTCCGGAGACCGTCCCGCCAAGGGCAAGCCTCGGCAACAAACCCCGGGCGGCGCAGCCTCGCCGCTGGACGCCGTGCGCCAGCTCCTCTCGGAAAAGGCCCAGTTCGAGAAGTGGCTCAGGGACCTCGAGGCGAAGCAGGGAACCACCCCCGCGCACGTCTTCGCCCGGGTCAGGGCGGACTACTCCGGCCGGCTTCAGGGCGTGCTGGATCGGCTGCAAACGCACGCCGCGAGCATGCAGGAGCATGCGGCGACGCTGTCCCGGAAGCTCGACCAGCTGACCGAAACCGAGCAGGGAATTCTCGATACCAGGGCCGAATCCGAGCTGCGCGCGGAGGTGGGAGAACTTTCGGCGCAGGACTGGGAGAAGATCTCGAAGAAGGTTGAGCGCGACATCGCCAAGATCAAGCAGGATCAGGCACTTATCCTGTCTGATCTCAACGATCTTCGAGCGATTCTCGCGGAGACGTCGGGCCGCGCTCCCGCGCCGCAGGGGGCGGCCGCATCACCTCGGGTGGGCGACGCCGACGAGCGAGCCGCGCCCGCCGGGGACGCGCAGCCGGCGGCGCCTGCCGCGGCCAATGTGGATGAGCTGGCGTTTCTCAAGTCTGTGATCGGCACAGCGCCGACGGACGGGGCTGGCGCTCGAGCATCCGAACCGAAACCGGTGGCCGATGCGACTCCGGCTCCGTCGCAGAAGCCCGCCGAGAAGGCCGCCGGGAAGCCCGCCGGGAAGCCCGCCGAGAAGCTGGTAGAGACGCCGGCCAGCGGGCCGACCCTGCGCTCCAAGGGCGGTGAGGAGCCGCTCGCCATGCATGTGACAGGCTCCAACCCGATCGTGCTGCGGTCGTCCGGCGTGGTGGAGCAGCCCAAGACGCTCAAGTGCGCTGAGTGCAGCGCGATGAACTACCCGACCGAGTGGTACTGCGAGCGCTGCGGGGCGGAGCTGACGAGCGTCTAGTGGATTGAGGATTGAGGATTGAGGATGGAGGATTGAGGCTCGAGGACGAAGGCTCAAAAAAAAAGCGCCCGAGAGGGGCGCTTCTGATTTGTCCTCGATCCTCGATCCTCGATCCTACTTTCCGGCCTTCGCCAGCGCACTCTTGTGGCGCGCCGCGGTGTTCCGGTGGATCAGCCCCTTCCGGGCTGCGCGATCCAGGAGCTGCACGGCCACCTTGCGCACGTCATCGGACGTCTCAGCCGATCTCGCCTTCTTGAGCGCGGTGCGGAGCTGCGAACGCTGGGCGCGATTGCGGATCTCGGCCGCGCGGGACTTGCGAAGGTTCTTCTTGGCTGACGCGATATTGGGCATGGACCAGCGGCTCTCGGCTCTCAGGAATGGGCTCTCGGCGCAGCAGCTCTCGAAGCCGAGAGCCGAGACCCGAAAGCAGGGTTTTCGAAGCTGGAAAGCTACCGGAAAAAGCTCGCGGATGTCAAGGCAGGACTTTGACTTCGGCGCGTTTTGGCGCTACTATATGCGCCGGTGAACGACACCCTCCAGAACATCCTCTTCGTCGCACCGGTTCTGCTGTTTTCCGTCATCGCGCATGAGTACGCGCACGGATACGCAGCGCTTCGGCAGGGTGACCCCACCGCCCAGCAGCTGGGCCGCCTCACCTGGAACCCGGTCAAGCACATCGATCCGTTCCTCACCATCCTGATGCCGCTCATGATGGGCCTCGCGTCAGGCTGGCAGGTGATGCTCGGCGGCGCCAAGCCGGTTCCGGTGGATCCCGGCAATTACCGGAACCTCCGGCGCGGCGACATCATCGTCTCCCTGGCCGGCGTCGCGACGAACCTGGTGCTGGCCATCCTGTTCACGATCCTCATCGCGCTGGTCGGCGTGGTGGGGCGCGCGGTGCCCGCCGCGGGCCTCACGGTCGGCATCCTGCAGATCATGATGATCTACGGGGTGGCCATCAACCTGATGCTGATCGTCTTCAACCTCATGCCGATCCCGCCCCTGGATGGATCGCACGTGGTGAAGTACCTGCTGCCGCCGCGCCTCTCGATCAAGTACCAGGAGCTTGGCCGGTACGGGTTCGTCATCCTCATCGCGATGCTGTGGTTCGGCGGCGGCTTCCTCCGCACCTGGATGCGGCCTGCGTTCATCGCGCAGGGGGCGCTGCTGCAGACGGTGAGCCCGCTCATCCATCCCACGGTCCGCGAGCTTCGATGACCGTCATCCCGCCGGACCTGCCGATCGATCCCGGAGCGGGATTCATTCCCCGCTCCGAGAGCCGAGAGCCGAGAGCCGAGAGCGCGGATCCTTTTGTCGTGGAGCTCACCGCATTCTCAGGCCCGCTCGACCTGCTGCTCTCGCTGATCCGGGACGAGAAGGTGGACATCTACGACATCCCGATCGCGCGCGTCGCCGAGCAGTTCCTGCGCCGCATCCGGTCGCTCGGCCTGAACGAGGCGGCCGACTACCTCGAGATGGCCGCGCGCCTGCTGCGCATCAAGGCGCAGATGCTGCTCCCGCGGGGCGAGAGCGAGCAGTGGGAGGACCCGCGCGCCGAGCTCGTTCGCCGGCTGCTCGAGTACCAGCAGATGCGCGAGATCGTGGACGTCATGGAGCGCCGGGCTGACGAGCGCCGCAACCAGTTCGCGCGCGCGTACCTCCCCGACCAGCCGGCGCCGCCGGCCGCGCCCCTCGCGCTCTCGCTCTCGGAGCTGCTCTCGGCGGTGGACCGCGTGCTGCGTGCGGTGCGCGAGCCGAACATGCACGACGTCGTGGCCCGCCCGCTCGACGTGCCCGCCGCCATCGGCGTCATCCGCACCCTCCTCGCGCTCAAGGCGCGGCTGCGCTGGACGGACCTGGTGCAGGCGGACGCGCAGCCCTGGCAGGTGCTCTCCGCGCTCCTCGGGCTGCTCGAGCTGGCGCGGCTCGGCGAGCTGCGCGTGGCGCAGCCGCGCCCCTTTGCGAACGTCGAGATTTCCCGCGATCCCGATTCCACCAGTGACCCCGCTAGCGAAGCTGCTTGAGGCGGCGCTCTTCGCGAGCGCGCGTCCTGTCCCGGTGGCGGAGCTGTCGGCGCTCGATCCGGACGCGTCGCCCGCGGCCGTGGCCGCGGCGCTGGACGAGATCCGCGAGCACTACGATGCCGACGGGCACGGTGTGGAGCTCGCCGAGATCGGCGAGGGATGGCAGATCCTGACGCGCGCCGAATACACGGAGGCCATCGAGCGCGCACAGCTGGCCGCGCGGCCGCAGCGGCTCTCGGCGGCCGCCCTCGAGACCCTCGCGATCATCGCCTATCGCCAGCCGATCGGGCGGGCGGAGATCGAGGAGATCCGCGGCGTCAACGTGGGAGGCGTGCTGAAGTCGCTGCACGAGCGCGGCCTGATCGACGTCGTGGGACGCGCCGAGGGGCTGGGACGACCGCTGCTCTACGGCACCACCCCGATGTTCCTCGAGCACTTCGCGCTGCGCCACCTCGAGGAGCTCCCGCGCGCCGACGAGCTTGCGATCGCGCTGCGGCACAACCCTGTGGCCGGTGTTGCTTCCCTGGCAGACGCACCCGAAGATGCCGAGCCCGCCGAGTAGGCGGTTCGACCGACGCCTCGCACGGAATCCCGCTGAAATCACTAATGTCCGCTGATAATTCTCTCGTGGTGGTATCCGCGGAGCTCGGTGCAATCGTCCGCGGTTTTCCGCGCGAGGCGTAGGTCGCGATGTCTGCGAGGCGCGATGCGACGATGCGCATTCAGCGCGCCCTTGCTCGATCGGGCGTTGCGTCGCGGCGCCACTCGGAGGATCTCATCCGGGCCGGCCGCGTGAAGGTGAACGGCAAAGTCGCGGAGATTGGCCAGAGCGTGGACCCGGAGCGCGACGACATCCGGGTGGACGGCAAGCGAGTCGCGCCGCCGGCCGGCCCGGTGTGGCTGGTGCTGCACAAGCCCGCCGGCGTCATGACGACGCGCGCCGACACGGCCGGCCGCCGCACCGTGTTCGACCTCGTGCGGGAGGTGCCCGGACTCACCTATGTCGGACGCCTCGACTATCTCACCGAAGGGGTGCTGATCCTCACCACCGACGGCGATGGGGCACACGCGCTCATGCATCCCAGCCACGAAGTGGAACGCACCTACCTGGCGATCGTGCGCGGCGACGCGGAGACGGCCGTGCGCCGCGCCCGGGGTGTGGTCGAGCTCGAGGACGGTCCCGTGCGGGCGCGCGGCGCGGCCAGCCGCCCGCTCGGCGGGGGCTTGCACGAGTTCGAGGTCACGATCGCCGAGGGCCGGACGCGCGAGGTGCGTCGCTACTGCTCCGCCCTGGGCCTCCGCGTCGAGCGATTGATCCGGACCCGGTACGGCCCCGTGGAGCTGGGCAAGCTGAAGCCCGGCGAGAGCCGGCCCCTGACACGCACCGAAATCGGGAGGATCGCGGACATCGTGAACGGGGTAGACCAGCCGAGAACCGACCGGCGGTCGTAAGGCACCGTCACGCGCCGCCGAGAACCCGCAAGCAACCCCGGCGGTCTTATTCTTGAACCGTGGGGAACGGCTCAAACCGCCAATCGGCCGAGCCGTCAAAACCGTCAACCCGAGCACTCGTGGCGACCAAAGCCCAAGCCTCACAGCAGTCGCAGTCGACCGTGGACTCGCGACTCGTCCAGGATGTCACCCGGCAGGTGGCCCTGCGCGTCGTTGGTCAGGAGTACATGGTGGAGCGCCTGCTCATCAGCCTTCTCACCGGCGGGCACGTGCTCCTGGAGGGGGTGCCCGGACTGGCGAAGACACTCACCGTCCGCACCCTCGCCGAGACGATCGACACGAGCTTCCAGCGCATCCAGTTCACGCCGGATCTGTTGCCGGCCGACGTGGTCGGGACGCAGATCTACGACCAGGCCACCGGCAACTTCATGGTGAAGAAGGGGCCGATCTTCGCCAACATCATCCTCGCCGACGAGATCAACCGCGCGCCCGCCAAGGTGCAGGCGGCGCTGCTCGAGGCCATGCAGGAGAAGCAGGTCACGATCGGCGGCACCACCTACCGGCTCGAGGAGCCCTTCCTCGTCCTCGCCACGCAGAACCCGATCGAGCAGGAGGGCACGTACCCGCTGCCCGAGGCGCAGGTCGACCGCTTCATGCTGAAGCTCCGTGTGGGCTACCCCACGCGCGACGAGGAGAAGGAGATCATGCGTCGCATGGCGGGGGGCGTGCCGATCGACATCGCGAAGGTCGCGACGCCCACGGCGATCATGGAATCGCGGAAGCGGATCTCCGAGCTCTACATGGACGACCGCATCGTGGACTACATCGTGGACATCGTGCACGCGACGCGTGAGCCGAAGGCGTACGGGCTCGATGCGCTCGTGCCGCTGGTGGAATTCGGCGCGAGCCCGCGCGCCACGATCGCGCTGGCCCAGGCGTCGCGGGCGCACGCGTTCCTGCGCGGCCGCTCGTTCGTGACGCCCGACGACGTGAAGGCCATCGCGCCCGACGTGCTGCGCCATCGCGTGCTGATCACGTACGAGGCGGAGGCGGAGGAGGTCACGAGCGAGGATCTCGTGGCACGCATCCTCGGCCAGATCGAGTCGCCGTGACGACCGGCATGGGGCTCTCGGCTCTCGGCGTTCGGTAGATGCGGCACTCCGGCGTCCTTCGCACGGCGTCATGGCGCGGCGAGACGCAGACGCACGCGCTTCCCCAGGCCGAGAGCCTCGAGCCGAGAGCCCTGACGAGCGTCCCCCCCGAGGTCCTGCGCCAGGTCAAGCTGCTCGAGCTGCGCACCCGCGGGCTCGTGAACTCGCTGTTCACCGGCGAGTACCGCTCCGTGTTCAAGGGGCAGGGGATGGAATTCTCCGAGGTGCGCGAGTACCAGGCGGGTGACGAGGTGCGCAGCATCGACTGGAACGTCACCGCGCGCATGCGGCGCCCGTACGTCAAGCGCTACATCGAGGAGCGCGAGCTCACGGTCATGCTGGCGGTGGATCTCTCGGGCTCGGAGCGCTTCGGCACGCGCCGCCGCTTCAAGAGCGAGCTCGCGTCCGAGCTCGCGGCGGTGCTCGCGATGTCGGCCATCCGCAACAACGACCGCGTGGGCACGCTGCTCTTCACCGACCGGGTGGAGCATGTGGTCCCGCCGCGAAAGGGGCGCCGTCACGCGCTCCGTCTCATGCGCGACCTGCTCGCCCACGCGCCGGTGGGCCGCGGCACCGATGTCGGGCTGGCCACCGACTACCTCAACAAGATGCTCTCGCACAAGACGATCATCTTCATCGTGTCGGATTTCCTGTCGCCCGCCATCGAGCGCCCGCTGAAGCTGCTGGCGCAGCGCCACGACGTCGTCGCGGTGACCGTCGAGGACCCGTCCGAGGTGGAGCTCCCCGACATCGGCCTCGCGCGCCTCGTGGATCCCGAAACGGGCGAGACGGTGGACGTGGACACGAGCGATCCGGACGTCCGGACCGCCTTCGCCGAGGCGGTGCACACCGAGCGGGAGGCGCGGAAGCGCATCTTCCGGCGCCTCGCCATCGACGAGGTGCCGGTGCGCACCGACGGCAGCATCGTCGAGCCGCTCTTCCGCTTCTTCCGCAACCGGGAGACGAGGGTGGCGCGCAGATGACAGGGTCGAGGGGATGGGGACTCGGGGCTTGGGCCCTGGGGCTGGCGCTTCTCGCGAGCGAGGCGCTGCATGCCCAGACCCCAGCCTCCAGCCCCCAGTCTCCAGCCTCGATTCAATACGGCCTCACCAAGTCGCGCGACACCGTCACCGTCGGCGAGCCGTTCGAGGTGCGGTTGCGTGTTCGCGCGCCGCGCGGCTCGCGCATCCGCTTCCCCGAAAATCCCGACAGCGCGGGGACGGTGCAGGCGCTCGACCCGCGCACCCTCCTCACCACCGACTCGGTCACCGCGCTCGACCAGACCGCGATCTATCGGCTGGCCGCGTGGGATGTCGGCAGCCAGCCCATCGTCATCGGCAACGTCACGGTTGGGGTCGAGGGAGCGCCGGCCGCTGGCGAGCGGCCCGTCGACCTCGCGGCCCTCGCCGTGTTCGTGCGGAGCGTGCTCCCGGCGGACTCCGCGCTCCGCGTCCCGAAGCCGGCGCGGCCGATCTGGGAGGAGCGCCCCTTCCCGTGGTGGATCGTCGCGCTGATTCTCGGGCTCATCGGCGCCGGCCTCCTCGCGTGGTGGTGGTGGCGTCGCCGCCGGCAGCTCGCGCCGGCGGAAGTGGTGGATCCCTACGAGCGCGCGCGACGCGAGTTCAACCGGATCGAGGCGATGGGGCTGGTGGACGCCGGCGAGCGCACCCGGTTCGCCGCGCTCGTGGTGGAGGTGCTGCGTGACTATTTCGCCACGCGCCACCCGGATGCCGGGCTCGCGCTCACGAGTCGCGAGCTCGTCGGCGTGCTGCGGCGGCACCCCACCGTTCCGATCGAGCCGCTGACCCGGGTGCTCCACGAGGCGGACCTCGCCAAGTTCGCGAACTGGGCGCTGAACGAGGACCGCGCGCGCTCGCTGGCGCGGGATGCGCGCGCCGTCGTCGAGCACGAGCACCGCGCGTCGCAGCCGGAGCCCGCCGCGGAGCGCGCCGCATGATCGACTTCGGCGTGGTCCAGTTCGCGTCCGCGTGGGCGCTCCCGCTGCTGCTCGCCCTGCCGGCCTGGTGGCTGTGGCGGCGCCGCCGCAAGCCGCCGGCCATCGTGTTCTCGCGCGTCAGCGCGCTGGCGAAGGGGCCGCGCGCCGGACGCGGCGTGACGCGCGCGCTGTTCCTCCTGCGCAATCTCGTGCTGCTCGGCGCCGTGCTGGCGCTGGCGCGGCCGCGGTCGGGCGCCCGCGCCGAGGACGTCAGCACCGAGGGGATCAACATCGTCATTGCCTTCGACATCTCCAGCTCGATGCTCGCGCAGGACTTCCAGCCCCAGAACCGGCTCGAGGTCGCGCGCGAAAAGGTCAAGCAGTTCGTCGCGCTCCGGAAGAGCGATCGCATCGGCGTCGTCGCGTTCTCGGGAGAGGCGCTGACGCAGGTGCCGCTCACCACCGACTACCCCGTGGTCACCCAGGCCATCAATGCGCTGCAGCCCGGGCAGCTCGAGGATGGCACCGCGATCGGCACGGCCATCGCCACGTCGGCGAACCGGCTGCGCGACGCCCCGGGCGCGTCCCGCGTCATGATTCTCCTCACCGACGGCGTCAACAACCGCGGCTCCATCGATCCGCGCACCGCCGCGCGCGCGGCCGCCGCGCTGGGCATCCGCATCTATACGATTGGCGTGGGCACGGAGGGAATGGCGCCGGTGCCCGTGGGCCGCGGGTTGTTCGGGCTGCGGTACGAGATGCGCCCGGTCGAGATCGACGACAAGCTGCTCACCGAAGTGGCGCGACTCACCGGCGGGCGCTACTTCCGCGCGCGCGACGCGGCCGCGCTCGACCGAATCACGCGCGAGATCGACCGGCTCGAGCGCGTGCCCGTGCAGACCCGGACATACGTGCGCTTCACCGAGCTCTATCGCTGGCCATTGCTGCTCGCGCTGTTCGCGTTGGCGGGCGAGATCCTGCTGGTGGCCCGCCGCGGCCCGCTCCCCGCATGAGCGTGACCTTCGACTTCCCGTGGCTCCTGCCGCTCGCGGTGATCCTCCCGGTCGCGATCGTGTGGCTCCTCGCGCGCGCCGCCCGCAGCCGGCGCGAGCGCCTCGCGCGGCTCGGCGAGCCGGGGATCGTGGCGCGCCTGCTCCCGGCGTCCGCGCGGCGCTCACCGCGCGCGCGCGCCCTGCGCCTGGCGCTCGCCGGCGCGCTGATCGGCATCGGCGTCGCCGGCCCCCGCTGGGGCACCGAGCAGACCATCATCCGCTCCCGCGGCATCGACCTCGTGTTCGCGCTGGATGCGTCGCTCTCCATGATGGCGCCCGACGAGCGGCCGAGCCGGCTGGAGCGGATGAAGCAGGAAGTGCGGCGGCTGCGCGAGATGTCGCGCGGCGACCGCGTGGGGCTCATTGCCTTCGCGGGGCGCAGCTACGTGCTCTCGCCACTCACCGTGGACGCGGGCGCCCTCGACCTCTTCCTCGACAACCTGGACCCGTCGGTGGTGGGCCAGGCCGGCAGCTCGCTCGCGCGCGCCATCCGCCAGGGCACGGACCTGTTGCTGCTCACCCGCTCGGCCGGCGACCGCGCCCTGATCGTGATGAGTGACGGCGAGGCGTTCGAGGATGTCCAGGAAGTGGTGACCGAGGCGCGGCGAACCGGCCAGCAGGGCATCAGCCTCGTCACCGTGGGATTCGGCTCCAGCGAGGGCGCCAGCATCCCGGTGCGCGAGAACGGAGTGACCACGATGAAACGGGACGAGAACGGCCAGGTGGTGGTGACCCGGTACAACCCCGAGTTCCTCCGCGCGGCCGCCGAGGCCGCGGGCGGGACGTTCATCGACGCCGCGCAGGGCGACAAGGCCACCCGCGTCCGTGCCGCGCTGGCGTCGCTCCGCCGCCAGCAGCGTGTGGCAGCGGGCGGGGAGACGCGCACGCCGCGCTTCCAGTGGTTCGTGCTGCCGGCGGTCCTCCTGCTGCTCCTCGACACGTTGCTCGCGGAACGACGCGGACGGCGCGGGCGGCCCACGATGCCCGCGGGCACCACCGCCGTGGCGGCGTCGCTGCTGCTCCTGGTGCTCGCCGGTTGCGCGGGAAAGGGCGGGAGCGCCGGGGCCGCCAGGGCGTATCACGCCAAACAGTACTCCCGGGCCGCGGCCGGCTACCGCGCCCTCATCGACGGCGGCGATCGCACCGGGGCCACGATCTACAACTACGGCACCGCGCTCCTCGCTTCCGACTCCCTGACGCAGGCGGCGGAGGTGCTCGAGCGCGCGGCGGACACTCGCGACGGGGAGATCCGCTACCGCGCCCTGTTCAACCTGGGACTGAGCCACCTCCAGCGCGGTCTGGCGCTTCCGGAACAGCAGGCCACCGAGCCGCTCGACGCGGCGCTTGCCGCCTACAAGAAGGTGCTCCTCTTGCGCTCCGACGATCTCGACGCAAAGTGGAACTACGAGCTCGCGCTGCGAAAGAAGCAGCAGGGAGGCGGCGGGGGCGGCGGCGGGTCATCGCAGTCCGATCCGTCATCCTCCCCGCAGCAGAACAATCCGCAGCCCAGCGGCGGGCTTGGCGAGCGCCAGGCCGAGCAGCTGCTGGGCAGCGCGGCTCGCGAGGAGCGTGACGTGCAGGCCAGGCGACAGCGTCAGACGCGGGTGGAGCCACCTCCCGGCGGGAAGGACTGGTAGTGCTGATCGCGCTCGGCGTGGCGGCGCAGCTCGCCGTGGTCGCGCACGCCCCCGACAGCGTGGCCGCGTGCGACGCCGTCGAGGTCTCGGTGGCGGTGACGACGCGCGGACGCGAGCTGCCGCATCTCGTGGCGCCGTCGTTCCGTCCCTTCGACGTTCTTGGGGGGACGACGCATCCGCGGGTGGGCACGTCCGGGCGATCGTCGCTCATGGCGGAGTACCGCTACATCATCACGACCGACCGTCCCGGCCGGTACGTGATCCCCGCGTTCGAGGCGCGCACCTCCAGCGGGCGCGTCGCGTCGCAGCCCCTCGTCATCGACGTCCACGCGCGCCGCGGCCGCCCGGCCCCCGCCGTGGTGACCCGCGCGCGCATCGACACCAGCGGCGAGCTGCGCGTGCTCAGCGGCGCGCCGCAGCCGGCCGAAACGGTCTACGTGGGCCAGCAGGCCACCTACGAGGTGGCCGTCTTCCTCAACCAGACCATGCGCGAGCGGTTGCGCCGCAATCCCACGTTCTATCCGCCGGAAATGCAGGCGGTGCTCGCGTACGACCTGCCCGCGCCGCCGCCGAACACGAGCTATCGCATCGGCTCGCAGTGCTTCGACGCCCTCGTGTACCGCCGCGCGCTCTTTCCGCTGGTGCGGGGGCGCCTCACCATCCCGCCCGCGCAGCTCGTGTACAGCACCGGCCTCTCGTCCACGACGCTCTTCAGCCGCGAGGAGAGCCACGAGATCCAGACGGACAGCGTCACGATCATCGCCCTCGACCCGCCCGCCGACGGGCGGCCGGCGCAGTACAGCGGCGCAGTTGGACGGCTCCGCATCGCGGCGTCCATGGATTCCGCCGCGCGGGTCGGGGACCCCACGCTCGTCACGGTGACGGTGAGCGGCGCCGGCAACGTGCGGCTCTTCCCGCGACCGCAGGTGACGGTGCCCTGGGCGAGCGTGGTCAGCGCCGACGAGCGCGTGCGCGTGGACACCGGCACGGCCCGCATCGGCGGCGTGAAGGAATTCGACTGGGTGCTCACGCCGCGCATCGCCGGCGAGTTCGACTTCCCGCCCATCCGCTACGGGTATTTCGATCCCGCGGGGCGTCGCTTCGAGACGGCGGTGGCCGGCGCGCGCCGTGTGCGCGTTGCCCCGGGCGCGCTGGCCGCGGCGGACACGGGGATCGCCGACGGGCCCCTGGGAATCCGGATGCGCTACTCGGGACCGGGGTGGCCCCCGCCGCAGTCCCATCCGGTGTTCTGGGCCGTGATCGCCCTCGCGCCGCTTCCCGCGCTCGTGGCGCGGCTCCGGCGGCCGCGCCGCTCCCGCCGCGCCGGCGCTCTCGAGCCGATGCGCATGCTCTCGGCGAATCGTGGGTCGCGCGATCCCGCGGCGCTGCGACGCCAGTACACCCGGGCCATCGCGGCCCGCATCGGGTGCAGTCCCTCCGACTTCACGCATCCGGGCGCCCTCGCCCGCGCATTGCGTCGCGCCGGCGTGCGCGACGAGACCGCCGATCGCGCCGAGCGACTCCTGCGAGCGCTCGACGCCGCGGCCTATTCGCCCGAGCGTCCCGTTCCGGCCAACGCCGCGCGCGAAGCTGGAGCGGTCGCGCGCGCCGTGGACGCGGAAGCCCTCTCTCGCTCGGAGCTTCCGTTCTGGGTGCCGGTGCTGATGACCGCCGCCGTGCTGTCAGCCGCCGCGGCGGCGGGCGCCACGACGCCGGCGGCCACGCACTTCGCGCGGGGCGTTTCCGAGTACGTCCGCCAGGACTACGCAGCGGCGGCGGCGTCCTTCGGGGCCGCCACGGCGGCCGAGCCGCGCGCGCCGGATGCCTGGGTGAACTACGGCACCGCGTCGCTGGCCGCGGGCGACAGTGCCGCCGCGGTGTACGGGTGGCGCCAGACGCTGACGCTCCAGCCGGACGCGCCCGACGCGCGGCAGCGCATGCTCATGCTCCGGGACGAAGGGCCCGGGGCGCCGGGCTGGGTGCCGTCGATGCCCGCGAATGCCGGCGCCTGGCTGTTCGTGGCGCTCTGGATCGCCACGTGGACGCTGGCGTGGATCGCGCGCGTTCCCGGACGCTGGGCCGCCGGATGGCCCGTGCGCGTCGGCACCGCGGCGGTCCTCGTCGGGCTCGGGGCCATGGAGCTGGAGTCGCGCGTCGGAGGGTCGCGTCTCGGCGTCGTGCGCCACGCCACGCCGCTCTCCACCGACCCGGCCCTGGGCATGGATCGGGGGCCGCTGGTGGCGACGGGAGAGATCGTTCGCATCGTCGGACGGCGCGGCGGGTGGACGCGGGTCGAGGCCTCCGCCGAACGTGACGGGTGGATCGCCACCTCGCGGCTGCTTCGCGTGGACGACAGGCGCGCGCCGCGCGACTAGCTTGACCTGATGCCCGCGCCGGTTTCCTCCCCAGGCCACGACGCGCCCGCCGGCGAGGTGTCGCGGATCGCCGTGCTGCCCGCGGCCGTCGCCGACCAGATCGCCGCGGGTGAGGTGGTCGAGCGTCCCGCGTCAGTGGTGAAGGAGCTCGTGGAGAACTCGCTCGACGCCAACGCGCACACGATCGACATCGGCGTGGAGGAGGGCGGTCGCCTGCGGATCCGGGTGAGCGACGACGGGCTGGGGATGTCGCGGGCGGACGCGGTGCTCGCGCTCGAGCGCCACGCCACCTCGAAGATCCGGCTCGCGGCCGACCTCGTTGGCGTGCCGACCTTCGGGTTCCGCGGCGAGGCCATTCCCGCGATCTGCTCCGTGTCGCAGTTCGAGCTCGAGACGGCCCCCGCCGACGGCGCCGGCACGCGCGTGGTGGCGGCCGGCGGAAGCGTGCTGTCCGTGGAGGACTGCGCGCGCCGGCGCGGCACGACCATCACGGTCAACCGGCTGTTCTACAACGCACCGGCGCGGCAGAAGTTCCTCCGCAGCGCGCGCAGCGAGTGGCGCTCCCTGCTCGACGTCATCACGACGATGGCGCTGGTGCGCCGCGACGTCCGGTTCACGGTGACCCACGACGGCCGCGAGGCGCTGGCGCTCGCGCCGACGAACTCCCTCCGCGAACGGGTGTCAGCGCTCTGGAGCGCCGACTACGCCGCGCGGTTCGTTCGGGTGGACGACCTCAGCGGACCCATCCACGTCAGCGGGCTCGCGGAACGGCCCGCGGACGTCGGCATGGCGTCGCGCCGCGTTCACCTCACGGTGAACGGGCGCGCGATTCGCGACCACGGCGTCGTGCGCGCCGCGGAGACGGCGTACCGCTCGACGCTGCCGTCCGGGCTGCGCCCGTCGCTCTTCCTCGACCTCGTCATCCCCGCCGACAGCGTGGACATCAACGTGCACCCCGCCAAGGCCGAGGTGCGCTTTCGCGATCGCTGGGTGCTGGAGCGCGCGGTGGAGCAGGCCATCCGCCGCGCCCTCGGCACCACCGACGCCGCCGCGTCGCTCGGCGCGCCGATGACCTGGAGTCCCGCCGCCGCGCCGTCGTACCGCTCCGGCTTCGACAACATCGACGACGTGCACTCGCCGGTGCCGACGTCCGCGCTCATGCCCCTGGACCCCGGCGAGGAAGTGGAGTTCGCGGGGAGCGATGAGTCAGGAGCCGGGAGCCGAGCGCCGAGAGCCGAGAGCGGGGAAGTTCCCCCACTCATCCAGCTCCGCCGCACGTACATGATGTTCGAGTCGGAGAACGGCGTCGTGCTCATCGACCAGCACGCCGCGCACGAGCGCGTGCTGTACGAGAAGTTCATGGCTGCCCTCGACTCCGGGGCGAGCCCGTCGCAGCGCCTGCTCTTTCCGCTCACGCTCCAGCTCTCCGCCGCGGAGGCCGAGGCGCTCGATGCCGGCCGCGACGTGTTCACCGCGATCGGCTACGAGATCGGTGACTTCGGCGGACAGACGCTGATCGTGCATGCGGTGCCCACACCGCATCCGCGCTTCGACGCCGAGCGCTGCCTGCGCGACACGCTCGCCGCGCTCACGGGCGACCGTGCGCCCGCCGGCCACGCGCGCCACCAGCACCTCGCGGCCACGGTGGCCTGCAAGGCGGCCGTCAAGGCAGGGGACGCCCTCGCGCCCGACGAGATGCGCGCCCTGTTCGTCGCGCTGCGTGAGTGCACCCTGCCGGCCCACGACGTCCACGGCCGGTCCACCATCGTCCACCTCTCCTGGGATGAGCTCGAGCGCCGGTTCGGCAGGCGCTGATCCCACCCCGGTCATTCCGGTCATCTGCGGCCCCACGGCATCGGGAAAATCCGACGTCGCCATGTGGATCGCGGGGCGGCATCCGGTGGAGATCATCAGCGCGGATTCACGGCAGATCTACCGCGCCTTCGACATCGGCACCGCGAAGGCGTCGCCGGCGGAGCGCGAGCGCGTGCCGCACCACGGCGTGGACGTCGTCGACCCGTCGGTCCGGTACTCCGCGGCGGAGTGGGCCGCGCTGGCGCAGCGGGCCATCCGCGATGCCATCGCGCGCGACCGGGTGCCGCTCATCGTCGGCGGCACGGGGTTCTACATCGCCGCGCTCGTCCGCCCGCTGTGGGAACAGCCGGCGGTGGATCCCGGGCAGCGGCTCGCCGTGCAGAGCCAGCTCGAGCAGCTCTCGCTGGACGAGCTGCGGCGCTGGTGTGAGGCGCTCGACCCGGACCGCGCCCACTTCGGCCGCGCGCAGCTCCTGCGAGCCATCGAGGTCGCGCTGCTCACCGGGCAGAAGCTCAGCGGGATGCACGTGTCGCGCGCGCGGCCCCCGATGTGGCGCCCCCGCTATCTTTTGGTCGACCCGGGCACCGAGCTCTCGTCGCGCATCGCGGCGCGCGCCTCGGCGATGCTCGAGCGCGGATGGCTGGACGAAGTGCGCCGCCTCATGGCGGACGTGCCGGCGGATGCGCCCGCGTGGAATGCCACGGGCTACGAGCTGGCGCGCGAACACGTCGCGGGCCGGTGCAGCCGCGAGGAGATGCTCGAGCGGATCGTGATCGACACCCGGCAGTACGCCAAGCGGCAGCGCACCTGGTTCCGCCACCAGCTGGAGGCGGACCGCGTCACGCGCCTGTCACCGGCGGCGAGCGGCTGGCAGGAAGTGGTCGAGGGCTGGATGCTCGAGTGCCGCGCCGGCATCACCGAGAGCCGAGAGCCGAGGGCCAAAAGCCCGTGAAGATCGGGATCACCTGCTATCCCACCTACGGCGGCTCCGGCGCCGTCGCCACCGAGCTTGGGATCGCGCTCGCGGGGCGCGGACACGAGGTGCACTTCATCACGTACAAGCAGCCCTTCCGGCTGCCGAACTTCCTGCCGCGGGTGTTCTTCCACGAGGTGGACGTCGGTCGTTATCCGCTGTTCGAGTTCCCGCCATACGACCTCGCGCTGGCGGTGCGGATGCACGAGGTGGTGCGCGAGCACGAGCTCGACCTGCTGCACTGCCATTACGCCATCCCGCACGCCACGAGCGCCTGGATCGCCCGCGAGATGCTGCGCACGCAGGGCGACGACATCCGGGTGGTGACCACGCTGCACGGCACCGATATCACGATCGTGGGGCAGGACCCGTCCTTTCACGCGATCACCAAGTTCTCGATCGAGAAGTCCGACGCGCTCACCGCCGTGTCGCAGTACCTCCAGCGCGAGACGCGCGACGCCTTCGGGTGCACGGCGCGGCGCATCGAGGTGATCCCGAACTTCATTGACCCGGCGGTCTACAACCGCGCGGGCCACGACCGCGCCCTGCGCGAGGGCCTGGCGGGCGACGCGCGGGTGCTCATGCACATCTCCAATTTCCGCCCGGTGAAGCGGGTGACGGACGTCGTGAAGACCTTCGCCAGGGTGCGGAAGGAGGTCAACAGCGTTCTCATCATGATCGGCGACGGCCCGGACCGCCACGAGGCGGAGCAGGAGGCGCGCCTCCTCGGCGTCGAGAAGGACGTGCGCTTCCTCGGCAAGATCGACTCGGTCGCGCCGCTGCTCGCCATCGCCGACCTCTTCCTCCTGCCGACCAACATGGAGTCGTTCGGCCTCAGCGCGCTCGAGGCGCTCGCGTCCGGCGCGCCGGTCATCGGCGCGAACGTCGGCGGCCTGCCGGAGGTGGTGCGCGACGGGGAGACCGGGATCCTGTGCGGGGTGGGCGATGTGGACGGGATGGCGTCGGCGGCCGTGGCCCTTCTGCGCGACAACCGGGCCTGGGAGCGCCTGAGCGCCGCCGCGGTCGCCGACGCGCGCTCGCGATTTGCCATGGAGGACATCGTGCAGCGGTACGAGGACCTGTACGCTGCCACGCTCCTCCCTGATCCCTGAGCCATCATCCCTGACCCCTTGGCTTCGTGACCGTCTTCCAGGCAATCGTCCTCGGCCTTCTCCAGGGGCTGTCCGAGTTCCTCCCCATCAGCAGCTCGGCGCACCTCTCGCTCACCCCGTGGCTGTTCGGCTGGGAGGAGCCGGGTCTCGCGTTCGACGTCGCGCTGCATTTCGGCACCCTGATCGCGCTGGTCTGGTTCTTCTGGCAGGAGTGGATCACGCTCTTCAAGGCGTTCGTGAACATCGTCCGCACGCGGCGCGTCGAGACCGAGAGCGAGCGGCGGTTCGCGTTCGTCGTGATCGCGACCATCCCCGGCGCGGCGGCCGGCTACCTGCTCCAGGACTACGCCCGCACGATCTTTCGCACGCCGGCCCTCACAGGGCTGATGCTCATCGTCATGGGCGTCATCCTCTGGTTCGTGGACCGCCAGGCGCGGCAGGACCGCGCGATCGCGAACATGACCTGGAAGCAGGCGGTCGGAATCGGTCTTGCGCAGATGTTCGCCATCATCCCCGGCGTCTCACGCTCGGGCAGCACGATCACGGCAGGACGCGCCTTCGGGTTCTCGCGCGAGGCCGCGGCGGTGTTCAGCTTCCTGATGAGCCTCCCGATCATCGTGGCGGCGGTGGTGTTCGAGGGGCGCCACGCCATCGCGAACGGCATCACGCCGCAGCTCGTGGCGGGGGTCATCGCGTCTGCCCTCAGCGGCTGGCTGGCCATCTCGGTGCTGCTCAAGTTCGTCGCCCGGCACAGCTACGGCGTGTTCGCCGCCTATCGGCTCGTGATCGGCGCGATCGTGCTCGCGGTCGCCTTCATGCGCGGCTGACGGTGACGTCGGCCGAACCGCGGGCTGCCGCGACGTGGGACGGCCTGACCGCGGAAGACATCGCGCGTCGCACGGGCGTGCCGCGCGTGTGCCTGTTCGATGAGGTGGCGTCCACCCAGGATATCGCGCTCGAGGACGACCGCGGGAGCGAGGAGCAGTCGCTCGTGGTGGCGAACCGACAGCACGCCGGTCGCGGTCGCCTCGGTCGGCCCTGGAAGTCCGGGGACGGGCAGGGGGTCTGGTGCACGTTCACCGTCCCCCCCGGGCTCGATGCCGGGGGCATCGACGTCATGACCATTCGCATCGGGCTCGGCCTCGCACGGGCGCTCGACGCGGTGGCGCGCGAGCCCGTGGGGCTGAAGTGGCCGAACGACCTGCTCCTGCGCGCGGGCAAGGTGGCCGGAGTGCTCGTCGAGCGCCGCCTCTGGGCGAGTGAGGCGGGATCGTTCGCGATCGGCGTCGGCGTCAATGTGGCAGCGCCACCGGACGTCCCGGATGCGGCTGGACTTCCGCCGGGGACGCGTCGCATCGAAGTGCTCGAAGCGGTGGCCCGCAGCGTCCGCGCGGCCACCACGACGAATGGTCACCTCACCCCCGCGGAGTTGAAGGAATTCGCCGAGCGTGACAGACTCTCCGGTCGGCGCCTGCGGTCGCCCTGGCCGGGAATCGCGCGGGGCATCGAGGACAACGGCTGCCTCATCATCGAAACGCCGGACGGCATGGAGTTCCGCCGCTCGGGCACGGTTCAACTCGCGGAGGACGCGTGATACTCGTTTGCGACGTCGGGAATACGGAAACCACCATCGGCGTCTACGACGGGGATCAGCTGCGCGGGCACTGGCGCATCATGACCGACGTGCCGCGCACCGCCGACGAGTACGGCCTCCTGCTGCGGCAGATCCTCATCGACGAGGGGATCAACCCGACGCACATCCGCGGCGCCTCGATCGCGTCGGTCGTGCCGCGCATCACCGGTCCGCTCGCGCAGGCGTGCCGCCGCTGGCTCAGCGAGAAGCCGGTGCTGCTCGTGGATGGCCGCTCGAAGCTGCCCATCACCTTGGACGTCGAGGAGCCCCTCACCGTTGGGGCGGATCGCATCGTCAACACCCTCGCCGCCAGTCGCCTCTTCGGCCGGGATGCCATCGTCGTGGATCTCGGGACCGCCACGACGCTCGATTGCATCACGAGCGACGGCGTCTTCCTCGGCGGCGTCATCGCGCCCGGCATACTGATGATGGCCGAGTCCCTCTCGCGAAAGACGTCGAAGCTGCCAGCCACGGAGCTCGTGCTGCCGAAGAGCGTGATCGGAAAGCGCACCGAGGAGTGCATCCGCGCCGGCGTGATGTATGGAGCGGCCGACCAGATCGATGGCCTCGTGCGCCGCGTGAAGGCGGAGTGGCCGCGCCCCAACACACCGATCGTGATCGGCACCGGTGGTCTCGCGGAGACGTTCAAGCCGCTCTGTCGCGAGATCGAGCAGGTGGATCCGTACCTGACGCTCAGGGGCCTCGAGATCGCCTACCGCCTCCTGGCCTGAATCCGAAAAGCCAGGACAACTACGCATCCGAATTACGTCGCATTCAACAGCCAATCAAGTTCCCACCTTCACCCAAAGCTCCTCTTGCCCCGGCTAGAGGAGCTTTTGGTTGTCCTCATTCTGAGCCTCCCCAGGAGCACCGCGCTATCTCGATGGTGGACCTCATTCGGCAGTCATGTGACGGCATTCGGATGTGTAGTTGTGGTCGCCGTAACATGTTGTTGGATAACAGGATATGTCTAAAACGGAGAGGGCTTGACCGCCCCGATTGGGTCTCTTAGAATGCTCGCTTGTTAGCACTCCGAGGCGAGGAGTGCTAAGTTCACTCTCACTCAATTTCCTCACCGTTTTCCAAGGGAGGAGCGCACTCTATGGCTACGAAGAGCGCTTCAGGCACGAAGGTCAATCCACTCGCCGACCGTGTGGTCGTTCGCGCGCTGGAAGAGACTGAGCAGATGCGTGGCGGGCTGTATATCCCCGACACCGCGAAGGAGAAGCCGCAGCAGGGCGAGATCATCGCCGTGGGCCCGGGCCGCTACGAGAAGGACAAGCGCGTCCCGATGGACGTCAAGGTCGGCGACAAGGTGCTGTACGGGAAGTACAGCGGCACCGAAGTCACGCTCGACGGCGAGAACTACCTCATCCTCCGCGAGTCCGATGTACTCGCGGTCATCGGCTGACGAAGTCACCCCGAGCGTAGCG
>Ga0307505_10000515_pt1 | contig 42138 bp, 25 predicted proteins | sample 23_S_MG_FD_202183 | JGI IMG/M metagenome (GOLD analysis project Ga0307505, IMG submission 202183) | Soil microbial communities from Populus trichocarpa stands in riparian zone in the Pacific Northwest, United States - 23_S | ecosystem: Environmental > Terrestrial > Soil > Riparian zone > Trees...
CGGCAGCGGGGGAGGCTGCGGCGCGGGATCGTCGGGGCCAAGCCCCATCAGTTCCCGGACCGCGGCGATCACTTCCTCGCGCGAGTTCTGGGGCCGGCGATACGCCGTCGAGTCGTTGTTGTTGCCGGCGGGCCGAGGCGGCTCGGGCTTCTCGGCCAGCAGGAGCGGCGTCTGGTTGTCGCGGTTCACGGCATCCAGCTTGGCCCCGGCCTTCGCCAGCTCGCGGATGATCGGCACCTGACGCGCGGTGACGGCCAGGTGCAACGGGGTGCTGCCGTCCGGCGCCTTGTGGTTGACGTTGGCGCCCGCGGCCACGAGCGTCTTGACCGCTTCGAGGGGGTCGCGGTTGGAGGCTTCGCGGAAGGGCGGCGCAATCAGCCGCTCGAATCCGGGGCCAGCGGCCAGGCCCGCGCCACGGCCGCCGTTCATCGCCACCATCAGCGGCGTCCGACCGAGGTTGGGGTTGCCGCGGCCGCCGGCCGCTGCCGCGCCGCCGGCGCGGCCTTCGGTCTTCGGCTCGGGCACGGTCCACTCGAGCTGTGCGCCGCGCGCGATCATCAGCTTCAGCGCTTCGACGTCGGACGCCACGGCCGCGCGGAAGAAGGGCGACGAGTTCTCGTTGGCGCCGCAGCAGAGCGACGTGGAGTGCAACTGACCCGCGAAGTGCAGGTTCGGGTCCGCGCCCTTGTCGAGCATCAGCTTGACCAGATCCAGCGCGCCCAGCTCGTTCGTGTGGTCCTGACGCAGCCGCGACCCGTCGCGCGCGCGCATGTCGGTGGTGGCGTCGTGCATGTCCACGGCGAAGTACAAGGCCCCGTCGTTCACGTCGGCGCCCAGCGCGATCAGCTCGGCCGCCAGGTCGAAGCGGTCGTTCACGATCGCGATGGTCAGCGCTGTCACGCCGTCGCCGTTGTAGACCTTCGGGTTGGCGCCGCCCCGGATGAGGGCCTTGGCCACGTCGGTGTGCCCGCCGCGGACGGCGAACATCAGCGGCGTGAACCCGCCGGTCGGGTGGTCGGCGTGCTTGCGTTCGGTCAGCGTCGTGATGCGCGCGTACGCGTTCGGGTCGGCCTTCGCGTCGAGCAGCGCCGTCACCACGTCGAGGTGCCCTTCGGCGGCCGCCCACATGAGCGCCGTTTCCTCCTGGTAGTTCGTGATCGCGTTCACCTCGGAGCCCGCCTCGAGCAGCAGCTTCACCGCATCCAGGCGGCCCGTCTTCGCCGCGGCCATCAGCGGCGATTCACCTTGCGGCGACGAGCGCTTGGCGTTGGCGCTGGCCTTGAGGAGCGCGCCCATGACGGGCGCGTCGCCCGTACGGCTGGCCTGCAGGAGCGGCGTGATGCCGTACTTGTTGGGGGCGTCTACCGTGGCGCCCGCGGCGAGCAGCGCCCGCGTCATGTCCAGGTTGGAGTGGTAGGCGGCCCACAGGAGCGCGGTGGAGCCGTCCTTGGCCGCATCGTTGACCTTCGCGCCCTTGGCAAGGAGCGCGCGAACTGTTTTCAAGTCGCCGTCTTTCGCGGCGGCGACAACCGGGTTGTCCGTGGCGACTTGGCCCCAGAGCACCGGCGATGTGACAACGAGCGACAACAGGGATACCAGCAGCCAACTGGACGAGCGTAGCTTGCGCATCTTGCCCCCACTCCCAAGACCAAAGAGACCCACGAGTTACCGGTTAGGACGGACCGGAGCCAGTGCCGCGGCCGACCGTTTTTTCAGACGGTCTCCAGACCTTGCTTTCTAGACCCTTCCTGGGGCTAGATACACCACGGCATCGCGATCTTACACCTGTGTAACGCGCGCGCGAGCAGTTAAATTTTCGTCAAAAGTCGCCTGTATACAGGCGGTTCCGGCAGGTGCCTGGGCGTGCTGGCGCCGGGCGAACATCGATCAAAAGGATGCAGGGGACGGTCATGAGAAGGTGCGCATTTCTGGGGGGACTGGCGCTGGTCGCAGGGCTCTTCGCCCCTGGCTCGGCCCGGGCCCAGGACCTGGTGATCACCAACGCCCGGGTGATTGTGGGCAACGGCACGACCCTGGCGGCCGGCTCGGTGGTGGTGCGCGAGGGTCGCATCCAGTCGGTCGGGGTCGCCCCGCCGGCCGGGGCCCGCGGCCCGCGGATCGACGCCCGGGGCCTGACGGTGATGCCGGGCTTCATCGACGCCCACCGGCACATCATCAACGGCAACGAGGAGCAGTGGTTCAAGGAGCAGGCCTCGGCCCGGATGCGGGAGTTCCTGGAGGCTGGCTACACCACGCTGATGTCGGGCGGCGGCCCCGTGCCGGGCATCATCCGGCTGAAGGAGCGCATCGACGCGGGACAAATCGTCGGCCCGCGCATCCTCACGTCCGGCCGCGTCGATCCGCCCAACTTCAAGACGGCCGACGCGGCGCGGGCGCAGGTGCAGGCCATGGCCAAAGCCGGTGTGGAGATCATCAAAGCCCGGATCGATCCGGGGCCGGACGCCGTCGCGCAGCAGCGGGGGACGCTGGCGGCCATCACCGATGAGGCGCGGAAGGCTGGCCTTGGCGTGATGGTCCACGCTGTCAGCGTGCCCGCCATGCTGGCGGCCCTGGAGGCGGGCGCCACCAAGCTGGTGCACACGCCGCACGGTAGCTGGCTCAGCGAGGCTGACGCGAAGAAGGTCGCGGCGGCCGGCATCCCGGTGTTGTCGACGGCCGGCTTCGGCCTTCCGGTCTTCGGCGTCTTCAACACGAACAACGTGCCCACGTTCCGGGACGGCAGCCCGTGGCCCTCCGGGATCCTCGACGGTCAAGGTCGCGGCCGCGAGGCAGGCGAGAAAGCCGTCAACGCCCGGACGCTGTGGGACGCGGGCGTCGTCTACGGCTTCGGCACCGACACCGGCTACTTGCCGCGCGAAGGGCTGAAGCACGAGCTGCGGGCGCTCAGCCTGATGTTCTCGCCGCAGGACATCATCAAGCTGATGGGGCCCAATACCGCGGCCTTCGTGGACAAGGGCGCCGAGCTGGGGACGCTTGAAGCGGGCAAGCTGGCCGACATCGTCATCGTGGACGGGGATCCGTTGGATCTCATTCACAATGTGCTCAACGTAAAGGTCACCATCAAGGGCGGCGTCGTCGTGCACGACGCGCGCAAGCGTTAATCAACGACTACCAGGCAGCAGCACTACTTCGAGGGAGCAACCGCAGATGATCAGACGTACTTCCATGACCGGCGCGGCGTTCGTGATGGCGGCGGCCGCGCTGGCTGTCGCGCAACAACCCACGCAGAAACCCGAGCCCTTCTCGGTGGGCAACGCCCTCGGGTTGCCCATCGCCCCGGCGGCCGACGGCACCTTCAACCCGATGTCCAAGAACGTGAAGGTGTACGGCGCCATCTACTCCGCCGAGAGCTGCTCCTACGATCCGGTGCGGGACCTGATCGTGGTCCCCAACCGCGGTGTGGGCCAGAACGTCCAGACCAACAACGCCTGGGTGTCGTTCATCAACCACGATGGGTCGGTGCACACGGCACGCTGGATCGGCCTCCAGAATCCCGGCGAGCAGCGCGACAATCTGAACCCGAAGCTCGTGCTCAACGAGCCCCTTGGCAGCGACATCGTCAACGGCGTGCTGTACGTCGCGGACCGCGACGGCGGCACGAGCCCCAGCGATCCCGCCGTGTCGGTGGTGCGCAAGTTCAACATGAAGTCCGGCGTCCCCGCGGGCGAGGTGCGCGTGCCGCGCTCGACCGGCTTCAACGACATCGCCGTGGCCAACGACGGCACCATCTACGCGACGCAGACCGGCACCGGCGGCCAGACGCCGGACCCGACCACCTGGCAGGTGTGGAAGATCACGCCCGACGGCAATGCCACGATGTTCGTCCAGGGAGCGCCGCTGCGGCAGCCCAACGGCATCGCGCTCGATCCGCAGGGCAACATCGTCGTGGTGAACATCGGCACGGCCGACGTGCAGACCTTCTCGCCGGCCGGTCAGCTGTTGCGGACCGAAACCGCCGCGCAGCCGGGCAACGACGGCCTGGTGATCCGGCCCGACGGCACCAAGTACGTGAGCAGCGTCGTCAACGGCGGCGTGTCGCGCATCCGGCCGGGGCGTCCCGCGGAGCTCATCGCCCAGAACATCCCCAACCCCGCGTCCATGTGCTACGACGCCGGCGGCAACCAGTTGGTGATTCCGATGAACGCGAACAACGCCATGGCGTTCGTCCCGCTCGAGTAGGCCGTTCCCACACCGCACGCGGCGGCCCTCTCTACGAGGCGCCGCCGCGCCGCGCCGATACGGCTGGGCTGCCCGACAAAGCGAGGCTCCGCCTTGCTAGGCGCGTGCGTTTCTGGTCTGGGCGTCGTTGTATCATCCAGACCCCGTTTCGTGATGCGAAAGGTGCGTCATGAGCACGACCCGCGCCGCCCGAGAGTCAATTGTCAGTGCGTTCGTTTCGGTGCTCGTCGTGTGCGTGGCGACGCCGCCAGGCGCGGCGCAGGCGCCGGCGCCGGCTGGAAGCACCGCCACCACGCGTGCGCGTGCGCAAGTGCCCACCCGCAGCGTGCAGGTGCCCACGGTCGACATGCCGAACCTGGTGGGACAGTCATATCAAGCCGCGCTTCGGGACCCGTCGGTCGTCAAGTTCAGGATCGCGCTGACGCCGCGCCAGGCGCCCTCTACCCGTACCGCCGGTACCGTCGTGGGACAGGATCCCCCGGCTGGCGCCCCGATTCGAGCGGGTGCCTCCGCGATCGTGCTCGTGGCGGTGGCGCCTCCTTCACAAGGCCGCGCGTCGCGGCCGCCCGACAGGGACACTGTCCGACCCGACGTCACGCAGATCCCCCTCGTCCGCGTGCCGCGCGTCGAGGGCCTGCCCGAGGGGCGCGCTCTCGAGGAGCTCTCGAGGCTGAATTTCGAGATCGTCCGTCAGACCGCGATCACGGTGGACCAGAAGCCTGGCATCGTCATCGCGCAGGCGCCCGAGGCGGGCACGCCGGTTCGTCCTCGCTCTTCTGTGCGCATCACCGTTGCTCGAGCCCGGCCCACGGACGACGTGGGGCCGAACGAGCCGGCGCTTGGCAGGATGCCGAACCTCGTGGGCCAACCGTTCGACGTTGCCGTGCGCCGGCCGGACGTGCGCGAGTTGCGGCTGCGGCTCGAACCGCAACTCGATCCCACGGCGCCCGGCCCGCCCGGCACGGTTCTCAAGCAGTCGGTGCTGCCTGGTGCCGGTGTGGAGGTCGGGCGCAGCGTGGCGGTGCTCGTGGCGACCGGCGCGCCGGTGCCGCCCGTAACGCCGCCTGTGAGACCCGACCCGGTGTTGATGCGGATGCCCGACCTCGTCGGCCGCTCGTTCACGCTGGCCGAGCAGCATCCCGAGGTGCTCGGCGCGAGGTTGCGCCTCGAACAGCAGTTCGATGCCACGGCTCCCGGGTTGCCCGGCACGATCGTTCGCCAGTCGGTGCCCGCCGGCACGGGCGTGGAGGTTGGGCGCAGCGTCGCCGTGCTGGTGTCCACCGGCGTCGCCGTGCCGCTGGTGCTGAAGCAGGCGTCGGGCGTCGCGGAGCGTCAGATCGCCGCGGCCGGGCTGCGGCCCGCGGTGTCGAACGAAACGAGCGAACTGGAGCCGGGCACCGTGATCGCGCAGGTGCCGGCGGCCGGCGTGATGGTGTCGCGCGGTGCGTCCGTGGCCATCACCGTTGCGGTGGCGGCGAGGGTCACCGTGCCCGACGTCATCGGACGAACACGCGTCGAGGCGGATCAAGAGCTGACCCGGCTCAAGCTTCGCGTGGTGGTCGAGGACGACGCGCTATCCGCGAGCGAGCCCGGTCGCATCGTCACGCAGCAGCCGGCGTCTGGCGCCGATGTGGCGACCGGCGCCACGGTGCGAGTCGGCGTGGCGACTGGCGTGATCGTGCCGCGTGTCACGGGGCTTTCGGCCGAGGACGCGCAGCGCGCGGTGTCGCAGCGGGGTCTCTCGTTCGAGGACGCCGACGTCGTCAGCGACCAGGTGCCGGTGGGGCGAGTGCTGACGCAGCAGCCGGCGGCGGGTCTGGCGGTGGCGCGCGGGTCGCGCGTCCGGGTGGCGCTGGCCGTCGCACCGTTGGTGGCCGTGCCCGATGTCGTGGGGCTTGCGCGCGATCGTGCCGTCGCGCTGGCCGAGGCCACGGGCCTCGTCGTCAGCGTCCAGTCCGCCGCCAATCAAGCCGGGACGGCTGGCGTGGTGTCCAGCCAGGAGCCACAGGCCAACGCGCGGGTCGCGCGCGGGACCGCGATCACGTTGTTTCTCCCGCTGCCGCGGAGCACGCTGATCGCGGTGCCGAACGTCGTCGGGCTCGAGCGGGTCCAGGCCGAGGCCGCGTTGACGCGCCTGGGGCTCGGCGCCCGCACGACCGAGGCCGACAACGCGGCGCAAGCCAATACGGTCGTCAGCCAGAGCCCCGACCCCAACGTGCAAGTGGCCCCCGGATCCCAGATCGCGCTGGTCGTGGCACGTCAAGCAGCGCAGGTGTCGGCCCCAGTCGTTCCCACGCCGCCTCCCACGACCGCGCCGGTGATTCCGGTATGGCTGACCCCGCTTCTCGTCGTGTTTGCGCTGGTGGGATGGCAGGCCTGGAGATTCACGCGTTCCGACCGCGCCCCAACGCGCCCGCTGGCCGAGGTCCATGCCGCGACGCCGCGAATCGATCTGGAGCCCCAGGCGGGCGAACAGTCGCTGCGCCTCGAGGTGTTCGGCCGGTCGCTCGTGGACCTGGAAGTGCGCGTGCGAGCCACCCACGACCAGGGCGAGCAGTCACTGCAGACGCACGAGGAGACGCTGATTGCCGACGAACGGAGGGTGTATGAGTAGCACGCGGGTGACCCTGGCAGGCCTGTTTGGCGTCGGCGAGGATGGGCTGCGCTCCGATCAGCTACCCGACCTGACCGACTCCGAGGCGTACGCTCGACTGCAGGAGCAGTTGGAGGGCAAGGCCGGCGCCGCGTGGCAAATGGCGCGCGCCAACATCGGCACGCACATGGGGCGTCTGCTCGACATCGACGTCGTGGACATCCTCGTCGGCGCGTGGAACAAGGCGCGCGAGCTGCGGAAGTATCGCGACGAAGCGGCCTATCCACCGGAGGAAGTGATCGTCGTGGCGCTCGCCAAGCACAAGCTTCAGTCGAGCCATGCCCCACGCCTGGAACTGGTGGTCGCGGAACGTCCGATCGGACGGTTGCAGTTCACGATCGACGTGGGGCTGGCCATCGAGGGGGCGCAGTTGACGATTCAGGGCGGCCGCATCAAACGCATTGCCACGGGTACGACCGCCGCGACCGGCACGATCAAGTGCGAGGGCGTCGTCATCGGCCAGCCCGAGGCCAAGCTAGGTGCGCTGCCCGGCGAGATCAGCCTCGGGCAGGGAGTGCTGATCCCGGCGTGACCCGCGAGGGACAGCCGCCGTAAGAACGCGACGGGGCCGTCCCCCGGCATCGGCCCGAGGGGCGGCACGGCGACCGTGCTACGCTCCGACCGGGTGACAGCGATCGTCGGAATCTCGGCCTACTATCACGACAGCGCGGCGGCTCTGGTGGTGGACGGCGCGGTCGTCGCGGCGGCGCAGGAGGAGCGATTCACCCGGAAGAAGCACGACCCCGGGTTTCCGGCGCGGGCCCTCCAATACTGCCTCGACGCAGGCGGCATCACGCCGGATCAGCTGAGTTACGTGGTCTTCTACGAGAAGCCGCTACGCAAGTTCGAGCGGCTGCTCGAAACATACTTCGGGTACGCGCCGCGCGGATTCGCCAGTTTCGCCCAGGCCATTCCTCTCTGGATCAGGGACAAGGTCCACATGGGCCGCAACCTTCGGCACGCGCTGGGAGACGGCGTCGCCGCCCCGCTGGTCTTCACCGATCATCACGAAAGCCACGCGGCGAGCGCCTTCTTTCCCAGCCCGTTCGCGGAGGCCGCCATCCTGACGCTGGACGGCGTCGGCGAGTGGAGCACGACGACGCTCGGCGTAGGCGCGGGCAGCCGCATCCAGCTCACCGATCACCTGACATTTCCGCATTCCCTGGGGCTGCTCTACTCGGCGTTCACCTACTATTGCGGGTTCAAGGTCAACTCGGGCGAGTACAAGCTGATGGGCCTGGCGCCGTACGGCCGCCCGGCCTACGTCGATGCGATCCACGAGCATCTGATCGATCTGAAAGCCGATGGCAGCTTCCGGTTGAACCTCGACTACTTCAACTACTGCCAGGGCCTGACGATGACCGGATCGCGGTTTCACGACCTGTTCGGCGGGCCGCCGCGGGACCCCGAGTCGCTGCTGACGCAGCGCCACATGGATCTGGCCGCGAGCATCCAGGCCGTCACCGAAGACGCGGTCCTGCGGATGGGACGGGAATTGCACCGTCGTACGGGCCAGGGGAATCTGGTGATGGCCGGCGGCGTGGCGCTGAACTGCGTGGCCAACGGGCGCCTGCTGCGGGAGGGGCCCTTCGACCGGATCTGGGTGCAGCCGGCCGCGGGCGACGCGGGCGGAGCGCTTGGTGCCGCGTTGTTCACGTGGCATCAGCTGCTCGGCAATCCGAAGCAGGCCGTTGCCGGCGATCACCAGCGCGGCAGCTTCCTCGGACCGTCCGCGTCTCCCGTGGAGGCGCGGGAGCTGGTGGAACGGGAGTCGATTCCGTCGGTGGCCTTCGCCGACGAGAACGCGCTGGTGGATTTCGTGTCGGATCTGCTCGCCGACGGCAAGGTCGTCGGCTGGTTTCAGGGCCGAATGGAGTTCGGCCCGCGGGCGCTCGGTGCGCGCAGCATCCTGGGCGACCCGCGCTCGCCGGCGATGCAGGCCACGATGAACCTCAAGATCAAGTTCCGCGAGAGCTTTCGCCCGTTCGCGCCTGCGGTGCTGGACACGCGGGCCTCCGAGTGGTTCGACATCGACCCGTCGCACGACAGTCCCTACATGCTGATGGTGGCTCCGGTCCTCGAGGCGCACCGCACCGCCCTCGCGCCCGAACAGCGCGTGCGGCTCGAGTCCGACCCGGACCTGCGCCAGCGGGTCAACGTGCCGCGTTCCGACGTCCCAGCCGTGACCCACGTCGACTACAGCGCCCGGCTGCAGACGGTCGACCGCGTCCGGAACCCCCGCTTCTTCCGGCTGATCGAACGCTTTGCCGAGAAGACCGGCTGCCCCATGCTCGTCAACACGAGCTTCAACGTCCGCGGCGAACCGATCGTGTGTACCGTCGCGGACGCCTATCGCTGTTTTCTGGCGACGGAGATGGACGCGCTGGTGCTCGAGGACCGGGTGTTGCTGAAGGAGCACTTCAAGGATCGCTCGGAGGCGTTTTCGCGCGAAGGGCACCTGGCGAAGTTCGAGCTGGACTGAGATGATCTCCTGGGCAGACATTCCGCGCGCGCCCGAGGTGCGGACCCTTCGTCAGTTCTCCGGGCTCTGCCTGCTCCTGTTTGGTGGCGCGGCGGCGTGGCGCTGGTGGTCGGGGAGCACGGATCTCCGCACGATTGCGCTGGCGATCGGCGGCGCGACAGGAGTGGTCGGCCTCGTTCGGCCGCGGTTCGTCCGGCCAGTGTTCGTCGTTTGGCTGATGCTGTCGTTTCCGATCGGCTGGGCGGTGTCGCGGCTCATCCTCGCGGTGTTGTTCTACGGCGTGTTCACGCCCATCGGCGTGGTGTTCCGGATGATGGGGCGCGACGTGCTGAAGCTGAGACCCGACCGGCGCAGCGATTCCTATTGGACGCCAAAGGACCAATCATCCGGCCGCAGCTACTATCGACAGTTCTGAGAGCGAGCGATGGACGACTTCAAGAACGCCAAGACCGGCTCGGGCAGCCTCGTGTCCGAGCTGTGGTATTTCCTGTCGACGAGCAAGAAGTGGTGGTTGCTTCCCATCATCATCGTCTTCGTGCTGTTCGGCGGCCTGATGCTGCTCTCGTCGACCGCCGCCGCGCCCTTCATCTACACGCTTTTCTGAGGCCTGTGCGCGTGGGGCGACTCCTGGGCAAAAAGACACTGTAACGAGCGAGGCGAGGCCTCGCTAGAAAACTTGACCACTTGAAATCCTGACCAAATGAGTCAAGTTTTCTCCCCCGCCGGAGGCGGGGCAAGCAGACACTGCCCTAGCGAGGCGGAGCCTGCATGCTCGTCGGTTTGAGGCGGAGCCTCGCTAGGTCATTCCTGCCGCAACGCCACCAACGGATCGATCGAGGCCGCGCGGCGGGCGGGCACGTATGTCGCCAGGGCCACGACCGCGATCACGGCCGGCACGATGAGCAGAAAGGTCACGGCGTCGCCACCGAGGTTCGGGAAGGCGCCTTCGAGCACGCCGCCGACCGCAATGCTGGCGACGACACCGACAGCGATTCCCGCGACGGACGGCAGCGTCGCCTGGCGCAGAACCATCCGCAGCACCGAGGCCGGCAGCGCGCCCATGGCCATGCGCACGCCGATTTCGCGCGTCCGTCGGCTGACGGCGTACGCCGTCAAGCCGTACAGGCCGATGAGGGCCAGCGTCAGGCCCATCGCCCCCATTCCCGCAATCGTCCGGACCACAACGGTGTTCAGGTTCCTCGAATTCGCGTGATAGAACGCCTCCATCGTCCGCATGCCGAGAACAGGGACCTCCCGATCGGTCTCCAGGACCGCGCTGCGTATCCGCGTGGCGACGGTGTCCGATCCCGCCGCGGTCCTCACGACCAGCGTGCTCCGCATCGAGGGGTTCTGCCGCCGGGGCAGGTACAGAAACGGTACGGACGTCGGCGTGAACAAGCGGAACTTGATGTCGGCCGCGACGCCGACGACTTCGGTCCACGCCGCCTCGGGGCCCGCGAGGCGAATCCGTTTGCCCAACGGGCTCTGGCCCGGCCAGTAACGGGTCGCCATGCCGCGGCTGACGATGGCGACGCGGGGCGTCTCGGCCGTGTCGGAGGAACGGAAACCCCGTCCGCTCACGAGAGGAATGCCGATCGTGTCCAGGTAGCTCTCGTCCACGCGGGCCGCCGCGACCGTGGAAGGCCCGACACCGGGAGCCACATCTGCGCCCTCGACCACGAACGGCTCCGCGTTGCCGCCGTCCATGCTCAGCGGCACGAACGATGTCACGGCAACGGCGGTGACGCCTGGAATGGCCGCCGCGCGCTCCGTGACGCGCTGGTAGAACGCGTCGCCGCGCTGCTGGTCGAGGCGGCCAAGGCCCGGATCGACGGTCGTGAGGAGCAGGTGGTCCGTGCGGAATCCCGGCCCGCGTCCGTATTCGATTTCGAAGGCGCGATAGAACGACAGCGCCACCGTCAGCAGCACGAGCGTGAGGGCGATCTGCGAGGCCACCAGCCCGTGCCGTCCCCACAGGTGTCCCCTCCGACTCGCCGATGCCGATGCGTTCCGGAGAAGGCTCGACAGATCGGCCGCGCGTGTGGTTCGCCAGGCGGGGACGACGCTCGACAGCAGCGCGCTGACGGCGACCATTGCGAACCCGACCGCAAGCGCGCGGCCATCCAGTTCGTACGACATCGTGACGCCGACGTCGCTGACGACCTGGAACTGCCGGAACGATCTGATGCCGGCGTAGCCGAGCGCGAGCCCCGTCAGGCCACCTGCCACGGCCAGCAAGGCCGTTTCCGTGATCATCTGGCGCATCAGGCGCTGGCGACTGCCGCCGATGGCCAGGCGAAGCGCGATCTCGCGTGCGCGCACGGGTGCGCGGCTCGTCAGCAGGCCCGCGACGTTGGCGCAGGAGACCAGCAGGACCGCCAGGGCCAGCCCGATCAGGATGGCGCTCAACGCGGCCGACGGCCAGAACTCCGAGAATCGCGCATCGCGCTCCCACCGCACCAGCATGCCGCGGTTGTCGTTGCTCTCGGGGAACTGCTGCTGTAGCCCGCGCGCGATCAGCGCCACCTCCTCGGCCGCTTGCGCCAGCGTGGCACCAGGAGTCAGGCGGCCCAGCACGCGAAGGTTGCGAACGTCGCGGTGCTGGAGCAGGTCGGGCGGCGCGCTGGACTCGAGCGCCGGCAGCATGGCGAGTGGCACATAGAAGGCCGGCGCCACGAAGAACTCGGCACCGTTGAATCCTTCGGGCGCGATGCCAACCACGGTGAACGACTCGCCCGTGAGACGAATCTGCCGTCCGACGAGGCCCGAGTCGGCGCCGAACCGCTCGGTCCACGTGTCGTGCGACAGCACCACCACCGCGTCGCGGCCGGCGACACGATCCTCCTCGGGCACGAACCCGCGGCCGACCGCCGGCTGAACACCAAGGACGTCGAAGAAGTTGCCGCTGACGGCCAGCCCGAACGCGCCGCGTGCTGATTCGTCGCTCCGGCTCGTCACGCTTGCCACGAGGCCGCGCGATGCCGCCAGGCCTTGGAGGCTCCGGGCGCGGTCGCGCACGTCGGCGTAGTCGGGATACGAGGTGCCGCCGTTGCGCACCTCCCCGGTTGGCGTCCTGGCGCTGACCATGACCAGCGTGTTCGCGTCGGGCAGGGCCAGCGGTCGCAGGATCAAGCCGTCCGCCACGCTGAACATCGCCGTGTTCGCGCCGACGCCGATGGCGATGGACACGATCGCGATGACCGAGAACCCCGGGTTCTTCGCGAGCATCCGCACGCCGTGCCGCACGTCTTGCCAGACCGTTTCGAACATCGGGACTCCCTTGGGTGACAACTCCGACAGGTCGCCATTGCAGACGGCGTGCCGGGCCAGTGTCGCCAGAACCGACGCATTGCGGCCCCGAATTGTTCGGCGCGGCGGGGCGGACTGTCCGCTTGTGGGACGGGGCCGTCCGGAGGCGGAGCGCCCCGGAGGTTTGTGTCTCGACGAGGGATCCAGGACACTACGGGCTCTGGGCTCCTGGATGGAGAGTCGCCTCACGTTCGTGGTCGCCGCGCTGGTGTCCCTGGCCGCCGCCCTGGGAGCCGCCGCCCCGCTGGCTCAGGGGCCCGCGGAGTGCACATCGGTTGACTGTGCTCCCCGTGGTAACGCCGGACCTGGCGTGGCGCCGCCCGTCCTTCAGCAGGTGTGGCAGGAAGCGGGGGAGTTGCACCAACTGAAGCTGCGGTTCGTGGCCGCGCTTCAGCGCGTGACCCGCGCGCAGTCGGGCACCGTCGGCGACGAGGCGGGCGAGCTGGCCGCGGGCGTGGCGGCCATGCGCACCGCGCTCACCGAGTGGGACGCACGGCTTGCCCAGTTCGACGCCGTTACCGCCCGCTTGGCCCCGAGCGCCGAATTGCGCGTGGCCCGCGGCACCGTGCTGCTCGATCGACATCGCGTCGCGGACGCGTTGCGAGAGCTGTCGGAGGCGGCGCGGCTCGATGCCGATCGCGCCGACGTGCCGGCCTTGCAGGCGCTGGCGTTCGGCGCGGCCGGCAAACCCGCCGACGCCCAGCGGGCCTTGCGCCGTGCCACCGCGCGCGACCCCGGCAACGTCGTCCTGGCGTACGGCCTCGCGCAACGGGCGGTGGGCCTGCAGCAACAGGACGAGGCCGCCCGTGCACTTGCGCGCGTCGCCGAGTTGTTGAAGACAGCCAGCGCGGCTTCGAGTGGGCTGGTGGCACCGCCCGCGCCGTTCGAGCGGCTGGCCCTGCTGGGGCAGGCCGCGGGCGTCGCGCCCATCTTCCCCCTGGCGATCTACGCGAACGCGTATGTGCTGCTGGCATCCGGAGAGCTTCCCGCCGCGCTGACGGCGTTCGATGCGGCGCTTCGTGTCGATCCGATGAACCGTCCGGCGCAGCCGGCCCGCGACGCGATCGCCCGCGCCGGAGCACTGCTGAGAGCCGGGGCCGTACCGGACGCGCGTGCGACGCTGGAGGCGGTGGTGCAACAGGCGCCCGACGAGGCCGAGGTGCATCGCGCCCTGGCGCTGGCGTTGTGGGCGGCCGACGCGTACGAACCGGCGATCGGTCACGCGTCAACGGCCGTGCGGCTCGAGCCGGGAAACGAGCGCGCCCGGCTGCTTCTTGCCGATCTGATGACCGCGGCCGAGCGCTTGTCCGACGCGCGTCAGGCGCTCGAGGACGCCGTTCGCGTGGTGCCGGGCTCGGGCGCCGCGCAGTACCGGCTTGGCCAACTGCACCGGTCCGAGGCACGGCTCCCCGACGCGTTGGCCGCGTTTGTCGCGAGCGCCCGCGCGGCGCCCGTCGTCGGCCAGGACCATCTCTACTTCACGATCGGCAGCTCCAGCGTGGACCAGGCGGACTTCGACGGCGCCGTGGCGGCCTACGCCACGCGGCTCGACGTGAACCCCAACAACGCGGAGGCGCACCGCCAACTGGGGGAGGTCTACTTCCTGCAGGGACGCGACGTCGAAGCGCTGGCCGAGCATTCGGTGGCCGCGTGGCTGGCGCCCGCCGCTGCCCGCGCGCATGCGGGGCGCGGCCATGCGCTGCTGCGGTTACAGCAGCCCGCCGCGGCGGCCACGGCGTTCGAACGCGCCGTCGCGCTCGGCGAGGACCAGGCCGAGGTCCTCTACGGCCTGGGGACGGCGCTGATGCGGGCGGGGAAGAAAGCGGAAGGCGTGCAGCAACTCGAGGCGTCGCAACGACGCCGCGCGGACGACCTGGCACGAGGGCAACGAGATTTCCAGATCGATGCGCTCCGCCGGGCGGCGGCTGAAGAGCGTGCGGCCGGACGACACCTACAGGTTGTCTCGTTGCTTGGCGACGCGCTGGCGCTCGATCCGTCTTCACCTCGCGGACGCCGCGACCTGGGCGCGGCGCTCCTCGCGGCGGGCCGGGCTGCCGCGGCCGCACCTCAGCTGGACGTGGCCCAGCGAGCCGACCCCACGACCGACGGCGCGCGATTGCTGGCGGAGGCCTATACCGCCGCCGGCAACCGGGCGGCAAGCGAGGCCGCCACCGCCGAGCACGCCACGCTGGCCGCGCGCGACGCCCGCGACCGTCTGGCCCGACTGACGGGAGGTCCGTCATCGCCGTGAGCGTCATGGATCGAAAGGCCCGCGGTTCGCGAATGCGTGCCGAGTTGTGTATCGTGTACCCCGCTAACTGATCGACCCTGGTTGTGATCCATCCTCAAAGCTCGCCGGCGGCACCGGCAAACGACGGCGTGGCCAGTTGGTACACGCCAGGTCCCGTCGATGGTTTCGGCGATCGGTTGCTGATGTTCGACAACACCGGGACCGACCCGCTGGAGCTGCTCCGCTTCTCTCCCTCGCTGGCAGCCGTCGCCGGATTCGAGGACGCCCTGCGCGAGCGGGTCCACCAGCTCGGCCAGATCCCCGATCACGCGTTTCCCCTCATCGTCGCCGTGGAGCGGATGGAAGGGGACGGGACGCTGGCGCTCGTGTCCACCCATATTGCCGGCAAACGGCTGTCGGCCTTCTTCGATCGCCCGGTCCGGCGGGGTCTCAATCCGCTGTTCGTCACGGGCATGGTCAAGCAGGTCGTCAAGTCGTTGACGGTCCTGCAGTCCAAGGGACACGACATCACGCACAGCGCGCTCACGCCAGATCGCGTCGTCGTCACCACGAGTGGCCGTGTCTGCATCGTCGAGCACGTGCTCGGATCGGCTTTGGGCCGGCTCAACCTTTCAGCTTCGCAGCTATGGACCGAGTTCGGTCTGGTCACCGCGCCAGATCCGTCCGGTTCGGTCCGCCTCGACGCACGCACCGACGTGTTCCAGCTCGGCGTGCTGGCGGTCGAGCTGCTGCTGGGCCGGCGGCTGACTCGCCTGGACGTCAAGGAGCGGCTTCCGGACCTGCTGGACCAGTGGAGCGCCGCCGTTGCCCGCACGGGGCTGTCCGGCGATCGCCTTCGCGTGTGGCTGGAAGGGGCGTTGCAGATCGGACACCACGCGTATCCGACCGCCGCCGAGGCGTATGCCGCTCTCCACGACATGCCGTCCGACTCCACGGCGGCTGCCTATGAGTTGCTGACCGGCGACGTGGACGCCCTCGCAGGCCGACGACTACCGCCCGCGAAACAGGCGATCGGACCAGAGATCTCCACGACCAATGCTTCCACGCCGGCGCGAGTGCGCGAGGCGGCGGCGGCGGCCGCTCCGCCGCCACCGGTCCCGATGCGATCGTCGGAACCGGAACACGAACCCGCTCACACGGCGTCGCCGGTTGTGACAGGCGTCACGGCGCGCCGCACGGCGCTGAGGGTCCAACAGGTTGCGCCGTGGATCGCCGCCGCGCTGGGTCTGCTGGCGCTTGTCGAGGGGGGCGTCATCACCGCGCTGGTGATGCGGCAGCCCGCGGTCGCCACGACCGCGACACGCGTGGCCGAGCCTCGCGTGCCGATCGCCGCGACCGAGCCGCTCTCGTTCCCGGTGGTACAGCTTTCGGCCGTCGCGCCTCCGGTGACCGACGCCCTGCCGCCAACGACGACCGCGCCGGCCGCAATCGCCGCGGCCAACACCCAACGTTCAGGGGGTGTGCAGCTTCAGACGCCGATCGAGCTGAAAGTGCTGCACGGCGACGAGGTGCTGGGCTCGACCGCGGACGGCCCGATCATCATGAGGGCCGGCACCTATCAGCTGGACCTGATCAACACGACGCTGGGGCTTCGCATGCGCCGCGACGTCACGTTCCGCGAAGGGCAGCTGGCGAGAATGGACGTCACGCTGCCGATGGGGCGGGTCAGCGTGAACGCACAGCCCTGGGCTGAAGTGTCAATCGACAACCAGGTGTACGGCGAAACCCCGCTCGCCAACCTGTCCGTGCCGATCGGCAACCATGAGATTGTGTTCCGTCACCCGGACCTTGGCGAGCGCCGTCAGATGATCACCGTGCGGGCCGATGGCCCGACGCGCGTGGCCGCGACGTTCGAACGATAGCCGCCGGACGGGCCCTAAGGTGACCCTGCTTCGGCGATTGGCTGAGTGCGCCGAACGCTGGTGAGAACGGTCGCCACCGACGGTGTGTCTCCGCCGTTCACCGGTTCCTCGGTCACCATCACTCCGACGATTGCGCGCGGAACGGCGGGCATCTGCTGGGCCAGCGTGACCGTTCCGTCTGATTCGGCGGCGAGCGGTCCCATCTTCACTGCGGTGGTGGGCGTGAGCAGCCACGCCTGGTGCGTGCCGTTCGCGGGCGGCGACGGCAGAAGCGACCCGCTGACGACGAAGCCGCGCGAGCGGCTGACCAGGGCCTGACCCGATGCACCGTCCGCACCGGAGAGGCTGAAACGGATGAGGTCTGGAGCCGCCATGACGGCTGCAATCCGTTGGACGCGATTGGCCATCTCCCGTGCGGTCGCGAGCTCCTTCGCCGCCGCCAGGCGTGCGGCCTCGGACTGACGCGCCGTCTCGTCCAGCACGGCCTGGCTCTTGAGATCGCTGAGACGCTGCCGCTCCTCGGCCGCCGTGATCTGACGCTGCAGCTGCCAGCTGAACACGCCTGTCAGCGTTGCGGCGATGGCCAAGCCAAGAACCGCAGCGGCGGCCCATTTGACCGGCATGCCCGTCGCCGCTTTGGATGCGCCGCCTCCGATGGTCGCCTCGCGGAACGGGCGCGCCGCATCTTCGGAGTCCTCCGCAGCCGACACGAGCTGGCGCGTCGCGTCCCCACGCACGCCGTCGCGAAGCTGTCCGTGCAGCCGCGTCACGTCGTCGAGCGACCACTGGGCGGAGGCGTCTTGCGCGGCAGGCTGGCGATCGAGCCGCGTCCGGATCTCGGTCAGCGAGGATTGGAGCGCCGTCGTCAGCTCGTTCAGCCGCAGGTGGACGTCGTGCTCGAAGGTGGACCGCGAATTCTGCCCGCCGTCTTCTTGCGAAGCCTTGACGATTGCCGCGGACGCCTGCGTCAGGCTTGCCGCCTGCTCGCGGAGCTCGCGAATGGGCTGCTCCTGCATCCCGTGCAGCGTCTCCCACCCGAGCTCGATGGTCGTCACGAGCTCCTGCAGCCGGTCGGCCGTGTCCTCGCGCATCTGGCGGCTGGCGTCGCGCCACTGGCCGGCGTAATCCTCGAGCTGCCCGACGACCAGAGCCTGACGTTCGACGGTGACGGCCCAAAGTTGCAGGTACTTGGCGTACTCGTCGGCCATCGATGCGAGGCGCTGCTCGACCGGTGGTACGCTGACGTCGGTCTTCCGCGACACACGCTCGAGCTGCGATTGCAGGGTGGCGAGGCGCTGTTCGATTTCACTGGGTTCCAGCATGACGGCCTCTCGGGCATCATACACAATGCCAGCGCTTCGCGACGATCCGTGCCGCAAAGCCAGGGGCCTACGCTCGGGCTTGCCGTCGACGCCCGGCCTGGAAAACTTGACGGCCCGAAACCCTGACCAAATGAGTCACGTTTTCTCCGCCCCGCGGAGCGGGGCCAAAAGACACTGCTCTAGCGAGGCGGAGCCGGAGTAGCCCGAGGCGAAACCTCGCCCGCGATGCCCGCCCCCTCGCGAGCCACGTAGAACCGGTCGGCCGCCAGGCCCGAGGCCACTTCCACCAGGCCGCTCGGCCAGCGAATCTCCACGCGGTCCGCGCGCCGGGCCGTGCCCAACCCTACGTGCACGCGCACGTCGCTGTGCGACATGTAGCTGCCGTCTCCGCGTACTTCGGTTCGTTGTTGGCGTCCCCCGGCTTGCACCGTGACACGCGCGCCGATGCCGTCGCGGTTGCTCCTGGTGCCGACCAGCCGCAGCGTGATGGAGTGGTGGCCGCTCGGAGTGTCGTTGCGCAGGAGCGTCGGACGGTCGTTCATGTTCACCACCAGGATGTCGCGGTCGCCGTCGTTGTCGTAGTCGCCGAACGCCGCGCCACGACTGGAGCGCTCCAGCAGCAGCCCGCCGCCGACCTCCGCCGATGCGTGTCGCAGCTTCTTTCCGCCGTTCATGAACACTTGCTTGCGCTGCAAGTAGCGCGTGCCCAACCCCCCGCGATCGACTTCCGGGTACACGTGGCCGTTGGCAATGAAGACGTCCAGGCGCCCATCGTTGTCCAGGTCCACCAGGCCCACGCCCCAGCCCAGATACGGACCGGCCGTGGCGGCGAGGCCCGAGGGATAGCTGGCGTCCGTGAAGGCGCCGCCCGGGCCGTTCTCGTAGAGGGTGTTGTGGTCGTGCGAGAAGTTCGTCACCACCAGATCGGGCAACAGGTCTCCGTTCACGTCGCCCACGTCCACGCCCATGCCGGCCTGGGCCCGGCCATCGCCGCTGACCGCGACGCCCGCCAGCAGACCTTCTTCGACGAACGTCCCGTTGCCGCGGTTGCGGAACAGGAGGTTTGGCACCGAGTCGTTGGCCACGTAAATGTCGGGCCACCCGTCGCCGGTCAGGTCCGTGAACACCACGCCGAACCCGTAGTAGCCGGGGTCGGTGATGCCGGCGCGCGCGGTCACGTCGGTGAACGTGCCGTCGCCGTTGTTGCGGTACAGCACGTCGGGCTCGCCCGGCAGGCGCGTGGGGCCGCAGAAGACGTCGGTGGCCATGAAGCGGCAGTTGCCCGTCGTCCCGCGACCGGGAATGCGGGCGGGATCGAACCGCACGTAGTTCGCCACGTACAGATCGAGATCACCGTCGAGGTCGTAGTCGGCAAACGCGCACCCGGTGCTCCACCGGTCGTCCTCGACGCCCGCCCGCCGCGTCACGTCGGCGAAGGTGCCGTCGCCGACGTTGCGCCACAGCACGTCCGATCCGAACGCGGTCACGTACACGTCGCGGAACCCGTCGTTGTCGAAGTCGGCGATGCAGGTGCCGGCGCCCCACCCGCGCCGCGCCATCCCGCTGGCGGCGGTCACGTCGCGGAAGCGTCCCTTGCCGTCGTTCTCGTAGAGCGCCACCATCGGATCGCCGCCGCGCGCAAACTGTTCGCGCGTGGATCCGTTCACGATCAGCGCGTCCAGGTCGCCGTCGTTGTCGTAGTCGAACCAGGCGGCGCCGTTGCCGTTGGCATCCACGATGAAATCCTTGGCGGGGCCACCGGACACGTTGACGAGCTGCAGGCCGGCCTCGGCCGCCACGTCCACGAGTCGGACGATCGGGGAAGCCTGGGCCAATAGCGCCGCGACCGCGGACGCGAGGAGGGCCGCGAGGCTAGCGGCTAGTCGCACCGCCGGCGGCCTCGCTGAGGATCGCGACGAGCGCGCTCAGATCCTTCCGGCTGGCCTTGGCGGCTTCGAGCGGCGTGAGGCCTCGCTTGTTGCGGGCGCTCTGGCTGGCGCCCTTCGCCAGCAGGTGTCGAACGATGAGGGGCGATCCGCGTCCGGTGACGGCGGCGTGGAGCGCCGTGTCGCCCTGCGCCGTTGCGGCATCGAGCGGCACGCCCAGCGCGAGCAGCATGTCGATGGCCTCGAGGGCTTCCTGTTCCGTGCCCTGGTCGTAGGAGGGGGCCGCGGGGCTGCCGTCCCGCCACCCGAGGCCGGCGGCCACCATCAGGGCGGTGGCCTGGTTGGCCAGCGTCGCCTGCGGGTCCGCGCCCGCCGCCAGGAGGAGCCGCATCACGTCGATCTCTCCCGACTTGGCCGCGCGCATGAGCGGCGTGGCGCCCTTGGCGAGGGCGGTATCGCCCATCGTGTGATGACGCTGGAAGGTGAGCGCTTTCAGCGCCGCGTTGGGATCGGCCTTGCGGTCGAGGAGCTTCTTGATGATGTCCACGGCCGTCAGCACGCCCGAGGGCTTCGGGTTGGGGCGCCCGTGGCCGATGGCCAGCCGGTGCATGTCGATCGCCGCGTACAACGGGCCCATGCCCGCTTCGGTGTCCACGACGTTCGGGTCGGCGCCCGCGTCCAGCAGGAACGCCGCGAATTCGTAGTGGGCGTTGATGATCGCGATGACGAGCGCGGTGGCGCCGTCGGGGTCGGTTTCGTTCAGCTTCGCGCCGGCGGCCACCAGCGCGCGTCCCGCGGCGTCCGCGTTCTGGCGCGCCGCGTACATCAACGGCGTCCAGCTGCCGGTCGAGAGGACCGACTGGCCGCTGCGGCGTCGGGGAAACGCCTGCAACGCCGATCGCACGTCGGCGGGAGCGCCGCGCGAGACGAGCGTCGCGACGGTGCCGGCGTGGTTCTCCGCCGCCGCCCAGTGGAGCGCCGTCTCGCCGTACAGGCTCTCCTTCGCGTGCACGTCTGCCCCGGCTTCGAGCAGGATCCCCACCACCTCGGGAACGCCCGTGCGAGCGGCCGTCATCAGCACCGTCTCGCCTTCCGGCAGCACGGCGTTGGGGTTGGCGCCCGACGCGAGGAGCAGCTTCACCATCGCGGCGTCGCCGTTGACGGCGGCCAGTTGCAGCGGCGTGACGCCGTACCGGTTGGCCGCGCGCGCGTTCGCGCCCGCGGCGAGGAGCTGGCGAACCACGTCGAGGAGGTTGGTCTGCACGGCCCAGTGCAGGGCCGTCGTGCCGGTGAGATCGGCCGCGTTGACGTCGGCGCGCCGGCCGAGCAGCGTCCGCACGGCGGTGGCATCACCCCGCTTGAGCGCCGTGACGAGCGGCGTGTCGGCCGCGGCGGCCGTGTGCGCGTGGGCCCCGATCGCCAGCACGACAAGCGCCGCGGTGCCCCAGCGACGCACTAGCCCCGCCTTTTCTTCCTTGGGCATTGAGCATTGAGCATTGGGCATTGATGTTGTCTAGAGGGCAACCCGCCCGTTGCTCTCGCCGAACCGCTCGAGCGGGCTGCCGTACAGCCCGGCTACGCTCAGCCAGAGATTGGCCACCGGCGTCCAGTCCGGAGCCACCACGAACCGGTTGCCCTTCAGCTTGCCGCCGAGCCCGCCTACCGTCGCGAGCGGCAGCGGATAGGCGGAGTGCGCCTGCCCGTCGCTCATGCCCCCGCCGAACGCGATGAGCGAGTGATCCAGCACCGATCCGTCCCCGTCGGGCGCCTGGGCCAGCTTGTCCACGAACGCCGCGAAGAGCTGCGCGAAGTGCGCGTTGATCTTCGCGTGCTGCGTCATCTTTTCGGCCTGCCCGCCGTGGTGCGAGACGTCGTGGTGCGGCATCGAGATGTCCAGCACGGGGAATGTGCGCTGGCTGGCCTCGCGGCCCATCATGAAGGTGAAAACGCGCGTCAGGTCGGCCTGATAGGCCACCGACAGGAGGTCGAACATCAGCGCGGTGTGGTCCTCGAAGGCCGCGGGCACGCCGACCGGCGCGCTCACCGCGGTGACGTCGCCGGCGTTCTTGGCCTCTGTCTTCTGGATCCGACGCTCGATCTCGCGGACGTTGTCGAGGTAGTCGCCCAGCCGCACGCGATCCTGCGGCGTCACGCGCCGCCGGAGTTCCGCGGCTTCCTCGGCGATCGAGTCCAGGATGCTCCGGTTCTCCTTCATGCGCTGCAGCCGCTGCGGCGCGCTGCCGGCGCGGCCGAACATGCGCTCGAACGCCACGCGCGGGTTGATCTCCATCGGGAGGGGCGCCGTTTCCCCGGCCCAGGAGATCGTGTTCATGTACGTGCAGCTGTACCCCGGGACGCACCCGCCGACGTAGCCGGAGAAGTCCTCCGTGGCGAACTCGAGCGAGGGGAACGACGTGTCCTGTCCGATGTGCTTGGCCAGCACCTGGTCGATCGTGATGCCCAGGCTGATGTCTTCGGCCTCGGTCTGCTTGGCGACGACCCCACTCAGCCAGCCGGCCGAGCTCACCGCGTGATCGGTGGCCGTCAGGCCCCCGGCCCGCGACAGGTTGCCCACGACGTTCATCCGCGACTTGAACTTTTCGAGCGGCGACAGGATGGGCGTGACGGCCAGGCCGTCAGCTGCCGGCTTGGGCATCCAGTGCGGCATCGTGGCCCCGTTCGGAAAGTACACCGCGCCGAAGCGGAGCGTGGGGCTGGCCGCCGTCTGCGCCAGCGCCGTGGCGGCGGGCACCATGGACTCGAGAAACGGCAGCGCCATCGTGGTCCCCATGCCCAGAAGGAACGTGCGGCGCGGCAGCGCTTTCTTGGTGATGAACATCGGACCTGGTCCCCTCTACTGTCCCTTGCTTCGCATTCGAAACGGCGCGCTTTCCACGATGCCGGTGACGAGCGCTGAGAAACGATACTGCTCTTTGGCCGCCTCGTGCACGATTCGCCGCAGGACCGGCATGTCGTAGTGCTGGAGCCCGCGACCGAGCGCGTAGATCATCAGCTTTTCGCTCAGCGTGCTCACGAATATCTCCGGCTGCCGCAGCAGGGCCTGGCGAAGCTCCACCACGCCGTTCACACGCGTACCGTCGGTCAGCTGCCCCGACGCGTCGATGGACACCCCGGCCTCGCGTGTGCGCCACGCGCCCACGGCATCCAGGTTCTCCATGGCGAAGCCGATCGGATCCATCGCGCGATGGCAGCTGGCGCAGGAGGGGTTGGCCCGGTGTGCCTCCAGGCGTTCGCGCATCGTCTTGGGCGCGGCGCCGGCCGTCTGCTCGAGCGCCGGCACGTTGGGTGGGGGAGGCGCCGGAGGTGTGCCGAGGAGGTTCTCCATGACCCACTTGCCGCGCAGCGTCGGGGCTGTGCGGTCGGCGTGCGACGTGGCCAGGAGCACGCTGCCCTTGCCCAACAGCCCGCGCCGCGCGTCGTCGGTCAGCGTCACGCGCCGGAAGTGGCTGCCGTAGACGTTCGGAATGCCGTAGTGACGCGCCAGCCGTTCGTTCACGAACGTGTAGTCGGCGGTCATCAGGTCCACCGCGCTCCGGTCCTCGCGCATCACCGATTCGAAGAACAGCTCGGCCTCGCGGCGGAACCCGACGCGCAGGTCGTTGTCGAAGTCGGGGAACTCGTCGGAGTTGGGCGCGCTGTTCTCCAGGTTGCGCAGGTGCAGCCATTGGCCCGCGAAGTTCTCGACGACGGCGTTCGCGCGGGGGTCCGCCAGCATCCGCCGCACTTCTCGCCGCAGAACCGCCGGTTGGCGGAGCTGGCCCTTCTCGGCCAGGTCGAGGAGCGGCGCGTCGGGGATGCTGCTCCACAGAAAGAAGGACAGGCGCGTGGCCAGTTCGACGTCGCTCACCTGATACGCCGTGCCGGGGGCGAGCGTGGCCGGGTCGTCTTCCGCGCGGAAGACGAAGGACGGGCTCGTCAACATCCGTCGCAGCGCCAACTGGACGCCGGTTTCGAATGTGCCCTTCGCGCGGCCATCCCGGTAGAACGCGAGGAGTCGTGACAGATCGCCCTGAGTGACCGGTCGCCGATACGCGCGCCGCGCCAGGGAGGAAAGGATCTGCGTGGCGCATGCCGTCTCCGCGCCGGCGGTGGCCGCGGCGGGACGACACGACAGGATCCGGCGGCGGCTGGCCGTGTCGCCCGGCCCCGTGGCATTGAAGGGGCCCGTCACGATCACCGACTCGACGTGCGGGCGGCCCGTGGCGTCGTAGGTGCCGGCGTTGCTGCGCACGAACGGCCGCAGGCGGTTGGTGCCCGCGCCCGTCTTCTGGATGAAGGCGGCCGCGACGAGGCGCTGGCCCGCCTTGACGGGGACCCGCGCGGTCAGGCGCGCGTCGATGGCGTCGGACCGGTCCGTGATGCTGCCTTCGCCGACCACGTCTGGCGGCCCGCCCACCGTGCCCAGGAACACGCGTTCGCCGTCCACGGTGATCTCCACCTGGTGTGGATGCTCGAGCCCGCGGATGGCCTCGAGGTTGGTGCGGACGAGCGTCAGGTTGAACTGGTAATCGGCATCGAGCGGGAACGTGTGGCGCACGGCCAGACCGCCGACGGTGCCGAAGGGCAAGCCGTCGAGGTGCCGGTCCTGCGACTGGTCCCCGCGGACGTGATAGGTGTCCGATCCGATCGCCGTGGCCGGGTCGCCCATGGCCAGCGCGCTCACGCGATCGGCGGCGTCCAGATAGCGTTCCACGAGCGATGGAGACACCACCAGCAGGTCGCCCACGTTGTCGAAGCCGAACGCCGCGTCATCGGGGGGCAAAAGTGCCCGGACGTCCACGTGGAGATCCAGCAGGTCGCGGACCGCGTTGCCGTATTCCGCCCGGTTGAGACGGCGCAGGAGCGGCCGTCCGGGGGTGACCAGCGCCGCGCGATCGAGCTCGGTCTCGAGCCATCCGGTCAGGCGCGCTGCGGCGGCGGGCGCCGGCCGGGGCATGCCTGGCGGGGGCATTGCGCCCGCCTTGAGCTTGCGAACGACCTTTTCCCACACCTCGGCGTGCGGCGCCACGCCAGCCGGATTCAGTTCGGCCAGTGACAGCCCACCCGCCTTGGCGCGGGCGTTGTGGCAGGTGAGGCAATACTGGTCGAGGGCGGCTTTCGCCGTCGCCGGCGTTTCGGTCGCTACGGTCGTCTCTTGAACCTGCGCCGGGGCAGCATGCAGCCACACGGCCGTCATGGAGACGACCCAGCATCCGGCGACGCCCCGCAGTGCCCGTCGTCTCACATTTGTCCTCGACTCGCAAATGATCGCAAGTGCCTGCTCCCACGCATTTTACGCGAGCGCCAGGGGGCCCAGGCTCCCCAATGTTGGGGAGAACGGCCACCCCCCCTATCTTAGGGAGCTTGCCTAGAAAACGTCGCCGCGTAAGATCCAGACCGGTTGAGTCAAGTTTTCTCCCCCGCCGGAGGCGGGGAAAGAGACACTGCCAGTGTAGGCACCCGCAATAATGACCAGCCCCCCGGCAAGGAAGGGAACCGGAGGCGCGCGGCCGGCCACGATCGACGAAGACATGAACGGAATCAACCGGGCCACCGGCAGGATGAGGCGGGCGGTGATACGGGCGGTGCTGTGGGCGACCGCCGTCGCGGCCGTTGTCCAGACCGCTGCCCAGGCCGTGTCGCCGGCGCGCGTGGAGGCGTCAGGCCCCGCCGGGCCCGCGTATGCGCTGACGGTCTGGTCCGCCGAAACCGGCGCCTCGCCCGGAGACGTGTTCGCGATCACACAGGACCTGGACGGCTACCTGTGGCTGGGGACCCCCGGGGGCCTCGTGCGATTCGACGGGTTTCGCTTCGTGCCGTGGGCCAACGCCGCGGGCACACCCGTCCCGGGACCCGTGCTGGCGTTGGCCGGTGCGAGGGATGGCAGCGTCTGGGTGGGCGCGGCCTCGGCGATCTTCCGTGTGTCGGGCGCCACGGTACGCCAATACACCGGCGAGGACGGATTTCAGGGCGGCGTCACCGCGCTCATCGAGGACCGGCGCGGCACCATTTGGGCAGGGAACCGCCGCGGGCTCTTTCGTTTCGCCGCGGGTCGCTGGTCGCCGATGGACGCGGCCGACGGGTTGCCGGCCGCCGAAGTGTTCAGCCTGCACGAGGACCAGTCGGGGCGGCTGTGGGTTTCCACCACCAACGGCGTCTATCAAGGACACGGCGACGGCTTCGAGCTGGTGGATGCGACATCCACCAACGTGCAGTCGTTCGCCGAAGACGACTCCGGCGGCATCTGGGTGACCGACTCGTCCGCGATCGTGCGGCGCCTTGGTTCGTCGGTGCGCGCCAGCTACGCCCCCGACATTCGATTGCCAGCCAACGCCTGGCGCCTGCTGCACGACCGCCGCGGCCAGATCTGGGTCGCCGCACTCGGTGGGGGCTTGTTGCACGTGGACCGCGCCAACGAAGCCGGCGCCGTCGTGCGCCGGTTCGATTACGAGCGGCGGATGACGGGCTCCACGCGCTCCCTCTACGAGGATCGCGAGGGCAACATCTGGGTGGGTCTGCGCGGCGGACTCCTGCGACTGTCCGAGACGGTGTTTCGGACGGACATGCCGCTGGACGGCCTGACGCAGGACGGCGTCCGCACGCTGGCGGTATCGGGCGACGGCTCGGTGTGGGTGGCGACCGGGCACAGCGTGAACCGGTTCTCGACCGATGGCAGACGCGTGGCATACGCGCTGCCGCAGACCCTGGCGCTGCACGCCGACCAGCACGACCAGATGTGGGCCGCGACGGGCCACGGCTTGTGGCGGCTCTCGGGCGGGAAGTTCGAGCGGGTGCCGGTGCCGGGCCCCATCAACTGGGGCCGCGTGATGGGCTTGACCACCGACGCCAGCGACACGCTGTGGCTGTGCAGCGCGCTCAACGGCGTGATGACGTGGAATGGCGAAGCCGTCTCCTCCTTCGCGGGGCAGCCGGATCTGACCAGCCGTTCGTGCTCTACGATCTACCGGGACCGCCGTGGCCGGGTGTGGGTGGGGTTCAGCGGCGGTGGGGCCGCGGTGCACGAACGCGGGGTGTTCCAGCGGATCGGCGAGCGCGACGGCCTGACGAGCGGGACGCTGGTGGGGATCACCGAAGACCGGGCCGGCGCGATCTGGCTGGCGACTGCGTCGGGGCTGAACCGCTACCAGAACGGACGCATCACCGCGATGACGCCGCTCAATGCGCCGCTGACCGAGGTGGTGCCATCGGTCGTCGAAGACGACGAGGGGTTCATCTGGGTGGGGATCCGAGCCGGCGCCAGCCTCCTGCGCTTCCATCCGCGCGAGCTGGACAAGCTGACCGCCAGCCCCACCGCGCTCCTGGACTACGCCACCTACGACGGCTCCGACGGGCTGCCGCAGGCGTCGCTCAGCTGGCAGAACGGTTTGACCGGCGCGCGCGGCGGGGATGGCCGCATCTGGTTCGCGGCCGGCGTCGGCGTGACCACGCTCGACCCCCGTACGCGCCCGCGCCCTCGCCGCGCCCAGCCGCCGCAGGTTGAAGCCGTCGTCGCCGATGGCCGGCGCCTGGCCCCGGCCCGCGGGGCCTCGCTGCCGAACGGGACGTCCACGGTGCGGATCGAGTACGGCGCCATCAGCCTGGCCGCGGCCTCGAAGGTGCGGTTCCGCTACATGCTGGAAGGGCTGCACGACGACTGGGTGTCGGCCGGCTCGACGCGCGAGGCGGTCTTCAACGATCTGCCGCCGGGCAATTACCGGTTCCGCGTCGGTTCCACCTACGAGGGCCTGTGGGTCGAAGCACCGACCTGGGATTTCGCCGTCGCGCCGCCGTTCTACTTGACCCGCTGGTTCCTGATGCTGATGGCGGTGATGACGGCGTCGTTTGTCGCCGCGGCGTGGTGGATGCGCCTGCGCGCGGTGCGCAACCAGTACGCGCTCGTCTTCATGGAGCGCGCGCGGCTGAGCCGTGAGATCCACGACACCTTGCTGCAGGGACTGGCGGCGATCGGCGTCGAGCTCGAAACCATCGCCACGCAACTCGATCCGGCCCAGGGCTCCGCTCGCGACGGCCTCCGGCGGCTGCGCCGTCAGGTCGGCCACTCGCTCCGGGAGGCGCGCGAGTCGATCCTCGACCTGCGGCGCAACCCGATGAAGCCCCGCGGCCTCGTGCAGTCGCTGTCGGACCTGGCCGAGAACACCGCCCGGAACGGCGTGCCGACCGATTTCACGACCGGCGGCCGGGTGGAGCGCAGCTCCGACGAAGTGGACGTGCAGCTCTTCCGCATCGCCCAGGAGGCCGTGGGCAACGCGCGCAAGCACGGGCAGGCCACGCACATCCGGATCGCGCTCGATGCCGACCCCGCCCGGATCGTGCTCACGGTCGAGGACAACGGGCGCGGGTTCGTGGCGGAAGCGCACGACCCGGCGCCGTCACTGGGCCAGCACCTGGGCCTGCTCAGCATGCGCGAGCGGGCCGAGCGCGTGCGCGGCCGGTTGAACATCATCAGCGCACCCGGCCGAGGTACCACCATCGAGGCCACCATACCCGTTCCCTCGGAGTAACGCGACTATGTCCACCCCCATCCGGCTGCTGGTCGTCGACGACCACCGTCTGCTGCGCGAGGGCCTCGCGCGCATCATCGAGCTGCAGCCCGACATGACCGTCGTGGCCGAGGCCAACAACGGCGAGGAAGCCGTCGAGCAGTTCACGCGCCACCGGCCCGACGTCACCGTGATGGACTTGCAGTTGCCGATCATGACCGGCCTGCAGGCCATCAAGGCCATTCGCATGCTGGACGGCGAGGCGCGCATCGTGGTGCTGACGATGTACCACGGCGACGAGGACATCTATCGCTCCTTCCAGGCCGGCGCGATGGGCTACTTGCTGAAGGACGCCGTGCCCGACGACCTCATCGGCGTGCTGCGCGAGGTGCACGCCGGTCAGCGAGTCGTGCCGCCCGACATCATGGCGGCGCTCGAGGCGCGCGCCAGCCAGCCGGCGCTGACGACGCGCGAGCTGCAGGTGCTGGAGCTCTTGGCCACGGGTAAACGGAACAAGGAGATTGCCGCCGCGCTCGGGATGAGCGGCGACACCGCCAGCGCCCACGTGAAGAACATCTTCCAGAAGTTCAACGTCCACGATCGGACGGCCGCGATGGCCGAGGCGCTGCGGCGGGGCATCATCCACATCAACCAGGTCAGCCGCACCCCCGGGAGAAGCGTGTAATCGGGCTTTTCGCTGGGCATTGGCCGTTGGGCATTGAGCATTTCGGGTTGGGCCTTGAGCCTTGGGCCTTGGGCCTTTTCATTGACAATTCCCCTCCCCCCCAGCATTGGTGATTGACCCCCTTGCCAGTGGCCGGTATAACCGCTAGCGCGTTGTAATTGGGGGACTTACGGTCTGTCGCGGCGAAATCTTCGACGCGGCTGGTCGACGACCAGCGGGAAATGGAAGAAGGAGACAACAAAGATATGTGGCGACTGATTCGTCTGGCATGTGTGCTTGTGTTTGCGGCGCTCGTGCCGGCAACGGCGTTTGCCCAAGCCTCGATCACGGGCGTGGTGCGAGATACGTCGGGGGCCGTGCTGCCCGGCGTGACGGTGGAAGCCTCGAGCCCCGCGCTCATCGAGAAGGTCCGCTCGGCCGTCACTGACGGCGGCGGCCAGTTCCGGTTCATCGACCTGCGCCCCGGCACCTATTCGGTGACGTTCTCCCTCGGCGGCTTCAGCACCGTCAAGCGCGACGGGATCGAGCTGACCGGCACCTTCATCGCCAGCATCAACGCCGAGATGCGCGTGGGCACGCTGCAGGAGACCATTACGGTCACGGGCGAGACGCCGATCGTCGATGTGCAGGCGTCTACCCAGCAGCGCGTCTTCACGCAAGAGGTGATCGAGGCCATCCCCGCCGGCCGCAGCCACATCAACCAGCTCGTGCTGATCCCCGGCTTGTCCGCCAGCCAGCCGGGTCGCGGCGCGCTGCAGGACGTCGGCGGCACGAACAACCTGCAGAACACCACCTTCGTGATTCACGGGAGCCGACAGGGCGACACCCGGCTGCAGCTCGACGGCGTACGCGTGGGGAACATCCTCTCCGAGGGCCAGTTCTCGAACTTTGTGCCGGACACCGGCAGCACGCAAGAGGTCACGATCGACTACGCCGCCGTGTCGGCCGAGCAGCCCTTCGGCGGCCTGCGCATCAATATCGTGCCCAGGGAGGGCGGCAACGCGCTTCGTGGCAGCGTCTTCGCCACCGGCGTCACCGGGGCGTGGCAGGGCGACAACCTCACGAGCGAGCTGCAGGCGCGCGGCTTGCCCGACCCCAACCGGATGAAGCAGGCCTACGACATCAACCCGTCGATCGGGGGCCCGATTGTTCGCGACAAGGTGTGGTTCTTTGCGTCGGCGCGGCTCCAGGACAACCAGAACTACGTGGCCGGCCTGTACGTCAACCGCAACGCCGGGGATGCCACCAAGTGGGTGCCCGATCCGGACCGCGGCCAGCAGGGCGTGTTCCGCGTGAAGCAGAACGGCGGCAACGGCCGCGTGACCTACCAGGCGGCGCAGAAGCACAAGCTGTCGTTCTACTACGACGATCAGACCCGCGACTGGGACGACAGCCGGGCCACGATTTCGCCCGAGTCCACCGTGGCCTACCGCTTCCCGGTGCTGCGCCTGGCGCAGGGAGCATGGACCTCCACGATGACCAACCGATTGCTGTTGGAGGCGCGCTACGGCAATCGCGGCGAGGCGTTCGGCAACCAGTATCCCGAGGACGGCAGCCCCTACCGCCAGCTCATCCCCGTGATCGAGCAGACCAACGGCCTGCAGTATCGCGGCAAGGGCGGCGACGGCGGGTCGAGCGCGCTGTTCGGCTTCAGCTCGCAGAACATCCACACCGCCACGGCGTCGATGTCCTATGTCACCGGGAGCCATTCGATGAAGGTGGGATTCACCGACACGTGGGCCCGCAACGACGGCGAGTCGCGCACCAACGACTCCGCGCTGCTCTATCGGTTCACCAACGGCGTGCCGACGCAGTTCACGCAGTACGCTCCGGTCCTGTCGGGAACCGGCACGCTGGTGAAGGGCGAGATCGGCTTCTTCGTGCAGGACCGCTGGACCGTCGACCGGCTGACGATCAACGCCGGCGTGCGCTACGACCAGTTCATCGGCGGCTACCCGGAGCAGACCATCGGGCCGGCGACCTTCCTGCCGGCGCGCAACTTCACGTTCCCGGAGACCACCGGCAACAATCTGAAGGACTTCACGCCCCGCGTGCAGGTGGGGTATGACGTGTTTGGCAACGGTAAGACGGCGCTCAAGGTCAGCCTGGGCAAGTACGTGCTGGCGATCACCCCCACCGGCAACCCGGCTCCGGTCGGACCGCAGGCGACACAGGCAACCCGCGCGTGGATCGACCACGACGGCGACTTCGTCATCGACTGCAACCTGTTCTCACAGGCCGCGCAGAGCCCGGCGGCGACGGGGAGCATCGACACCTGCGGCGCCGGCCTCGCCAACTTCGGGCAGTTGAGCGCCGTGACGGCCTTCAATCCCGAGACGCGCTTCGGCTGGGGCAACCGTCCGTGGAATGCGGAGTTTTCGACGAGCGTCCAGCACGAGCTGATGCCGCGCGTGGGCATCGACGTCGGCTACTTCCGCCGGTGGTACGGCAACTTCCTGGCGATGGACAACCGTGCCAACACGGCGGCGGACTTCAGCCCCTACAGCATCACGGCGCCGGCCGATTCCCGGCTGCCGAACGGTGGCGGCTACGCCGTTTCGGGTCTCTACAACCTGAACCCCGACAAGTTCGGGCAGCAGGACCTGTACACGACGTTCGCCAGCGACTTCGGCAAGCAGACCGAGACCTGGAACGGCGTGGACGTGAGCGTGAACGCCCGGCTGCAGAACGGCGTCATGGTGCAGGGCGGCTTCAATACGGGCCGCACGATCACCGACAACTGCGAGGTGGCGGCCAAGGCCGGCACGACGACGGCGGGCTTCGGCCTGGCGCTGATCGACAACCCGACGCAGCTCTACTGCCGGAACGTCAGCAACTTCCTGCACCAGGTGAAGCTGCTCGGCACGTACGTGGTGCCGCGCATCGACATGAACCTGGCGGCCACGCTGCAGAGCAGCCCCGGGCCGGCCCTGCTCGCCAACTTCATCGCGACCAACGCGGTGGTGCAGCCGTCGCTGGGCCGGCCGCTGGCGGGCGGCGCGCAGAACGTCACGGTGAACCTGGTCGAACCGAACACGCTGTTCGGCGGGCGGGTGAACCAGCTGGACGTTCGGCTGGGCAAGACGCTCCGCTTCGGCAACCGGCGGGCGCTCATCAACTTCGACATCTCCAACCTGTTGAACTCCAGCATCGAGCTGCAGCTCAACAACAACTACGCGGTGTGGCAGACGCCGCAGCGCATCATGGACGCGCGTCTCTTCAAGTTCAGCGGCCAGTTCGACTTCTGATGGTGCGCCGTTTCGTTGGGTCCCTTCGGGCATGAAGGCATGGTGGTTCGTTCCGTTCGGACTGGTTGCGGCGGTCTGGACCACCGTGCTCGTCGCCGCGGCGCCCCAGGCGGGCGCGCCGCGGCCCACTGACGACGCCCGGGCCGCTCCACGGGCGGCCCGGCAGGCGGCCAGCGTCTCTTCGGCGCTGGCGCCGCACGACGTTCGACAGTTCCTCGACCAGTACTGCGTTACCTGCCACAACGAGCGTGCGCGCACGTCCGCCACGTCCTCGGGCGTCCTGCTCGACGCGGTGGACGCCGCGCACGTGGCGCCCGACGCGGCCGTGTGGGAGAAGGTGGTGCGGAAGATGCGCACCGGGGCCATGCCCCCGGCGGGCATGCCGCGCGCCGACGCGGCCGCGCAGGAGCGCTTCATCACACATCTCGAGGCCGCGCTCGATCGCGAGGCCGAGGCGCGCCCCAAACCCGGCCGTCCCGCGCCGCACCGGCTGAACCGCGCGGAGTACGGCAACGCGGTTCGGGATCTGTTGGCCCTCGAGGTCGACCCCGCGGCGCTCCTGCCGCCGGACGATTCGGCCGACGGCTTCGACAACAACGCGGACGTGCTGGGCGTGTCGCCGGCGCTCCTCGAGCGCTACCTCTCGGCGGCGGGGAAGGTGAGCGCGCTGGCCGTGGGGAGCCGCGCGATCGGTCCGAGTTCCGAGACCTACCGGGTGCGCGGCGACGCGTCCCAGGGCGGGCACCTCGACGGGCTGCCGCTCGGCACGCGTGGCGGCCTCCTGGTGCGGCACACGTTCCCGCTGGATGGCGAGTACGTGATCAAGGTCAAGCTGCTCGAGACCAACCTGGGGTCGATTCGAGGCCTCGAGTACACGCATCAGCTCGAAGTGGCGGTGGACGGGGACCGGAAGCTGCTGGCGCCGGTGGGCGGTGCCGATGACTACACCCGCTCCTCGGTGAACGCCACCGACATCGTGAACTCGCTGGACCAGCGGCTGCAGGTGCGTGTGCTGGCGCAGGCGGGGCAGCGGCCCGTCAGCGTCGCGTTCCTGGACCGGGCGTCATCGCTTGGTGGCAACCGGCTGCAGCCGTTCGAGCGCACCACCCTCATCGCCACGGACCATCTGGGCTTCCCCCACGTGGAGAGCATCACGGTCAGCGGCCCGTTCAACGCCAGCGGCGCGGCGGAAACCCCGAGCCGCCGCCGCGTGTTCGTGTGCCGGCCCGCGACTCCGGCGGAGGAGCCAGCCTGCGCGCGCACGGTGGTGTCCACGCTGGCGCGGCGGGCCTATCGGCGGCCGGTCACGCCGTCGGACATGAAGGGCTTGATGGCGTTCTACGAGACCGGCCACCGCGAGGGCGGTTTCGAGCGCGGCATCGAGCTGGCCCTGCGCGCCGTGCTCGTCAGCCCCAAGTTCGTCTTCCGCGTGGAGCAGGCACCGCCCGGCGTGGGGGACGCGCCGTACCGGCTGAGCGGCGTGGACCTGGCGTCGAGGCTGTCCTTCTTCCTGTGGAGCAGCATTCCCGACGACCAGCTGCTGGACCTGGCCGGTCGCGGACAACTGCAGCAGCGCGCCGTGTTGGACGCGCAGGTGCGCCGGATGCTGGCCGACCCACGTGCCGACGCCCTGGTGAAGAACTTCGCGGGCCAGTGGCTGCACGTGCGGAATCTGCGCAGCGCCACGCCCGACAAGAACGACTTTCCGGACTTCGACGACAACCTGCGGCAGGGTTTCGAGCGCGAGCTGGAGCTGTTCGTGGGCAGCATCATCCGCGAGGACCGCGGCGTCGTGGACCTGATGACGGCCGACTACACGTTCGTGAACGAGCGCCTGGCGCGACACTACGGCATCCCGGGCGTGTACGGCAGCCAGTTCCGGCGTGTCGCCATCACCGACGAGCCGCGCAAGGGGCTGCTGGGCAAGGGCGGCATCCTGCTCGTCACCTCGCACGCGGATCGCACGTCGCCGGTGGTGCGCGGCAAGTGGATCCTCGACAACCTGATCGGCACGCCGCCGCCCCCGCCGCCGCCGAACGTGCCGGGCTTCCCCGACAGCGGCGCCGCGGCCCAGACCGTGCGGGCGCGGATGGAGCAGCATCGGGCCAGCCCGGTGTGCGCGTCCTGCCACAAGATCATGGACCCGATTGGCCTGGCGCTCGAGAACTTCGACGCGGTGGGGGCGTGGCGGGTACGCGAAGAAGGGCTGCCCATCGACGCATCGGGCGAGCTGGGCGACGGCACACGGGTGGATGGTGCGGTCACGCTCCGCCAGGCGCTCCTGAAGCGGCCGGAGGTGCTGGCCGGCACAGTGGCCGAGAAACTGCTCACATATGCTCTTGGTCGCGGCCTGGAGCACCACGACATGCCGGCCGTGCGGGCCATCGTCCGCGCGTCGGCACCGGATGGGTATCGCCTGTCCACCCTGATCCGTGAGATCGTGAACAGCACGCCGTTCTTGATGCGCCAAGCTGAACCGGACGGCGGGGAGAACAAGGCTCAAGGCCCAAGGCCCAAGGCCCAAGGGGAAGCGGAGGACAAGGCCCAAGGCTCCAGGCCCAAGGCCCAAGGGGAAGCGGAGAGCAAGGCCCAAGGCCCAAGAGGAGTGGCGGTGCACGGCCAGAGGCCGAACTCGTAGGGAACCCAGGATGTTCATCACACAGAAGGCGTTGTCGCGGCGGACGTTCCTGCGAGGGACGGGGACCGTGCTCGCCTTGCCGCTCCTCGACGCGATGGTGCCGGCCGCGCGCGCGTTGGCGCAGACGGTGGCGGCGCCCCGGCGCCGGCTCGGCTTCGTCTACATCCCGCACGGCGTGATCATGAGCCAGTGGACGCCGGCCACCGTGGGCGCCGGCATCGAGTTCACGCCCATCCTGAAGCCGCTCGAGCCGTTCCGCGATTCGATGGTAGTGGTCAGCAACCTGACGCGCGCCGAGGCCAACAGCAACCACGCCGTGTCATCGGCGTGCTGGTTGACCGGGGTCTCTCCCAAACGCACCGATGGCCCCGACTTTCGCGTGGGTACGTCGATCGACCAGGTGGTGGCCTCGCGCATCGGCCAGGACACCACGTTCCCGTCGCTCGAGCTGGCCACCGAGGACTTCAGCGGCCTGGTCGGCGCGTGCGATCCGGGCTACAGCTGCGCGTACATGAACACGCTGAACTGGCAGTCGCCCACGACGCCACTCCCGATGGAGATCAACCCGCGGGTCGTGTTCGACCGGATGTTCGGCGGGGGCGGCACGGCGTCGGACCGGCTGGCGCGGATGCGGACGGACCGGAGCCTGCTGGACTTCGTGGCCGCGGACCTCGAGGACCTGGAATCCGGCCTTGGCGCGGGCGACCGGCGCCGGCTGGACGAGTACCTGTCGCACGTGCGCGAGATCGAGCGCCGGATCCAGCGCGCCGAGCTGCGCGCCAACGCCCAGCCGGACGTGCCAGCGGCGCCGGTGGGTGTGCCCGACTCGTTCGACGAACACGTGTCGCTGATGTTCGAGCTGGCGGCCCTGGCCTTCCAGGCCGACCTCACGCGCGTGTTCACGTTCATGATGGCGCGCGAGGTCAGCCAGCGCACGTACCCCGAGCTGGGCGTCACCGAGCCGCATCACTCCATCTCGCACCACGGCAACCGGCCGGCGGCCATTTCCGGCCACGCGCTCGTGAACACATACCACGTCCAGCTCTTCGCCCGGTTCCTGGAGCGGCTGCGGACGATGCCCGACGGCGACGGCTCCCTGCTGGACCACTCCCTGCTGGTCTACGGCAGCGGCATGAGCGACGGCAACGGCCACACGGGATCGCCCCTGCCCCACGTGGTCGTGGGCGGCGCGGCGGGTCGGTTCAAGGGCAACCGCCACGTGGCGGCGGCACCGGGTACGCCGATGGCCAACCTGCTGCTGTCCGTTGGACAGGCGTTCGGCGTCAACGAGACGTCGTTCGGGATCAGCACAGGGACAGTGGACCTCTAGGACCTCTAGGTCATGGTCAAGGCACAAGGCACAAGGCACAAGGCACAAGGCACAAGGCACAAGGCACAAGGCCAAAGGGCAGAAGAAGTGATGTTCGTCACCAAACGCGCGCTGTCTCGTCGAACCGTGCTTCGCGGCATGGGCGCCAGCTTTGCGCTGCCGCTGCTCGACGCCATGGTGCCGGCGCTGACGCCCACCAGGCTGACCGCGGCGACGCCGCAGCGCCGGCTGGGGTGCGTGTACATCCCGCACGGCGCGATCATGGACCGCTGGACGCCCGCGACGTCGGGCACGGATTTCGAGCTGTCGCCGATCCTGAAGCCGCTCGAGCCGTATCGCCGCTCCCTCGTGGTGGTGAGCAACCTGGCGAGGCCCGAGCGCGGCGTGGACACCAACCACGCCGGCGCACCGGCGTCGTGGCTGGCGGGCGTGCCGCCCAAGCACACCGACGGGCCCGACTTCGCGCTGGGCGTGACGCTCGACCAGTTGGTGGCGAAGTCCATTGGACAAGACACCACGTTCCCGTCGATGGAGCTGGCGACCGAGGACTTCAGCGGCCTGGTCGGGGCGTGCTCGCCCGGGTTCAGCTGCGCCTACATGAACACGCTCAGCTGGCAGACGCCGACGACGCCGCTGCCGATGGAGATCAACCCGCGCGTCGTGTTCGAGCGGATGTTCGGCGGCGGGGGCACGCACGACGAGCGCCTGGCGCGCATGCGGACGGACCGAAGCCTGCTGGACTTCGTGGCCGGGGACCTCAAGGACCTCGAGACCGGCATCGGCGCGCGCGACCGCGCCCGCCTGGGCGAGTACCTGACCTACGTGCGCGAGATCGAACGGCGCATCACGCGTGCCGAGCAGCAGGCCGACACGTTACCCGACGTGCCCGGCGCGCCGGTCGGCGTGCCCGAGTCGTTCGAGGAACACGTCTCGCTCCTCTTCGACCTGATGGCGCTGGCCTATCAGGCGGATCTGACGCGGGTGTTCACGTTCATGCTGGGCCGGGAGCTGAGCCAGCGGACTTATCCGCATCTCGGGGTCACCGAGCCGCACCACTCGATCTCCCATCACGCGAATCGCCCGACGGCTATCGAGTGGCACGCGACGGTGAACACGTACCACATCACGCTCTTCGCGAAGTTCGTCCAGCGGCTGGCGGCGACGCCGGACGGCGACGGGTCGCTGCTGGATCATTCGCTGCTCCTCTACGGGAGCGGCATGGGGAATGGCAACGTTCACTCCGCCGATCACCTGCCGCTGCTGATGGTGGGTTCGGCCGCGGGCGGCGTGAAAGGCAATCGCCACATCGTGACCGGCGACCTCACGCCCAACGCCAACATGCTGGGCGCTGTGGCCGACGTGTTCGGCTTGCCACCCGATGCGGTGAGCGGCAGCACGGGCCGCGTGTCCTTGTGATGGATCTGCGCAGTCTGGTGCCCGCGGCGGCGATCACGCTGTGTGCGGTGACGACCGTCGGCACGCAGTCCGCCGACCTCCGGCTCGTCGAGGCGGCAAAGGCCGGCGACCGTGTCGCGGTCTCGCGTCTGGTCAGTGCCCGGGCGGACGTGAACAGTGCCGAACCCGACGGCACCACCGCGCTCCACTGGGCCGTGCGCGCCGATCGCCTCGACCTGGTACAGGCTCTGCTGCAAGCGGGTGCCCGAGCGGGCGCAGCCAACCGCTATGGTGTGACGCCGCTGGCGCTGGCCGCCGTCAACGGCAATGCCGGCATCCTGCGCGCGCTGTTGGCCCGCGGTGCCGTGCCGACGACCACGGGCCCGGACGGCGAGACCGTGCTGATGACGGCCGCGCGCACGGGGAATCCCGACGCCGTGCGGGTGTTGCTGGAAGCCGGCGCAGACCCGAACGGGCGCGAGACGTGGCAGGGCGAGACCGCCCTGATGTGGGCGGCGGGGGAGAACCATGCCGAGGCCGTTCGTGCCCTGGCCGCGGGCGGGGCAGACCTGGACGCCCGATCGAAGGTCCTGGAATTTCCCAAGGTGAAGGTGGACCTGGCGACGATGGTCACCACCGCGCTTCCGCGTGGTGGCCTGACGCCGCTCCTGTTCGCGGCCCGGCAGGGCGCGCGGGAAGGCGCCGCGGCGCTGGCGGCGGTGGGCGCCGACCTGAACGCCGCGGATCCCGACGGCACGACGCCGCTGGTGCTGGCGATCGTCAACGCCCACTACGAGGTGGCGACGCTGCTGGTCGAAAAGGGCGCGAACCCGAATCTGGGTGATGCTGCCGGCATGGCGGCGTTGTACGCCGCCGTGGACATGCAACACCAGGAGCCCCTCATCAACCGGCCGCTGCGCAAGCCCTCGGGGCCGTTGCGGCCGCTCGACGTCATCCAGGTCCTGTTGGCCCACGGCGCCAACCCGAACCAGGGCCTGAAGACGCCGCTTCTGATGCGCCAGCACAACGGCGGGGACTTCTCGCTGGGCGACGGCGCGACGCCGCTGATGCGCGCCGCGAAGGTCAGCGACGTGTCGCTGATGCGGCTCCTCCTGGACAAGGGCGCGGATCCGAACGCGCGCATGAAGAACCAGACCACGACGCTGATGGTGGCGGCGTCACGTGCCGGCCGGAACCCGCCGCCCGAGGCGACGACCATCGAGGCGCTGCAGTTGTGCCTGGACCGCGGCGCCGACGTGAACGCGGCCAACGAGAGCGGCGACACGGCGCTGCACCTGGCCGTGGGCCGAGGCGACGGCGTGGTGCGGTTCCTGGCTGAGAAGGGTGCGCGGCTCGACACCAAGGACGCGTTTGGCCGCACGCCGCTCGACGTCGCGTTGGGCGCACCTGGCCGCGCCGGCCGCGGCGGCGCTCCGGCGGCACGCGGCCCCGTGCGCGAGAGCACGGCGGCGCTGCTCAAGACCCTGATGGGTTCCCGCTGAGTCGAACGATGGGCTCGTCGAGGGCGGTGGCACTGCTGCTTGCCGTGGTCGCGGTTGCAGCGTGGAGCTGCGGCGAGAAGCCGACCTTGCCCACGCCCATCGTCGGGCCTGGCGGCACCGAGCCGGCGCCGGCCGGCGTCGGCATCGGCGTGTCGGCCATCGACCTCGGCGGTCGCAACGTGCTGGCCACGGCCGACGTGAGCGGCGCCATTGCCGTGCAGTTCGAGTGGTACTTCGAGCGCGCCAGCCTGCCCGAAGTGATCACCAGCACGAACCAGGCGCGCTACATCTATCCGCTGCCGGGGTTCAAGGACTACATGGTGCGCGTGACCCTCGCGGACGGACGCCGTGGCATTGCGAGCGGCGCCGTCATCGTCGAGTGACCTGAACGCGCGCTACTTGACCATCTCTCGCTTGAATTTCTGGACGAGGTCAACCGGCGTCGGATCGAACCCATCGAGGAGCGCCAGGTAGTACGAGCACTGCTCGATGAACGCCAGCGTGGCCAGGACGTTCTCCAGACGATTGCTGCCGGGCATCGTCCATCGATAGAAGTCCACGTGATGGAGGCCGTCCTCCTTGAACACCTTCTCCATCACTTCGAACCGGCGCAGGACCCGCGGATGGCTCCCGTCGTTGTGGATGTAGACGACCGCGAACTGGCCCAGGTCCTTGACGAACCCGATCATCTCGTTGTGGTTGGCCTCGGGCAGGGCATTGAAGAACGCGGGACGCTTCGAGTTCTCGTTGAACTTGATCTTCGCGATACGTGCTACCGACAGCATGTACTGCTCGTCCGTGTAGACCACCGGTATTCGGCTTCCGAGCCAGCGAGCCAGGTGTTCCGCGTCGTCCTGCAAGCGGAGGGACCGCACGAACGCCGCCGCCCGTGAGAGGGCGCCCGTCGGGTCGGCCACCAGGCCCGCGGCCGCGAGGATGCGAGCGAAGTAGGTCAGGAAGTATCCGGTCGCCGACCGCGGCTGAAAGCCGGGGGGTTCGCGCTCGACCGGGATCAGCACCAGCGGGTAGCCGCGTTCCGTTGCCTGCGCCTGGAGGGCGCCACCGGCCGTGACCACCGCGACGTTGCGGGCATCGCGGGGCAGGGCGTCGAGCGCTTCGAGGGTTTCTTCCGTGGAGCCGGAGAACGAGCTGACGATGACGAGGCAGCGCTCGTCGATGGTCGCGGGCAGAACGTAGTGCCTGACGACCTCGATGTCCACGGTGAGGACGTCCTGAAACGCGGCCCTCATGACGTCCGCCGGAAGCGCCGAGCCTCCCATGCCGACGATGACCACCTTCCGGTAGCCGTCGCTGGGTACGTGGATAGGCGGCAGGGCCTGGGTCAGGGCGGCCTCGATCTGGCCAGGAAAATTGTCGATGACCGTCTGCATGTGGGACCGGTCGTGCCTGGCCGCCAGCGCGGCAAGGCTGGTGTGCGCTCCGCTGGCCTCGTGCTGCGTGGTGCTGCTCAAGATGAAACTCCCCCAGGGACGTCGTCGCCCAGGCCTCAGTCAGCTTTCACATGGTTGGAATGGTCGGGGCGACAGGATTCGAACCTGCGACTTCTCGCTCCCAAAGCGAGCGCTCTACCAGGCTGAGCTACGCCCCGACTCGGAGACCCATCAATTCTACTGCTGTCCTCGTCGCCCTCGACTGTCCCCCGACTCGGGCCGTCCCACGAATCGTCTTCGTCCAGCCGGCGCGCTATGATCCAGACCATGAAGACGCAGGTGCTCGCCCTCTTCGTTGGAATCGCCCTGGGTTCGACGGGCGCCGTGGCCCAAGAGCGGCCGGCGACGGATGCGGCGTCGACCGGCCCAAGTGGTGCCTCGCTGTCGACGCCTCGGCCCGCGGACGGATTCGTCCAGCCGAAGACCCCGTGGGGTGACCCCGACCTCCAGGGTTTCTGGCCGGGTGTCGAGATGGTGGGCGTGCCGCTGCAGCGGCCGGCGCGGTTCGGAACGCGCAACGTCCTCACCGAAGCAGAGTTCGAGCAGCGCGCCCGCGACCTCAAGACCGAGGAGGAGTCGCTCCTGGCCGAGATCGACGTGTTCACCGCCGACGTGACGACGCCCTGCGCCATTCGCTGCCCGACTTCGCCGACGCCGCACTGGCAGGAGGGCGGCAAGCCGTCGCGGCAGGCATCGCTCATCATCGACCCGGTGGACGGCCGGCAGCCGCCGTTGTCGCCGGAGGGACAGGCGCGTCAGGCACAGCAGCAGGCGGAGACTCGGGCCCGGCGCGACCGACTCCAGGGGCGCGAGGCGGACAGCCACCTCGATCGCAGCCTCTATGACCGCTGCATCACGCGCGGTCTCCTTGGCTCCCTCTTGCCGACGATCTACAACAATGGGAACGAAATCGTGCAGGGGCCGGGCTACGTGGTCATCCGCAACGAGATGATTCACGAGGCGCGCGTCGTCCCGCTCGACGGCCGTGCCCACGTCGCCGCGGGCGTGACGTCCTACCTCGGAGACTCGCGCGGCGGTTGGGACGGGAACACGCTGGTCGTCGAGACCAGGAACTTGAACGGGATGACGGGTGCTGGAGGGAACGGCGGCGGCCGGACGAGCGACCGGGCCACGATCGTCGAGCGGTTCACGATGCTGGACGCGAACACGCTCCAATACACGGCCACGATCGACGACCCTGGGACGTGGACGCGGCCCTGGACGCTGTCGTTTCCGTGGAAGCGCGAGCCGGTCTACGGCATGTTCGAGTATGCGTGCCACGAAGGCAACTACGCGATGCGCAACATCCTGAGCGCATCGCGCGCGGCCGAGGGGAGCGGAAGCCGGTAGCCGTCCTCAGGCGCTGGCGAGCGTGAAGCCCTCGTCGAGCCAGCCGGTGACGCCGCCGATCATCTTTTTGACC
>Ga0307505_10000516_pt1 | contig 42049 bp, 40 predicted proteins | sample 23_S_MG_FD_202183 | JGI IMG/M metagenome (GOLD analysis project Ga0307505, IMG submission 202183) | Soil microbial communities from Populus trichocarpa stands in riparian zone in the Pacific Northwest, United States - 23_S | ecosystem: Environmental > Terrestrial > Soil > Riparian zone > Trees...
GGAGGCGACCCGACCGAGCGGGCTGGGGCGAGCAGCAGCCCAACCCCAGCACGCCGCCACCCCCGGACTCGCCTGTCGCAACACGCCGGCACACCCCGCAGAATGCGACAGGCGAGCGGGCTGGGCGGACGGCGACCCGACCGAGCGGGCCGGGGCGGGCGGCGGCCCGACCGAGCGGCCAGCCCGCGTCAGAACGGCCAGATGAGCGGCACGTAGAAGACGGCCGTGAGCAGGAAGATCAGCGCGAGCGGCAGGCCCAGCTTCCAGTAGTCGCCGAAACGGTACCCGCCCGGCTCCATCACCATGAGGTTGACCGGCGTCGCGATCGGGGTGAGGAAGGCCGCCGCGGCGGCCACCGTGAGCGCCATCATGAAGGGCTGCACCGAGAGCCCCATCGCTGCGGCGACCGACACGGCGATGGGCGCGACGATCAGCACCGTGGCGGTGTTGCTGATGAGCTGGCCGAGCGCGAGGGTCAGCAGGCACAGCGCCCCCAGCGCGACGTGAGGGCCGGCGTCGCCGATGAACGAGAGCAGCCATCCGGCGACGAGGTCGGCGGTGCCGGTTTCGATGAACGCGGTCGAGAGTGGGATCATCCCCGCGATGAGCACGATGGTCGTCCACGGGATCGACCGGTATGCCTGCGCCGGCGTGACCGTGCGGGTGACGACGAGCGCCCCCGCCGCGAGCAGCCCCGCCACCGCGGGCGGAACGATGCCGGTCGCGAGCAGCGCCACCATCGCGCCGAGCACGACGAGGGCGCGCGTCGCCCCGCGGCCCAGCGGCACCGACCGGCGCAGCTTCGTCGGCGAGTCGACCACGAGCACGCCGCTGGACTCCGCGTGCCGGGCGAGCTCGTCCCACGTGCCCTGCAGCAGGAGGGCGTCGCCGGCCTGCAGTACCACCTCGCACCCCTTCAGCTCGTCGTCGCCCCTGCGAGCGGCGAGGATCACGAGCTCCCCGTCGGGGGTCGCCATACCGGGGTAGACGGTCGTGCCGATGAGCGGTGACCGCGGCGGCACCACGATCTCGGTGACGCCGTTGAGCGGTCCGATGATGACCCCCGTGTCGAGGCTCAGCGAGTACTGCTGACGCAGCAGCCGCGCGTGCCGGACGAGGTCCAGCGGCATCTTCCCGCCGTCGCGCCGCGGAAGGAGCGGTCCGCCGAACAGCGCCACGAATGCCACCGTGACGATCACGAGCGGGATGCCGACCAGCGCGAACTCGAAGTAGCCGAACTCGCGCCCGCCGCTGAGCACCGCGAACTCCGACACGATGATGTTCACCGGCGTGCCGGTGAGCAGGAGCAGCGATCCGGCGGAGGCTGCGAACGCAAGCGGCATGAGCAGCTGCGAGGTGGGGATGCCGGCGCGCGCCGCGACGACGACCACCAGCGGCAGCAGAGCGGCGACCGCCCCGTTGATACTGATCACGGCCGCAGCGGCGGCGACCAGGACGCAGACGACGATGAGCAGCGGCATCCGCTTCGTGCCCGCCCGTCCGATCACCTTCTGCCCCGCCCACGCCGTCACTCCGGTCGCGTCGAGCGACTCGCTGACCACGAACAGCGACGCGATGAACAGCACGGTCGGGTCGCCGAAGCCGGCGAGCGCCTGCGGCAGCGTGAGGACGCCGGTGAAGAACAGTGCGAGCGAGACCCCGATCGCGACGATGCCGAGCGGCACGCGATTGCTCACGAACGCGATGATCGCGAGCGCGAGGATGACGAGCGTGGCGACGACGGGGTCCACGCGCTCAGCGTAGCCGTGCGCGCGCGCCCGTTCACCGACGGCGAGGCCCGCGCGCGGGCAGGCCCGCGCGGGCGCATGATCGAGGGGTGGGATGCCGAGGAGCGAGGTGCCAGCGATGACCGACGTCGAGTTGCTGGCCGATGAGGCGCTGGCCCGCGGCATCCGGATCGCCGTCGCCGAGTCACTCACCAGCGGGGCGCTGGCCACCACGCTCGGCCGCGGCCACGACGCGTCGACCTGGTTCGCGGGCGCGATCGTCGCGTACGGCACCGACGTGAAGGTCCGCGTGCTGGGCGTTCCGGACGACGTCGATCCGTGCTCTGCGGAGTGCGCCGAACAGCTCGCCGTCGGCGCACGCGAGCTGATGCGCGCCGACATCGCCATCTCCGCGACCGGCGTCGGCGGGCCGGATGCCGAGGGCGGCCACCCGCCCGGCACCGTCTACGTGGGCTGGGCGACCGGCGGTGTCCCCGGGCATCGGCTGCTGCACCTCTCCGGCGAGCCCGCCGACGTGCTCGCCGCGACGGTCGCGCACTGCGTCTCCCTGCTCGGCGAGCTCGTGCGACAGGCGCCGCACAGCGGTCGCGGCTGACAGGCTGCGACACTCGCGCGGTCGTTTCCGGTATCCGCTGTCGAAGCTTCCAGCAGCGAGTGGCGGTTTCGACCGCGCGAAGCAGGAGCGACCGACGAAAACGACAGCGAGTGTCGGTTTCGATCGCGCGATGCGAGACCCGCCGACCAGGCGAGGCCGTGGTGGCGAGCTCAACGGCGAGCGGATGCCGCGGCATCCGTCGTGTTAGCGTGAATGCACTTTCGCGATGACCGGAGGGGGTGGCGAATGTTCGAGTCGATCGGCTCCGTGCTGCACGTCCTCTTCGCGGCGCTCGGCGTCGCCTGGCTGACGGATCCGGGAACCGCGACGCTCCTCGCCGTCGCGATCACGACCCTCGCGGTGCTCGCCCTCGCCGGGCACGTGCTCGGCCTTCCGATCGGCGCCCGTCCGGCGGTATCGCGACCGCGCAGGGCGATCGACGCATCCGTGCCGCTCGCGCAGAGCGATCCCGACGCGCCCGGGCACGCGCGTCCCCGGGCTCCGGGACTGGCGGCTCCGGCCGCGTAGTCCGGCGACCCCGCCCCCCGCTGCGTGCGGGGTGCGTTCGGCGTCCGTCGGTGTCTGTCGTGGCCTTCCGTCACCCGACCGACACCTCCGACTCCGAACGAACGGACACCCGTGGACCTCTTCGCCTTTCCCCCGATCGCCGCGCTCCTCGACGCGGCCTACGGCGCCCTCATGGGGCTCGCCGGACTCCTGACGCCGATCGCGGGTGCCGCTGCTGCGGCCCTCGCGGTGGTGCTCGTCACCCTGATCGTGCGTGCCGCGCTCATCCCGGCCGGCATCGCCCAGGCCCGCGCCGATCAGACGCGTGCCCGCCTCGCCCCGAAACTCCGACGGTTGCAGGAGCGGTGGAAGCGCGACCCCGAGCGCCTGCAGCGCGAGACCATGAAGCTCTACGCCGACGAGCGCGCCTCGCCGTTCGCGGGATGCCTGCCGGTGCTCGCCCAGGCACCGGTCGTCGGCGTGATCTACGCGCTGTTCCTCCACACCGCCATCGCCGGCCACGCGAACGCGCTCCTGAGCGAGGAGCTCCTCGGTGTCCCGCTCGGGAGGAGCTTCGTCGGCGCGCTGTCTTCCGGAGCGCTCGATCCGGCGACTCTCGTGGTGATCGGCGCGGTCGTCCTGATGATCGCGGCGGTGGCCGAGGTGACGCGGCGGGTGCTGCGGCCTCCCGCTGGTGCTGTCTCGTCGACGGATGCCGCGCCCTTCGCCTCCGCCACGGCGCTGCGCTTCGTCGGGGTGCTGCAGTTCGCGACGGCGGTCGTCGCCCTCTTCGTGCCGCTCGCGGCGGGGCTGTACCTGCTCGTGACGGTCGCATGGACCCTCGTGCAGCGCGTCGTGCTGCGCCGGCGCTATCCGCTGGACGCCGCGTGACGGCATCCGTCGCCCCTGCCCGTTTCGCTCGCGCTGTGGTTTCCGGTATCCGCTGCCGCATCATCCGACAGCGAGTGGCGGTTTCGACCGCGCCAAGCGGGAGCGACCGACAGAAGTGGCAGCGAGTACCGGTTTCGGGCGCGCGAAGTACACAACGGACCGCCGCGGACACCGCGCTTCACGCGACGACGGCCCAACCGCTCGCGCGGTCGTTTCCGGCATCCGCTGCCGAAACATCCGACAGCGACTGGCGGTTTCGACAGCGCGACGCGAGAGCGACCGGCCAGAACGACAGCGAGTGGCGGTTTCGACCGCGCCAGGGCCACCAGCCCGCTCGGCGATGCGCGAACGGCGATCTCAGCCGCGGAGCGGCGCGAGGCCGGCGACGTCGTAGGCGAGTTCGACCGCCTCGAAGATCGCGGCGTCGATCGTGCGGGGCGCGTACGCGTCGCCGATCGTCACGATGCGCGGGGCCGCGCCCTCCACACCCGGCACGACCACCGCGGCCCGCGGCTCGATCGCGACGACGGCGTCGAGTCCGTCGATCCGCTGCCGCTCCCCCGTCACGGCGTCGCGGAGCCGCACCGCCCCCGGCTCGACCGCCTCGACGCGCTGGGCGGTCCGCCGGGCGAATCCGGCGTGGGCTCCGAGCTGCTCAAGCAGCAGCGGACGGTCGTAGCCAGCACCCACGTGCGGGAAGACGATCTCGAACGGCGTCACCAGCACGAGCTCCTCCACCGCCGCGAGGAGCAGCAGCACGATCCCGGAGGCGTACGCGGTGCCGTCGGCATCGACCACGGCGATCCGGCGGCCGAGGTCGGCGGGCCGGGTTGCCGCGGCGAACGCCGGCACGACACCCGCCTCGGGAAATCCCCCGGCGTACGCCCCGCCGAGCGCCAGCGACGTGGTCGCGGGCGAGACCGCTCCGGTCGCGATCACGAGCCCGTCCGCGCCCATCGCCCGCATCGACTCCGCGGTGGCCGTGACGCCGAGGCGCACATCCACTCCGGCGAGGTCGCGCACCAGATCGTCGATGAGCAGCCCGACGCTCTCGCGCCCGGGCACGCGCCGCGCGAGGCGCAGCTGCCCGCCGAGCTCGCTCGCCGCCTCCAGCAGCGTCACCTCGTGCCCGTCCTGCGAGAGCTCGACCGCCGCGCGCATCCCTGCCGGTCCGCCGCCGACGACCACCCAGCGCTGCGGCGACAGCGCCCGCGGCCGCGAACCCCGTTCGAGCTCGCGCCCGGCGAGCGGGTTGACGGTGCAGGACATCGGCAGCCCCCGCGAGCCGCGCCCCAGGCACCCCTGGTTCAGGCGAATGCAATGACGGATGCCGTCGCCCCCCGCCCCGCGGAGCTTCAGCCCCAGGTCGGGGTCGGCGATCTGCGCGCGGGTGAGCGCGACCATGTCGGCGATACCCGACGCGATGACTTCGGCGGCGTCCTCGACGGAGTGTGCGGCGCCGACGCCGAACACGGCGATGTCGGGGTTCGCGGCCTTCACCGCCGCGACGTCGTCGCGCAGCCACGCGTACGGCATCGGCGCCGACGGGAAGACGTAGTGCACGTTGTGGTAGCCGCCGGCGGCGAGGTCGAGGAAGTCGACGTCGGCCTCGGCGCGCAGCCGCGCGATGACCGCGCGCAGGTCCGCGCCATCCATTCCGTCGGGGTGGAACTCGTTCGCGACGATGCGGATGCCGACCGCGATGTCGTCGCCGACACGGTCGCGCACGGCCCGCAGCACCTCGCGGGGGAAGCGTGTGCGTCCCTCGAGGTCGCCGCCGTACTCGTCGGTGCGCGCGTTGTAGAGCGGGGAGAGGAACTGGTGCAGCAGATATCCGTGCGCCATGTGGATCTCGACCCCGTCGAATCCGCCGTCGCGGGCCAGTGCCGCCGATGACGCCCACGCCTCGACGAGCTCGGCGATCTCGTCGAGGCTCATCGCGCGGGTCGCGTGCCCGGTCGACGGCGACAGTATGCGCGAAGGCGCATATACTGCCCGCGGTCCGTCAGGACCGTCCGGCTGCGCCTGCGCGCCGTGGTGGTTCAGCTGCACGAAGATGCGCGATCCGGCCCCGTGGACGGCATCCGTCATCCGTCGATTCGCCGCGATCGACTCGGGGCGGAACGCGTCCTCGAAGCCGCGGATCGACCCGGACGGATGCACGAAGTGGTTGCCCGCGACGAAGAGCCCGCACCCACCGACCGCACGACGCACGTAGTACGCGGTCTCGCGATCGGACTCGACGCGGTCGGAGTACTGCTTGGAGTGCGCGGTCTGCATGAGCCGGTTCGGCACCTCGATCGGCCCGATGCGCAGCGGATCGAACAGGCCCGGGACGTCGTCGGCGATCCGCATGTCCCGAGGATAGACCGCGCTACGAGTCGCCCGGCGGGTCGAGCCGCAGCAGGCACGCCTCGGCGGCGACCCAGGGCAGCATCGCGCACTTGACCCGCATGACGTAGCGGGCGACACCCTGGAACGCGGCGGCGTCTCCGAGCTCCTCGGGCGGCTCGACCCCCGGCGAGCGCAGCATCGAGCGGAACTGCTCGATGAGGGAGCGGGCGCTCGCGGCATCCGTCCCCTCCTCCATGAGAAGCCCCGTCATCACCGATGCCGAGGCGGTCGAGATGCTGCAGCCCTGGCCCTCCCACGCGAGCGCGTCGATGGTGCCGTCGGGCGCGAGCGACATGCCGAGGGTGATCTCGTCGCCGCATGACGGGTTCAGCTCGTGATGGGTGACGGCGAAGCCGCTGATGTCGCCGCGGCCCTCGGGCCGGCGGGAGTGGTCGAGGAGGACCTCGCGGTACAGGCTCTCGAGGTCGCTCATGAGTGCGCTCCGAAGAAGCCGCGCACCTCGCCGAGCGCTTCACGGAAGCGCGCGACGTCATCGGCGGTGCTGTAGACGTAGGCGCTCGCGCGCACGGTCGCGGCGACGCCGAGCCGCCGGTGCAGCGGCTGCGCGCAGTGGTGGCCGGTGCGCACCGTGATGCCGCGATCGTCGAGGAACTGCCCGACATCGTGCGCGTGCACGCCGTCGACGATGAAGCTCGCGAGGGAAGCGCGCGCGACGCCCGGGGCAGGTCCTACGAGACGGATGCCGGGGGTCGCCGTCACCGCCTCGACGAGCGCCTCGGTGAGCTCGTCCCCGTGCGTGGCGATCGCGTCATGTCCGAGGCGGTCGAGGTAGTCCGCCGCGGCGGCGAACCCGACCGCCTGGCTCACCGGCTGCGTGCCGGCCTCGAAGCGCTGCGGCGCGGGGAGGAACTCCGCCTGCTCCATCGTCACGGTGGTGATCGTGGATCCGCCGGTGCGGGCGGGCGGTAGCTCGTCGAGCAGCTCCGTGCGGCCCCACAGCGCGCCGATGCCGGTGGGCCCGAGCATCTTGTGCGCGGAGAACGCGGCGAAGTCGACGCCCAGGCCGGGCAGGTCGAGCCGCTGGTGCGGGGCGGACTGGCACGCGTCGAGCACGGTGAGGGCTCCGACGTCGCGGGCGATCTCGGCGATGTCGGCCACCGGGGCGATCGCGCCGGTCACGTTCGAGACGTGGGCGAATGCGACGATGCGGGTGCGCGGGCCGACCGCGGCGCGCAGGTCGTCGACCGACCAGAGCCCGTGCTCGTCGACCCCGACCCAGCGCAGCGCCGCGCCGGTGCGCCGCGCCAGTCGCTGCCACGGGATGAGGTTGGCGTGGTGCTCGGCCTCGGTCACCAGGATCTCGTCGCCCGGTGCGAGGGCGAAGCGCGCGCCGCCGAGGCCCAGCGAGGCATCCGACATCCCCAGCGCGACGACGTTGAGCGCATCGGTCGCGTTCTCGGTCCAGACGATCTCGTTCGGCTGCGCGCCGACGTAGGCGGCGACGGTCTCCCGCGCGGATTCGAAGGCGGTCGTCGCCCCGCCGGTCGCGATGCTCGAGCCCCGGTGGACGGCCGCGTACGCGTCGCGCACGAACGCCGCCTCGGCGTCGATGACGGATGCCGGACGCTGCGCGGTCGCCGCCGAGTCGAGGTACACGCGGTCGGGGTGCCCGCTCAGGTAGGGGATGTCGGCGCGCACGCCGGCCAGCGCGCCGGCGCCCGTCGCGCGCGGTGCGGCAGCCGGGATCGTGGTGTCCACGTGTCTCCTCGCGATCGTCACCCTCCAGTCTGCCTCGCGAATCGCCCCCGCGGGCGCGAACCCCGGTCCCTGAGCCCGTCGAAGTGCCCCCCGCAGCCGCAAACCCCCGTCGCGCGTGTTACCTTGTACCTCTATGTACCTTGCAGCTCTAGGTATAGGGAGTCCGGGATGAAGATCGGCAAAGACCTCGTGGCCGCTGCGGCCACCCCGATGGTGCTCGGCATCCTCGCCGAAGGCGAGTCGTACGGCTACGCGATCCTCCAGCGCGTGAGCGAGCTGTCCGACGGCGAGCTGAAATGGAGCGACGGCATGCTGTATCCGCTCCTCCACCGCCTGGAGCGCCTCGGGCACGTCGAGGCGCACTGGGGTGTCTCGCCGACCGGAAGGCCCCGGAAGCAGTACCGCCTGAGCGCCGGCGGCGAGGCGGCGTTCGCGGAGCAGCGCCGGCAGTGGACGGTCGTCAGCCAGGCGCTGCAGCAGGTGTGGACAGACCGCGGCGACCGCAGCGCGTTCGCTCTGGGGGGTGCGGGAGCATGACCGACGATCCGGGACTCGAGGAGCAGATCGCCGCGTGGCGCGCGTTCGTCGCCCGGCGCGACGCGATCGCGTCCGGAGACGTCGACGAGCTCGAAGATCATCTGCGCGATGAGGTGGCGGGGCTCACGGCATCCGGTCTCTCCGGCGACGAGGCGTTCCTGGTCGCCGTGAAGCGCCTGGGCGGGCTCGACGAACTGTCGCGCGAGTTCGCCCGCGAGCACTCCGAGCGGCTGTGGAAGCAGCTCGTGATGTCGGAGTCCGCCGAGCCGACCACCCGATCGCGCGCCCTGCCGCTCGCCGTGGGCCTCGCTGTCGGCGCGGCCGTCGCGGTGAAGGTGCCGGCGCTCTTCGGCATCGACGTCAGCACGGACGGCGACTTCTACGGGCGCAATCTCGTGGTGATAGTGCTGCCGTTCCTCGCCGCCTACTTCCTCGTGCGCCGACGCGCGACGCTCGCCACGATCGCGGTGGTGGCCGTGCCGTTCGTCGTGGCGGCGGTCGTTCTCAACGCCTATCCTTTCGTTCCGGATGCCGCGACCCTCGTCCTCGCGACCCTTCACGCCACCGTCGCGCTGTGGATCGTCACGGGCATCGCGTACGTGAACGGCGACGTGCGCTCGAGCCGGGCGCGCATGGACTTCATCCGCTTCACCGGCGAGTGGTTCGTGTACTTCGTGCTCATCGCACTGGGCGGTGCCGTGCTCACCGGCCTCACCATGGCGGTCTTCGGCGCGATCGGGCTCGATGCCGGCACGCTCGTCGAGGAGTGGCTGGTGCCCTGCGGCGTTGCCGGCGCGGTCGTGATCGCGGGCTGGCTCGTCGAGGCGAAGCAGAGTGTCGTCGAGAACATCGCTCCGGTGCTGACCAAGCTCTTCACGCCGCTGTTCACGCTGCTGCTGCTCGCGTTCATCGTCGCGGGACTCCTCCAGGGCAGCCTCATCGAGTCGTCGGACGCCGCGCCCGAGGTCTTCGGGCAGCGCGACCTGCTGATCGTCTTCGATATCGTGCTGCTGGTCGTCGTCGGGCTGCTGCTGTACGCGCTCTCGGCTCGGGAGCCGCTTGCCCCGGCATCCTGGTTCGACCGCCTGCAGCTGGTCATGGTAGCCGCCGCGCTCGCGGTCGACCTGATCGTGCTCGTCGCGATGATCGACCGCATCGCCGAGTACGGCGCGAGCCCGAACAAGCTCGCCTCGCTGGGCCTGAACGTGATCCTGCTCGCCAACCTCACCGGCGCCGCGTGGCTGCAGTTCCGCTTCGTCACCGGCCATGCTCCGTACGAGCGACTGGAGAGGTGGCAGACCGGCTACGTGCCGGTGTACCTGGCCTGGACGGCGATCGTGGCGATCGTCTTCCCGCCGGTGTTCGGGTTCGCCTGACCGGCCCATTCCGACAACAGCGTGTGTGTGTATCAGTGCGGCATCCGTCCTCTCCTCTGAGATGACTGGCGACCGCCAGCCTGACGCTGCCGGCCGGGGGCCGGCACCGAGCAAGGAGGCACCATGCCTGGAAAGCTGTCCCACGAAGAGATCTCGGGTCGATTCCTCGAGTCCGGGGCTCTCAACTTCGACGCCGTCGGCAAGTTCGTCACCGAGCTGGGGCCGGCGCTCGTCACCGAGGACGACGGCCTGCACGGCGTCATCGTCGGCAAGTTCAACACGCTCGCGTGTTTCCTGCGGGTCGAGGACGTCAACCGCATCCTGGGCGGACGCGGCTTCGCCGGGCTCGCCGAGGCCATCCAAGTCGGTCCGGGACGGTAGCGGTGCCGCTCGTCCGCGAGCGCGCCGGTCGTGCCGGCCAGGCAGCGGCATCCGTCGCCGTCTGGCCGGCCGACGACCTGGAGCGGCGGGTGATCGCCGCGCTCGACTTCGCGCTCCTCGCCGTCCAGGACTTCGGCGAGACCGGCTACGCCGACGCGGTACGCCCCGCACTCGGGTTCGGCCCCGAGAAGGTGGTCGCCGAGGCCACGATGCTCGCCTATGCCGCGGCCGGCGCGAGCGATTCCGCCCTCGTTCGCGCCCGCGTCGACCAGCTCGCGGCACGGGTCGCGCCGCTTGTCCGCTCGCGCGCCGCGGCCGCCGACCTCGCGCTCAACCCCGACCGGGCGTTCAAGCGGATCGTCCCGCACGTGCTGCTCACCGCGCTCGGCCACCCCGATCCGCGGTTCGACGCGTTCGCGGCGACGCAGGCCGCGCGCGCCCTCGCCCATGCATCCGACGAGCCCGCGACCGTGCTCGCGGAGCGCCGCTGGATCATGGGGGTGTGGGGGCAAAAGGATGCCGCGACCCCCGGCATCCGTCCTGGCACCGTCCTCGATCGCCCCTTCGACCTCCTCGTCTCGTCACGCGAGGACCCCTACGGCCTCACGCACCTGCTGTTCTACGTCACCGACTTCGGGCGCGCGCCGGGCGTCGCGCTCGGCCGCCCCCGCGAGGAGCTGCTCGCCGATGTGGAGGCGCTGCTCATCCGCTACCTCGACCACGAGGACTACGACCTCGCCGGGGAGCTGCTCATGGCCTGGCCGCAGCTGGGCGCGCCGTGGTCGCCGGCCGCCGCCTTCGCGTTCCGGGTGCTCGCGGATGTGGAGGATGCCGCCGGCGTGCTGCCGTGCGGCAATGTCGACCCGGAGCGACTCGCGACGCTGAAGGGCGTCGAGCGCACCCGCTACGCTCGCGCGGCGTCGTACCACACCGCGTTCGTGATGGGGTTCCTGTGCGCGACCATCCTCCGGTCGGGCGTGCCGCTGCCGCTCGCGGGCCCGGCCGGTGCAGACCTGGAGTCGCCCGACGCCTGGCGCGCCTTCCGCGCGATGGTCGCCGACGACCGCGGGCACTGGCAGCCGGTCTTCGAGCGGTGCGAGCCCGCGGAACGGCGCGCGCTCGCCCCGATGCTGTGCGAGCTCGCGCTCGCGCAGGCGCTGCGGCGTCGCGACTACCGCGCGCTGCACGAGGTGCTCGTCGAGGCGCGTCGACTCGGGATGCCGTCGCGGCCGCTCCCTCGGGCGGCGGCCGACCTGCTGAATGCGCTCGGCGAGGCCATGGAGCTCGCCGAGGCCCGGCCGGAGGGTGTCCGCTGACTCAGGCTGGGATCTGCGTCGCGGGCATCGTCTCCCGCGGAATCACGCGGCTGCTTTCAGCGCCGCGCGAACCTCAGCGGGAGTCGTGATCCACCCCGAGGCCGCCGCACGCCAGGATGGACACGTGCGGACCCTGACATCACTCACCGAGGACGGCCGCCGATTCGTCTCGGACTACCACCTCGCCACGCTGTCCACGATGGGGCCGCGCCTCGGCATCCACGTCGTCGCCGTCGGGTACACGATCGACGACGGGATCGTCCGCATCATCACCTCGGACGGCAGCCAGAAGGTGCGCAACATCGAGCGCGACCCCCGCGCGACGGTCGCGCAGGTCTCGGGGCCGCAATGGCTCAGCATCGCCGGCCACGCGACGATCGAGCGGGACGCGGATGCCGTGGCCCATGCGGTCGCGCTCTATGCCGAGCGCTATCGCCCGCCGCGCGTGAACCCGCAGCGCGTGGTCATCCGCCTCGAGCCGACGACCGTGCTCGGCACTGCCCCGCTGTTCGAGTGACTCGGGGCGGTCACCCGCGGAAGGCCGGGATCCCCGTGATCCGGTGGCCGAGGATGAGAGTGTGCACCTCGTCGGTGCCCTCGTAGGTGCGCACCGACTCGAGGTTGTTCGCATGCCGCATCGGCGAGTAGTCGAGCGTGATGCCGTTGCCGCCGAGCACCGCGCGCGCCTCGCGGGCGATCTCGATCGCGATGCGGGTGTTGTTGAGCTTGGCGACCGAGATCATGTGGGGCGCCAGGGAACCGGCATCCTTCGCCCTTCCCAGGCGCAGCGCGAGCAGCTGCGCCTTCTGGATCTCGAGCGCCCAGTCCACGAGCTTGCGCTGCGTGAGCTGGAACCCGGCGAGCGGCCGGTCGAACTGCGTGCGCTCGAGCGCATAGGCGAGCGTCTGGTCGAAGCAGTCCCGCGCCGCGCCGACGGCACCCCACGCGATGCCGTAGCGGGCCTCGTTCAGGCACGAGAACGGACCCCGTAGTCCCACGGCGCCGGGCAGCACGGCGTCTTCGGGGAGCCGCACGCCGGCGAGCTCGATGTCGCACTGGATCGAGGCGCGCATCGACAGCTTCTGCCCGATCGGGGTCGCGGTGAACCCGGGTGTGCCGGCGGGCACGAGGAACCCTCGGATGCCGTCCTCGGCGCGCGCCCAGATCACGGCGACGTCGGCGATCGAGGCGAGGCCGATCCACCGCTTCGCGCCATCCAGCACCCATTCGCCGCCCTCGAGCCGCGCGGTCGTGCGCATGTCGGACGGGTCGGACCCGGCGGTCGGCTCGGTCAGCCCGAAGCAGCCGATCGCCTCGCCGCGCGCCATGCGCGGCAGCCACGTCTCCCGCTGCTCTTCGGACCCGTGCTTCGCGATCGCGGTCATCGCCAGCGACCCCTGCACGGACACGAAGGTGCGGATGCCGGAATCCCCCGCCTCGAGCTCCTGCATGGCCAGTCCGTACTCGACCGCCGAGCGGCCGGCGCAGCCGTAGCCCTCGAGGTGCATGCCGAGCAGGCCGAGCTCGGCCAGCTCGGGGACGAGCTCGACCGGGAAGATCCCCTGGTCGTACCACTCGGCGATGCGAGGACGGATGCTGCGATCGACGAACGCGCGCACGGTCTCGCGCACCTCGAGCTCGGCGGCGGTGAATTCGTCGTCGAGGTTCAGGAGGTCGCTCGCGGAGCGGAGCGATGAGGGTGCTCCCGACATGATGGTCACTCCTTCGTGAGGATTCGTTCAGGAATGCTGTGGGCCGGCGAGCAGGTCTTCGAGCAGCGTCAGCGCGGCATCCTGCGGGGCGTCCGGGTCGAGGAGCCACTGCGTCTGCAGTCCGTCGGAGGCCGCGATGACGAGCGCGGCGACGGCGTCCGCGTCGACGTCGGCACGGATGAGACCGGCGCGCTGGTTGCTGCGCACGCGCGTCGCGAGCTTCTCGCGCTGCTGGGCGAAGCGATCGGTCGCGAACTCGCGTGCGGCCGGATGCCCCTCTTCGAGCGCCGACGCGACCAGCATCGAGTAGAGCTGGACGAGCCCGGCGACCTCGCGGTTCTCGCGCGCCGAGATGCGCATGATCTCGACGGGGGTGACGTCGGGATCGGCGACGGGGCGACGCCCGCCCTTGCGCTCGGACTCCCGGTAGACGGCGACGAGCAGCTCCTCGAGCGAGCCGAAGTAGTGGGCGAGGGCGGCGTGCGTCACCCCGACCTCGCTCGCGATCGCGCGGAGGCTGGTCTTGTCGGCGCCGCGCTGCGCGAACACCTCGATCGCACGGTCGAGGATCTCCTGGCGGCGCGCGACGCCCTTCGCATACGATCCGCGCGTCGGGGAGGGCGGTCGCTCGGAGGCCATGCACGCATCCTATGCGAGTCCATCGGAACAAAACCTCCGCATGGAGGTTTTCTGCTATCGTCGTCCTCGCGCGCGCGATTTCCGCGAGCGCGCCACAGAATCCGATTCAAGGAGCGACGCCGATGACGGTCCTCACCTCCGTCCAGCTGTTCACCGTCAAGGATGCGCTCGAGGCCGACCTCGACGGCACCCTGGCCGACCTCGCCGCCCGCGGGTTCACCGCGGTCGAGCCGTACGACTTCGTTCGCCGTGCCGAGCCCCTCGCCGCCGCGCTCGGCGCGCACGGCCTCACTGCGCCCACCGGACACGCCTTCCTCGCGTCGGAGTCGTTCGTCAATCCCGACGGCAGTGGATCGACGATCCCCGTCCCGACGCCCCACGAGGTCTTCGCCGCCGCGAAGATCCTCGGCATGGGCACGGTGATCGACCCCTATACGGCGCCCGAGCGCTGGACCTCGATCGAGCAGATCGAGGAGACCGCGCGCCTGCTGAACACCGCAGCCCTGATCGGCGCGGACTACGGGATCCGTGTCGGCTATCACAACCACGCCCACGAGGTCGAGGCGCAGTTCGACGGCAAGACGGGCCTCGAGGTCCTCGCCGACCTGCTGGATCCGCTCGTGGTGCTCGAGGTCGACCTCTACTGGGTCGCCCGCGGCGGCGTGTCGTCCCCCGACCTGCTGCGCACCCTCGGCGACCGGGTCGTCGCCGTCCACGTCAAGGACGGCACGCTCGACCCCGAGGCCATCGCCGCCTACCCGCCCGCCGACCAGGTGCCTGCCGGCCAGGGGGTGGTTCCTCTCGCCGAGGCGCTGGCGGCGGCATCCGTCCTCGAGTTCGCCGTCGTGGAGTTCGACCACTTCGCCGGCGACCTGTTCGACGCGATCGAGCAGAGCCGGATCTTCCTCGACGGGCAGGCCGCCTGATGGCCGCGCCCCTCGGAGTCGGCCTCATCGGCGCCGGCAACATCAGCGATCAGTATCTGACGAACCTCACGCGCTTTCCCGACGTGCGTGTGCTGGCCATCGGCGACGTCGTCGAGGATCGCGCGCGCGAGCAGGCGGCGAAGTACGGCGTGCCGGAGGCGGGCGGTGTGGACACCGTTCTCGACCATCGCGACATCGAGATCGTCGTGAACCTCACCATCCCGGCGTTCCACGTCGAGGTGTCGGAGTCGATCATCGCCGCCGGCAAGCATGTGTGGACCGAGAAGCCGATCGGCGTGGACCGCGAGTCGTCACTGCGACTTCTCCAGCGAGCGGATGCCGCGGGGCTCCGCGTCGGCGTCGCGCCCGACACCGTGCTCGGCCCGGGCGTGCAGACCGCCAAGCGGGCGATCGCCCGCGGCGACATCGGCCGGCCGCTGTTCGCGCAGACGTCGTTCCAGTGGCAGGGGCCGGAGCTCTTCCATCCCAACCCGGCGTTCCTGTATGCGATCGGCGGCGGACCGCTGCTCGACATGGGTCCGTACTACGTCTCGGCGCTCGTTCACGTGTTCGGTCCGGTGGCCGCGGTCGCCGCACTCGGCCTGCGCGGCTCGGACTCCCGCGTGGTGCAGGTCGGGCCGCTCTCGGGCGAGGAGTTCCCCGTCGAGATCCCCTCGACCGTGTCGGTGCTGTTGCAGTTCGAGGAGGGCGGTCAGGCCCAGAGCCTCTACAGCACCGACTCGCCGCTGCTGCGCCACGGCGTCGTGGAGATCACCGGCACCGAGGGAACGATGGTGATCCCCGACCCCAACACGTTCGGCGGCCCGATCACGATCACGCGCCCCCTTGCCGAGGCGGTCGTGCCGCCCGCGCCGGTGGTGCAGCAGACGATCGAGGTGTCGCAGGAGGGCGTGCTCGCCGGCCGCGGGCTGGGCGTGCTCGACATGGGCCGCGCGATCCGCGAGGGCCGTCCGCACATCGCCACAGGCCAGTTCGGGTACCACGTGCTCGACACGCTGCTGTCGATCGAGGAGTCGGTCGAGTCGCGGCAGTTCGTGCCGGTCGCGAGCACCGTCGACGCGGTCGGCTCACTCCCCGCCGACTTCGACCCGTTCGCCGCCACGCTCTGACGGATCCGGTCTCCGCTCGCCGAGCGGCCCGCCACGGCATCCCCCCACCCCTTCGCCTCGCGAAGAATGTGGCGCGTATGGTCGCCTCCTCGGACGCGAAGCGACCATATGTGACACCTTCTCGGAGGAGCCCTCGAAGAAGGTGGCAGAGATGGTCGCCTCGGGTGCCCGCAGGCGACCACATGCGCCACTTTCTCGGAGGCGGCCGGCCCGTGACGAGGGCGAGGCGACCGGAGTTGGCGAGGCGCATGATGTCCTGAGGGTCAGGTGAGCTCGTCGGTGGAGAACCCGCGAACGGCGGAGTCGAGCGCGACGCCCGGATCGGCGGTGCCCGGTCCCCGCCACGCGATGTGCTGATCCGGGCGCACGAGCACGACGTCGTCGCCCGCGACCGGCGGGAACCCGTGGGCGACGGGGTCTGCGTGGGTGAGAGGGATGCCGCGGCGGGCTGCGGCATCCGTCCACCCGCTCGTTTGCGCGCCGAGCACCGTGAGCTCCGTGCCGAGGAGGGCGAAGAGTGACGCGCCGGCAGTGTTGCGGCTGTGCGGCAGGCGATTGCCCGGCTGTGCGATCGGGAGATACACGTCGGGAGACGGAGCCTGCGCCGCGGCGTCCGGGCCGTACCCGTACCCCAGGACGAGCCCGCGGCTGTAGAACTCGGCGTGCTTGACAGCCGGGATCGCCGCGGCCGCGGCGGCGCGCGCGGCGACGCCCTCGGGCCCGTCGAGCATCACTGCGGGCGAGCTCAGATCGATCGAGAGCGCCCGCATGTTGGCGGCCGCCAGGTCGATCGTCTGCTGTGCGACGGGGCGGCGCTCCGCCTCGTAGCTGTCGAGCAGGGCGGGAGGAGCCCATCCTCGGACCACCGCCGCAAGCTTCCAGGCGAGGTTGACCGCATCGCCGACGCCGGTGTTGAAGCCATGCCCACCCCACGGCGGATTCTGGTGAGCGGCATCGCCCACGAGGAAGCCGCGGCCGCGCGCGTAGGCGTCGCTCAACAGCATCCGTGCCTGCCAGGGATCTGTCGCGAGCACCTCCACATCGATGTCGGCCCCGACGAGCGCGCGCACGACCGACGCCGCCTCCGCATCGTCGGCGATCGTCTCGACGCCGGTCGCGATCGACCACCAGGTGCCGTGCAGGTCGAGGGGTCCGATGACGCCGGGGGCGGCGGGGTTCAGCACCCAGTGATGAACCGCAGGCGGCAAGAGGCCGGCGAGCTCGCGCGATCGGAAGGTGATGTTGACATTCGGCCGGCCGCCGGCGGCGCCTTCGTAGCGCGCCCCGATCGCTGGTCGCACCACACTGCGCGAACCGTCGGCGCCGACGACGTAGCCGGCAGCGAGGACCGTCTCCGCGCCCGCAGTCACGATCGTCACCCGCGCACCGTCGTCGCGGACGTCGACGGCGGTCGCGGTGCTCCCGAACCGGGTCGTCACGAGCGGCTCCCGCTCGATGAGGTCGCGCAGCGCCTCCTCGACGACGGGCTGGGTCACCTGCTGCGCGGCCTCCGAGGTGAGGTCGGACCCGGCAAGCTCGAGGCCCAGCACGCGTGTCAGACGCGTGATCTCGGTGCCGGCGGCCGTCGTGCAGAACCGGATGGCGTCCGACCATTCGACCGGGAGCGCCGCGCGGCGCCGGATCTCGTCCGCCGCACCCAGACGGCGCAGCAGTTCCATCGAGCGCGCCGAGACCGTCTTGGCACGCGGACGCGAGTGCTCGACGACGGTGCGCGGCTCGATGAGCGTCGAGGCGACGCCGTGGTGGGCGAGCTCGAGCGCGAACGTCAGGCCGACGGGCCCGCCGCCGACGACGACGACAGGCCCGACGTGCTCCGGATCAGGCCGGCTCACCAGACCTCGGGCAGGAAGATGTCCTCGGGGATGACCGCCGGGAGGTACTCGCCGGCGCGGGTGCGCTCGTGGATCTCTTGGAACGACAGGCCCTCCTCGCGCGCGGCGACGAGCTTCTCCGGGTCGAAGAACGTGCCGATCGGGTTCTCGGCGAACTCCTTCGCGTTCGCGATCCACTCGCTCGAGTCCGCCCAGTCGCCGAAGCCGTCGACCTGGATCTCGACGCCGTTGCCGTCGGGGTCCTGGTAGTAGACCGACATCGTGATGCCGTGGTCGAGGGTCAGGAACGGCAGGATGTCGTGGTCGCGCAGACGGATGTAGTTGTTCATCCACATGTCGAACGTCGAGAACTCGAACGCGGTGTGGTGGATGCCGGTCTCGTGGCCCTTGTCCGTAGGGTGCTTGAGTCCGGGGGGCGACAGCAGCGCGATGCGATGGTTCGCGTCGTCGTTGGTGAGCCACGACGCCTCGTCGCTCTGGAAGACGGGGCGCAGCCCGCACACCAGTCCGTACCACTCGACCATCTCCTTCATGCGGAGAGTGGTGAAGGTGGTGTGGTGCAGCTTCGGCGGGTTGGCCGGCCAGTGGGTTGCCTTGTTCTCGGGCATTCGTCTCTCCTTCGAGATCGTGTGGACCTGGACCCATTCAACGTGGAGGGAGAAGACGGCAGTTAGTGCCGGGAGCGCAATTCCCGGGATGCACTTGGCCTGCCGGCACAGTCCCCGATCGAGAGTCAGTGCCCGGAGGTGTTCGGTGCCGCGAGGATCGCGAGCGCGGCCTGCAGGTGCTGCCGGCGCTGCGTGAGCGGCCGGCCGAGGAGCTCCTCCGCGCGACGCACGCGATAGGTCACGGTGTTGCGCGCCACGCCCAGCCGCTGCGCGGCAGAGTTCGGGCTCCCGCCCTCGTCGAGGTACATCGAGAGAGTGCGACGCAGCTCCTCGTGGTCGTCGGCGGCGAGCGGACCGAGCTCGGCACGGGCGAACCTCACGGCGCGCTCCCGGTCGGCGAGCAGCAGCGAGAGCAGATCGATCTCGCGATAGTCCGTGACGACGGATGCCGAGTGCACCGCAGACTGCAGGGCGAACGCAGCCTGTGCGTCGAGGTGAGAGGCTCGGAAGCCGGTCGGCCCGCTCCCCGGCGGTCCGACGACCGCGTGGGTGTGGGCGGGCAGCGACGCGGCGGAGAGCCTCTCGGCGAACGCGCGCGGGTCGCCGTCGGGCGTCGCCCACGCCCAGACGACGCCGGTGCTGACGTTCAGCACGAGCTTCTGCTGGCAGCCGGCCCGGGTCAGCAGCTCCCACGCGGCGTCGTACAGCGCGTCCTGGTCGGCGTCGAGGGTGCGCGCCGAACTCCACACGATCAGCGCGACGTGCGTACGGGCGAGACCGTACCGCAGGCGCCGGGCGGCGGCATCCGTCGGCTGTTCATGACCCCGCAGGATCTGCCGTGCGATCCCGAGACGACTCGCGGCGTCGGACTGCGCCCATCGCGTGGCCTCCTCGCGGTAGGACGCGGCCATCTGCGTGGAGAACGCGTCGAAGAACGCGAACATCCGCTGTGACAGCGTGCGCATCTGCTCGTGCCGGTTCTCGGAGTCGCCGAGCCGCACGCACTCGGCGAGGAATGCCGCGGCGATGACCGAGTGCCCCAGCCCGATCCCCCGCAGCAGCTCGTCGAGGCTCACGCGCCGCCGCACGAAGTCGGGGATGCCGCCGAGCGCCTCGGGCGTCGCGGCTGCCTCGATCTGCTCGCCCGCGAGTGCGATCAGCAGGTGCAGCGTGGTGGACTCGGTGCCCATCCGCAGCACGTCGAACCCGCCGTCCCCGGCGTGGCCGGGAATCTCCAGCAGCACGCGCTCGGCGACCTCCTGCCCGACCTCGACGGCCCACTGCGCCGCGTCGCGGCCCACGGCCTTCACGGCACGCGTGACGTGTGCGCCGCTGCTCGCCGGCACGAGTCCGACACCGCGCTCGGTCGGCGCGAGCAGCGCCAGCCAGGGCACGGCGACGCCGCCCGAGAGGCTCAGCCCGCCGCCGGCGGACGGGAACGAGGAGGAGGGTGCGAAGGTCATGGGTCCTGAGCCTCAGCGTGCCGGAGCCTGCCGACGGCGTCAACTGCCCGTCAGGCGACGTCGACGAGGTCGAGCGCCGCCTCGACCATCGCGTCGGGGCCGATGCCGTTGGCCCTATAGAGCTCGTGGACGTGGCCGGTCTGCCCGAAGTCGGTGACACCGAGGTTGACGCTGCGCACGCCGCGGATCGTGGCGAGGAACGCCAGGGCGTGCGGGTGACCGTCGAGCACCGTCACCATCGGCACCGCGCGCTGGGCGGGGAAGACCTGGTCGAGGATCGCCGCATCGCCTTCGCCCCGCCCCTGGCGCGCGCGGACGGCGCGGTAGAGGAGGTCGGCGCTCGTGACGCACACCACGTCGGCCTCGATACCCTGCTCGGCCAGTCGCGCTGCGGCGTCGAGCGTCTCGGGCATGATCGCGCCCATGCCCACGAGCGTCACGGCCGGCTCCTCGGCGCGGCGCATCGCGTACGCGCCGGCCACGGCATGGCGGCGGCGGCGCTCGCGAGCGGCAGGGTCGGCGGGCACCGCGGCCATCGCCTGGTCGAGCGGACGCGAGGACAGGCGGAAGTAGCTCGACGATCCCCCGGGCTTGCCCATACGGGACAGAGCGTGCAGCATGCACCACTCGACGTCCTGCGCGAAAGCCGGTTCGTACGAGATCACACCGGGCTGCTCGAGCCCGATGGAAGGCGAGATGATCGACTGGTGAGCGCCGCCCTCGGCAGCCAGGGTGACTCCGGACGGCGTGCCCACCAGGATCGACTGTCCGCCCCCGTAGACACCGAACGACCACGGCTCCAGCGCACGCGTGACGAACGGATCGTACAGCGTGCCGATCGGGAACAGCGGCTCGCCCCACCGGGACCAGGTCGCGCCCAGCTCGCCCAGGAGGCTCACCAGGTTGACCTCGGCGATGCCGAGTTCGATGTGCCGGCCGCTCGGCCGCTCGTTCCAGTGCAGGATCGTCTCGGCGTCGTCGGCGAACCAGTTCGGCCGCTCGGTCGGCGACCACACGCCCGCCTTGTTCACCCAGCCGCCGAGGTTCGTGCTCGACGCCACATCGGGCGCCACGGTCACCACCCGGCGTGCGACTTCCGGCGCCTGACGCTGCAGGTCGAGGAGGAGCCGTCCGAGCGCCTGCTGCGTGGAGCTGCGCCCGCTGATAGGGCGCCCGAAATCGGCCGGGACCGCGGGCGGGACCGCAGCCGGGACCGGGTCGCGACGCAGCCGGTCGGCGACCCGCGCGCACAGCACCGCCTCGGCCGAGTGCGGCAGGAAGGTGCGCCAGCGGTCTTCGAGGCTCTCGCCGAGGGATGCCGCGACCTGCGCGAACTCGTCGGGTGAGAGCAGCTTCGAGTGGTTCTGCGGATGACCTGCCATCGGCAGGCCGTGGCCCTTGATCGTGTAGGCGAAGATCACGGACGGACGGGTGTCGTCGATCTCGTCGAACGCGCCCATCAGCCCGGCGATGTCGTGCCCGCCGAGGCCCGCGATCAGCTGCGGCATGGCCCTATCGTCGAGCCCGGCGATCAGGTCGGCGATCGCCGCAGCGCCGGGGCCCGTGCCGGGGAGACGCTCGCGGAGTTCGGCGGGGCTGCAACGCAGGAGCCGCTGGTACTCGGGGTTGCCCATCTCGTCGATCCGGGCCTTGAGCTCGGCGCCGCCCGGCCGGGTGAACAACTCGGTGAGCAGCGCCCCGTACTTGAGCGTGATGACCTGCCAGCCTGCCGCCGCGAACATGCCCTGCAGCCTGGTGGCCGAGATGTTCGGCACCACGCGGTCGAGGGACTGACGGTTGAAGTCGACGATCCAGACGATCTCGCCCAGGTCCGACACCGTGGGGTCGAGGACGGCCTCCCAGACCGCGCCCTCGTCGAGCTCGGCGTCGCCCACGAGACTGTACTGTCGACCGAGGCTGCGCGGGGTTCCCGCGGTGTCGGCGACGTACCGACGGGCGATCGCGCCCCAGATCGGGGCGGTCGCGCCGATGCCGACCGAGCCGGTTGAGTAGTCGACGGTGTCGGGGTCCTTCGAGCGACTCGGATAGCTCTGCAGGCCCTTGTAGGCGCGCAGCGTCGTCAGCTGGTCGGGAGTCAACTCGCCCAGCAGGTAGTTGATGGCATGCAGCACGGGCGACGCGTGCGGTTTGACCGACACCCGGTCGTGCCGGGTGAGCTCGGTGAACCAGAGTGCCGTCATGATCGAGACCATCGACGCGCTGGATGCCTGGTGGCCGCCGATCTTCACGCCTGACGGATCCTTACGGGCCGGGGAGTTCGCGGCGTCGATGATCGCGGTGGCGAGCCAGAGGACCTTGCGCTCGATCGCGGCCAGCGTCTCGAGCCCGGTGGCGTCGTGTCCGCGCGGCGACAGTGCGGTCGATTCGATGTTCATCGCGACTCCTTCGTCCGGCGTGCTGCCCCTTCAGCGACCGAGACACTTCCCCAAGACAGATATACGCTATATCCTAGCCGCGAAACCTGAGTCCCGCAACCGCCTGGTCACGTCACATGCCACGATGGACTCCGATGAACGAGGGAGGGGCAATGGCGACGGAGCCTCAGGTGCGATCAGTCGCCCGGCAGAACAACTCTGCGGTCGACCTGGTCACCGCCGAGATCCGCCGCGCCGTGCTCACCGGATCCCTCGCGCCGGGGCAGCAGTTCTCCATCCGCGATCTCGCCGGCCAGCTCGGCGTCAGTCACATCCCGATCCGCGAGGCGCTCCGCCGGCTCGAGTCGCAGGGGCTCATCATCCTCCGCCAGGCCCGCAGCGCCACCGTGGCGTCGCTGACCGTGGCCGACATGGAGGCCATCTACCGCCTGCGGTACCTCATCGAGCCGCCGCTGGCCGCGGCATCCGTCGGCCATCACTCTCCCGAGCATGTGCGCACCCTGAAGCACCTTCTCGAGGGATCTCGCGACGTCGACCCCGAGATCTCGTGGCAGGCGCACTACGACTTCCACGCGGCGCTCGTACACCCGGCCGCCAACGAGTGGGACGATCGCGTCTTGCAGACGCTCTGGGTCGCCGCCGAGCGCTACACGCACCTCGTCTTCGACCCGACGGTGATCACCGAGGACGAACGCCAGCGCCGCTACGAGACGCACCGCATCCTGCTCGACGCCGCGCTCGGCGACGACCCCGAAGCGATGATCGGGGCGCTCACCGAGCACCTCGAGATCAACGAGGAGAAAATCCGCGCGCACATCCGCCGGCTTGAGGAGCACGACAAGAGCTAAGGATGCCGCGGGCCGGCGCGTTCGTCTGCGCGGCGTGCGCTGTGACGCAGGTCGGAGTCCCACGCGGGGTGAGGGTCGCGCCGGGCAAGGGCGGAACCCGCCTGCCCGGCACGACGATCGGGAGATCTCAGCCCTTGCCGCTCACGGAGAGAGCGAAGTCGAGCTGGCTCTGCTGGAACTCGGTGGCCGTCTTGTGGAAGTCGATGCAGTGACCGACGTTCGGCCAGAGCGCGGAATCCACTCTCGGTGAAGAGCTGAAGGCCGCGCCGAACTCAGCGGCCTGGTCGGCGTCGGTGATCCACAGCGCGTCGAACTCGGCCTGACGCGCGTACACGGGGACCTCGACACCGGCCGCGACCGACTTCATGCGGTCGATCCAGCCGTTGTTGATATCGATCAGCTCGGCGCGGGGCACGGTGGTGTCCGAGACATGGCTGGCCTCCGGCATCCCGGCTTCGTACGTGCCCTCGGGGCCGAACATGACGCTATCCTTCATCGGGCTCGGCAGCTCGATCAGTGTGATCGGCGGGAGCTGGTCGAACGCCTCCCGCGGGCCGTCCGGCACGCGGACGAGGCAGCCTGAGAGCGCGATCCCGAGAAGCGGCCAGGACGGCTGGGATGCCGCGATCGCGGTCGTGACCGCGCCGCCGATCGAGTGCCCGATGATGACGACGCCGGTGAGGCCCTCGCCGTACTGCTCCCACAGCTCGCCGATGACGGGCTCGAGCACGCGGGCGTTCTCGAGGATGATCGACTCCGCGCGCTCGTCGACGGGGGTGGACCCCTCGTACGACGGCCGGTCGAGCGCGATGATCGGGATCCCCTTCGCCTCGGCCTGATCGAACAGCGAGTAGCCGTCGACGTCGAAGTACTTCGAGGTGTAGGTGCCGCCGTGGATGGCGATGATGAGCGGCACGCCGCTCGCGCCCGGCAGCGGGCGCCGGCGGCCGGTGATCGTGAAGCCCTTCGAGGGGCCGTCGGCTTCGACGATGTGGGTGAAGATCTCGGTGTCAGTCATTTTCAGTCTCCATTGGCTGATTGTGCGGGGATGCGCTCGCCGGAAGCCCCGGATGGCGCGGTCGAGGATTCGGGTTGCCTCGGAACCGGCGCCTCGTCGCCGATCCACGAGATGTGCTGATCCGGGCCTGACCAGCACGAAGTCTTCCGCTCATCGCTGCAGCGCTCGGTATGCGTCACGAACCGCGGGCACGTGCGAGAGAGCGGCGTCGCGGTCGAGCCGATCCTGACGCAGCGTCATGATTCCGGCCGTCCGCTTCTCAGGCGGGACGTCGCTGCCGCGCGCGGCGATCAGGCAGTGGAAGTGCGGGTAGGCCTCACCGAAGTTGAGGAGGTACGTCGCCGGCGCGCCGAACACCCAGCCCACCGCCGTGACGATGTCCTGCGCATGCCGGCCGAAACTCTGCAGCTCCGCCGAATCGAGTTCCTGCCATCCCAAGGCGTGCCGGCGAGCTCGCAGCACAAACCATCCGGGCACCTCGTAGCCCGGCGCCACCTCGGCCGCCCAGAGGTCGTCGCGGAACACCACAGCCGACTCGTCAGCCTCGTCGAGCCGGCAGATCAGGCAGGTCTCGACGTCGATGATCGCACCGTCGGGAAAGACGCGCGCAGACGCCGCGGGTGTCGTCATGGCGCGACCGTTCGCGTCGTGAGGGTGCCGATGCCCCCGATGGTGGTGGTGAGCACATCGCCCGGGGCCAGGTACTCCTTCGGCGAACGCCCCCAGCCGACACCCGACGGGGTGCCGCTGAAGATGAGGTCTCCGGGCAGCAGCCGCGCACGCCTGGAGAGGAAGGACACGAGCGTCGGGACGTCGAAGATGAGGTGCTCGGTGTTGGAGTGCTGCTTCTGCGCGCCGTTGACCTCGCAGCCGATCTCGAGTGCCAGGTCGTCCGGCAGCTCGTCGGCCGTCACGATCCAGGGCCCGATCGGGCCGTACCCGGGCGCCGACTTGCCGAGGCCGAACTGCGCGTTCGCGCCGGCCTCGAATTGCACCTCGCGGTCGCTGAGGTCCTGCCCTACAGTGAAGCCCGCGATGACCGACCACGCGTCTTCGGGCTCGACGTCGACGCAGTCCTTGCCGATGACGACGACGAGTTCGGCCTCCCAGTCCACCGCGTCCGAGCGGAGCACGACGGGCTCGCTCGGCCCGACCACGCTCGTGGCGGCCTTCATGAAGACGAGCGGCACCTTCGGCAGCTCCATCGCCGACTCGGTCGCATGGTCGCCGTAGTTCAGGCCGACGCCGAAGACGTTGTGGGGCAACGGACCGGGCAGCTCGAGGCTCGCCTCATCGACAGGGGGATGAGCCGAGGCATCCTGAATCGAGTCCGCGAGCGCGCGCAGCACGTCCCATTCCTCGAAGATGCGGGCGGGCTCGCCGGAGAGGTCGCCGGATGCCGCGGCATCCACGAATCTTCCGTCGACGACCAGTCCGACGCGTCCGTTCGAGACCGCGACCCTCATTCGGCCACCGCCTCACGGAACGCGTGACGGCTGGGAAATACATGCCACATCGGTGTCTCCTTTGCGATCGGCCCGTACGAGAGCTGTCGCGCTATGCTATATCCTCTATCGTTTCACAACTCATCCGCGCCGGCAAGGCAGCCTCATAGGCTGGGTGAGAATCCCATCGCCTCGTTGAACGATCTGGTCGCCGCGATCTCGTTCGCGCGCAGGGCATCGCGGCGCTCTCGCGCCCGCGGCACGTAGGCCTCGGCATCCCCCGCCTCCAACGCCGCCAGCGTCTGGTCGATGAACTCCTCCAGGGGCATCGCACGCGGGTCGTCGAGGTTGACCTGCATGAGCGAGGTCTTCGTGAACGGAGGCGCGATCTCGATGACCTCGGGACCGCTGTCACCGAGGCGATACCGCAGCGAGAGCGTGTAGGAGTGGACCGCGGCCTTGGTGGCCGAATACTGCGACGACGACGCGAGCGGCGCGTAGCCCAGCATCGAGCTCACGTTGACGATGGCCGAGTCCGGCGTCGCCCGCAGGTGCTCGATGAACGCGGAGATCATCCGGATGGGTCCCAGCAGGTTCGTCTCCACGATCCGCACGAGGCCGGCATCGTCAACGCGCACCGCCGGGTCGTCGTCGAACATGATGCCGGCGTTGCTGACGAGAACGTTCAGTTCAGGATGCCGTGCGAGCACCTCGTCGGCCGCGCGGGCGATGCTCGCAGCATCCGACACATCGAGCTCGAGCGTCAGGATGCCGGGGGTCGCCGCGGCTACGTCGGCGAGCGCCTCGAGCCGCAGGTCGGCGACGATCACCGTGTTCCCGCGCGCGTGCAGCGCTTCGGCGAGGCTGCGGCCGATGCCCGCGCCGCCTCCCGTGATGAGGATCGTGTTCCCCTCGAGTCTCACGTCCCGCCGCCCCAGGCGCACCGGATCATGAGGCTCCCGCCACGCGCTTGCCGCCGATCCACACCCCGCGAATGCTCTGCGTCGCGGCGATGTCGGCGGTCGGGTCTCCGTCGACCAGGAGCAGGTCGGCGCGCAGGCCGGGCGCGATGCGACCGCGGTCCTTCAGCGAGAACACGTCAGCCGCATTCGAGGTCGCGCCCTTCAGTGCCTCGGTCGGGGTCAGACCCGCACGCACCAGACGAGCCATCTCGTCATGGATCGACTCGCCGAACGGCACCTGGTACGGCACATCGGGGTTGTCATTGGAGTCGGTGCCCACCAGCACGATGCTGCCGGCACGCCGGAACGTCTGCACCGTCGCCTCCGCGTACTTGTACTTCATGCGGGCGGCGGGCACCAGTGCGCCGATGATCTTCATCATCAGCTTGCCGCCGATCGTGGCCACGATGCCGTCCATCATCGCGAGCGTGGGGATGATGACCGTGCTGTTCTTGTGGATCAGCGCCTCCGTCTCGGCGTCCAGCTCGACGCCGAGCGCCGCATGGGTGAGGACGTCGACCCCCGCGTCGAGCGCCCAGCGCAGCGTACGCGCGCTGACGACATGGGCGACGGTGAGGAATCCCTCGGCGTGGGCAGCCGTGACGATGGCCGCGATGGTCTCGGTCGAGAGGGGCTTGGCGCCGGGGAAGCTCGGATCCTCGACGATGATCTTGATGTAGTCGGATGCCTCGGCCTTACGCTCCGCGACGAAGCGTACGGCGTCGGCGGGACCGTCCACGCCGGAGCGCGCCGGCATCCCCACCTTCTCGATGAACATCGAGCCGGGACCGCTGGCGACGTGGCCCGCGCTCTTCACCGTGGGGAGCCCCGGGAGGCCCTGGATCGCGTTGCGCACGCCGAGGTCGGGCGATCCCATGTCGAGGATCGTAGTGATGCCGTGAGACCGCGCGCTCTCGAGGTGCGCGGGCCGGCGCGGGTGGGCGTGGGTGTCGATGAGGCCCGGCAGCAGCGAGCCGCCCTTGCCGTCGACGCCGTCGACGACGTCGGCGCCATCGGCCGAGGCGTCGGAGATGAACCCGTCCTCGATGACGACGGTGCGGGGTTCGGACAGGGCGTCTCCGTCGAAGACGCGCACATTGGCGATAGCGGTGCGGGTCATGCGAGAGCACCGGGAACGGGTCGGAGGAGTTTCATCGTTGACATCCTTGTCTCGCGGCTTCCTTGCCGCGCTCTACGCTATATTCGCTATTCTCGCATCGACGCTACCGCCCTGGCAACAGGGCGAAGCACATCCGTGCCCCGGCGCCGCTAGAACGGGTAGACGCCGGGGTTCCTGCTGGTGGTGGTCATCCGGATCTCGGTGAAGTCCTCGATCGCGTAGTGGCCTGAGCGGCCCCAGCCACTGTGCTTGACACCGCCGACGGGCAGCGCCGCCTCGCTGGCCATGGTCGGCGCGTTGACGTGGACGATGCCCGAGTCGAAGCGGTTCGCCATGTCCAGGCCCCGCGCGCGATCGCGCGTCCAGATCGACGCGGTGAGGCCGTAGGGGGTGTCCTGAGCCTCGGCGAGCGCCGTCTCGGGGTCGTCGAACGCCTGCACCACCAGCAGGGGACCGAACGTCTCGTCGCAGCCGGTGGTGCAGATCGCGTCCGCCGGAACGTCGGTGAGGATCGTCGGTGCGTACACCCGGCCATCGGCGTGACCGCCGGTGACCAGCGTCGCCCCTCGGTCGAGAGCGTCCTTGACGCGGTCGGCGATCTGCTCGGCGGCGCGGTCGTTGATGAGCGGTCCGATGACGACCTGCGGGTCGGTCGGATCGCCCTTCCTGAGCGCCTCGACGCGGGCGGAGAGACCCGACACGAATTCGTCGTGGATCGACCGCGCGACGTAGACCTTGCGCGTGTTCATGCACACCTGCCCCTGGTGCAGGAACGCGCCGAACGTCACGGCGTTGATCGACTCCTCGATGTCGGCATCGTCGAGGAGGATCGCCGGATTGAACCCTCCGAGCTCCATGACCATCCGTTTGAGTGATCGTCCGGCCTGCGCTCCGAGGATGCGCGCGGTGCGGTCGGAGCCGGTGAAGTTGATGCAGCGCACGGCCGGGCTGTCGAAGAACACATCCGACACCGAAGCCGCCTCGCCGGGGGCATGGGTGACGACGTTGAACGAGCCAGGCGGGAAGCCGGCCTCCTCGAGGATCTCGGCATGGATCAGCCCCGCCGACATCGGCGCCTCCTCCGACGGCTTGATCACCGTCGTGTTGCCGAAGGCCATGGGCAGCAGGAACGTGCGCCAGGCGAGGTAGAAGGCGCCGTTCCACGGGGTGAACCCGGCGACGACACCGAGCGGTTTGCGCGTGACCATCGCGGTCCGCCCCGGCACGTCGCTGCGCAGGATGTCGCCCGCGGGCAGGTATCCCCATCCCGCGGCCTGACGCAGCATCGCCGCCGACAGGCGGATCTGGAACGCGGAGAACGCCCGGCTCGCGCCGCCCTCGACCGCCATCAGCCGCACCAGCTCCTCGGTGCGACGCTCGACGATGTCCGCCGCCTTGAGGAACAGCGCCTGTCGCGCGCCCGGAGTCATCGCGGCCCACGCGGGGAAGGCGGCCGCAGCTGCGTCCACAGCCGCCCGCGTCTCGTCGGCGCCGCCCGCGGCGGCCCGGAAGACGACCTCGTCGTTGTACGGATTGTGCACGGGGAAGGTCGGCCCACCGGCATCCGTCCACCTCCCGTTGATGAAGTGCGACGTCACGGTCGCGCTGGCCGCTTCGGTGAAGATGGTCATGATGCTCCTTGGCCGTGCGGGTGATCAACGGGTCGGGTCATGGGAGTCGTCTCAGATCCGCAGGAGCGACTCGGCGTTGCGGTGGGCGATCCTCTCCCGATCCTCCGCGCTCACCGGCGCGGTGTCGAGGTAGGCGGTCGCCCGCCTGCTGTCGCCGAAGGGGTGATCGACGGAGAACATGATGCGATCGACGCCGAATGTGGCGAGCGCGCAGAGCAGCGGGGCATCCGAGTTGTAGCCCGACGTCGTGAGGTACAGGTTCCGGCGCAGCGTCTCGGCGACCGTCAGCGACAGCCCCGTGGTGACCGGTGTGAGCATGGCCTCCATGCGGTCGAGGTGGAACGGGATGCCCTCGCCCATGTGCCCGACGACGATCTTCAGGTCGGGCAGCTCCTCGAACACGCCAGCCACGACCATGCGCACGACGTGCATCCCGCACTCGGAGTGCCACCCCCAGCCCGACGTCGACAGGCACGCCTCGACCGCGGGGGTCAGTCCCGAGTAGTACTCGGCGCGCACCACCGCGGGCGGCGGCGCGGGGTGCAGGTAGATCGGCACGTCGAGTCGCGCTGCGGCGGCGAGGATGGGTCGCACGGACGGGTGGTCGAGGAAGATCCCGTGCGTCTGACCGTGGATCATGGCGCCGAGGAAGCCCAGGTCTTCGACGGATCGGGTGAGTTCGTCGACGGATGCCGCAGCATCCGACACCGGAAGCGAGGCGAACGCGCGGAAGCGATCGGGGTGCCTCGACACCGCGGAGGCGAGCCGGTCGTTGAGCTCTCGACTGACGTCGACCGATCGCGCGGGAGGGAGATCCTGCACGAAGTAGCCGAGCGCCGACAGCACCTGGATGTCGATGCCGGCCTCGTCCATGACCCGCAGGCGCCCCTCGCCCAGCTCGTCGAGTTCGGCGGCGCGCGTGCCCGCCCGAGCACCCAGGTCGATGCCGGCGGAGTCGATGATGTCCCGAGGAAGCATGTGCTCCTCGAGGGCGATGACCTTCATGTTCGGCTCCTGCGGTTCTGGCGTCGCGGACCCGGACGGGCGCGCCACTGCGTCGTTCCAGGCTGTCAGCCGCTGGACTATCAGTCCAATGCATTCTGGGAAGCAGTAGCATGATCCGCGTGCATATCGAGAACGTGGACTTGAACCTGCTGAAGGCACTGGACGTCCTCCTCGACGAACGTCATGTCTCGCGGGCGGCGGAGCGCACCCACGTGACTCAGTCGGCCATGAGCCGCACGCTCTCGCGCCTGCGCGTGGTCTGCGAGGACGAGCTGCTGGTGCGCACGCCCGTCGGCTACGAGCTGACTCCGCGGGCGCTCGCGCTGCGCGAGGAGCTCGCGGCCGTCATGCCGGCCCTGCATGCGATGTTCGAGAGCGCTGCATTCGATCCGCTCACCGCTCCGGGCGAGATCCGCATCGCGGCATCCGACTATCCCATCACCCTGCTCGGCGACCGCCTGTTCCCCGCGTTCCACCGAGAGGCGCCGCGGATGTCGCTGATCGTGACGCCGATGCTGCCGTCGACCTTCGTCGACCTCGATCAGGGCCGCATCGATCTGGTGCTCACGCCTATAGCCGCGCCCGCGCACCTGGAGCGGCAGACCCTCTTCACCGAGGACTTCGTCTGCGTCCTGGCGGCATCGCATCCGCTGACCGCTGCGCGCCTGACTGTCGATGATCTCGCCTCCTACTCGCACGCGAGCGTCGGCGGACTGCATCCGCAGCAGACGATCGTGCTCGACCAGCTGAAGCGACTGGGCACGCAGATCAACCCGGAGATCCGCGTGCCGTACTTCAGTGCGGCGGTCGCCGCCGTGCGCGACACGAATCTCATCGCGGTCCTGCCGCGGCGTTTCGCGATGCGCTACGCAGACTCCGCGCTGCGGATCGCGGAGACGCCGCCCGAGATCACCGGGTTCACCTACGCGATGCTGTGGCACCCGCGGCTCACGAACGATCAGGCCCACCGGTGGCTGCGCTCGCTCGTGGTCCAGGCGGTGGAGGACAGCATCCTCACGGACCCTCAGTCCGGGCTCTGACAAGCCCTGATCCGGCGCCGCGTGGTGAGAATGTGGCACATGTGGTCGCCTCGCCCGCGGCGAAGCGACCAGACGTGACACCTTCTCAGAAGCACCCCCGAAGCATGTGGCAGATGTGGTCGCCTCCGGCCGCGTGAGGCGACCACATCTGACACATTCAGGAGCGCCTGGTCGGGCAGCGCGACTCGCGCCGGCTGAGTGAGGGCGAGTGGGGATGCCGCGCGCTCAGGCGCCCGCGAGCACGGCATTCGCGACGCGAGAGGCTGACCAACCACGCGCGGGATGCGCGTCCATATCGACCATGCCTCATCTCTCCAGCGGGGTCGGGTGACGCGGAGGGTAGCGCCGGACGGCGAGCGAGGGGCAGACTGGGAGTGCCTCGGCCCTGCGATCGACAGGGGACTCCATGATCATGCTCGATGCCGACTCGCTGGCGCCGAGCGATCGGGCGGAGGCGATCCGCACCCTCATATGGGATGCGGTGGTGCGCGTCGAGATCGAGCACCATCCGGACCCGGCCCATATCCACGCCCGAGGACGGATCAGCGGCGCCGGCCACCTGAACATCTGCTCGATCCGCTCCAACGCGACCACTGTCACCAGGACTCCGCGGCTCGCGCACGATCCGATCGATCCCTATCTCTTCCTGGGACTGCAGGTCTCCGGCTCGAGCATCGTCGTCCAGGACGGCCGCGAAGCGGTGCTGCGGCCCGGCGATCTGGCGGTGTACGACACCCGCCGCCCGTACACCTTGGTCAATGCCCACGGCATCCATCAGCACTTCTTCCGCATCCCCGTCGATGACCTCTCGCTCCCCTCCAGGGTGCTCGCCGACGTGACGGCCGTCCGTCTCGACGGGAGCCGGCCGCTGGCACGGATCACGGCCGGCCAGCTGCGCGCGCTCGCCCAGAACGTCGGCCGGCTCGCCGATGACGACGCAGAACGTGTGGGCGAGCCGAGCCTGGCGCTCATCCGCGCCCTGCTGGCCTCCCAGATCGACGACCTGCCCGAGACGCGCGAGTACCTCGAACGCAGTCTCGAGCACAGGATCCTCCTGTTCGTGCGGGAGCATCTTCGCGACCCGGATCTGTCGGCCGCCCTCGTCGCGCACGAGCATCACATCTCGGTGCGCCACCTCTACCGGCTGCTCGAGCGCTCCGGCATCGTCCTCGGGGATTTCGTCCGCAGGCAGCGGTTGGAGGGATGCCGGGGCGCGCTCCGCGACCCCGGAGACACCCGCACCATCGCCGCCATCGCCCATGCGTGGGGCTTCGGCGACGTGACGCACTTCGGGAGGGTGTTCAAGGCGACCTACGGCATGTCACCGCGCGCGTGGCGTGCCGGGGGTCCTGCAGACCGGCAGCCGATCGACTTACCCGGCCTGGCACAGAACGCAGAGAACGGGTCACGCTGAGCCGAGCGACGGGACCGCGGGCGAACCTATGGTGCTTGCAACGCACCCCGCCGCCCACTCTCCGTGAGCGGTCGCGCACCGAGGAGGACCCATGTCCCACGCAACGAACGTCGAGACCACGCTGACCCCGTCCGAGCTCGACGAGATCCACCGCGCCAACGAATCGGGCCGCCGGCCGGTGGTCTTCGTCCACGGACTGTGGCTGCTCTCGAGCAGCTGGGACCGCTGGCGGGGCCTGTTCGAGGAGTACGGATACGCGACCATCGCACCGGGGTGGCCCGACGACCCCGCGACCGTGGCGGAAGCCCGCGACAACCCCGACGTGTTCGCCCGGAAGATGGTCCAAGCCGTCACCGACCACTACCTCGAAGCCCTCGGCAGGCTGGATGCCGCACCCGCCGTCGTCGGACACTCCTTCGGCGGACTCATCGCGCAGAAGATCGCCGGGACCGGCGCCTCTGCAGCGACCGTCGCCATCGATCCTGCGCCCGGCCGCGGCGTGCTTCCGCTGCCCGCGTCAGCGCTCAAGGCCGGCTCTGCGGTGCTCGGCAACCCCGCCAACGCCCGGCGATCGGTCACACTGACGTTCGAGGAGTTCACCTACGGCTGGGCCAACAACCTCGACGAGGACGAGGCCCGGCAGCTCTACGAGACGTTCCACGTCGCCGCCTCCGGTGTCCCGATCTTCCAGGCCGCCGCCGCGAACCTGAACCCGTTCAGCGAGACGAAGGTCGACTACAAGGCCGAGAACCGCGGGCCGCTGCTCGTCATCTCCGGCGAGAAGGACCACACGGTGCCGCATGCGATCTCCCACGCCGCGTACAAGAAGCACAGCAAGAATGTCGGCGTCACGGAGTTCACCGAGATCCCCGGCCGCGGCCACTCTCTGACCATCGACCACGGGTGGGCCGAGGTCGCGCAGACCTCACTGGACTTCATCCGGACGCACGCCCCGGCGGCCGACTGAGCCCCACCTCGCGTCGACGAGATGAGCGGATGCCGCTACACGAGCCGGTGTTCGTGGATCGCCGAGCTCAGGGTCGTCCCATTCAGGTCGAGGTACACCTGGCGCTCGGTCACCGACAGCGTGACGGTGTTGCGGCGCGCGAGCGCTGCCACGGCACCGTCGATGAAGCCGGGATCGAAGCTGAACACGCTGATCGTCTCGGGACGGTGGATGGGCTTGCCGGCCCACGGCGCCATCACCTTGGCAGGGTCGCGGTGCGTGTAGACGGCGGTGCGGTCTGCCAGCTTGCTCCCGAAGTGGAGGCGTGCGGCATCCGGCGCCCCGACCTCGATCCACGCGGTCAGTCGGCCGGTCGGATCGCGCACCAGCACCGCCGGCTCATTGGTCGCCGAGACGCCCTCGCTGAACGCGATCCCCTCCTCGTATTCGAGGCAGTACGCGAGCACCCGCGCCACCATGAAGGCATCCGTCTCGGAAGGGTGACGGGCCACCCGCAGGGTGAGGTCGTCGTAGACGCCGCGGTCCACGTCCGCCAGCTGCACCTCGAAGGTGTGGATCGTCGCGCCTGCCGCCATAGCGACTGAGCCTACGGGGCGAACCCCCGCGGAAAGCACCGCGGCTGCGGCCCCGTGCGGGGCGGGGCCGAACTATCCTGACAGCGGATGACCGCCGCGATTCGCACACACGCGCTTCACAAGCGCTACGGCGCCCACACCGCGCTGCACGGCCTCGACCTCACGGTCGAAGCCGGGTCGGTGTTCGGCCTCATCGGCCCGAACGGCGCCGGCAAGACCACCACCCTGCGGATCCTGCTCGACATCATCCGACCCACCTCCGGCTCTGTCACCGTGCTCGGAGAATCCCCTCGCGCCGGTGGCGCGGCGCTCCGGCGGCGCATCGGCTACGTCCCGGGCGATCTGCGCCTCGAGGGCCGAGTGAAGGGCCGCACCGCACTGCAGCACCTCGCCGAGATCAGCGGACCGGTCCCGCCGGGCGCGATCGAAGAACTCGCGGAGCGGCTCGGACTCGACCTGACGCGCCCCGTCCACGCGCTGTCGAAGGGCAACAGGCAGAAGCTCGGCCTGGTCCAGGCCTTCATGCACCGGCCCGCGCTGCTGGTGCTCGACGAGCCCTCGAGCGGCATCGATCCGCTCGTCCAGCGCGAGTTCCTCGCGCTGGTCCGCGAGGCGCGGGACGCCGGCCAGACTGTGCTGCTGAGCTCCCATGTGCTCAGCGAGATCCAGCAGGCCGCCGACGATGTCGCTGTACTTGCCCGAGGCAGAGTCGTCGCGGAAGGGCCGGTGTCGTCGCTGCGGATCGCGAGCGTACGGCGCATCCGCGCCACGGTCACGGGCACGACGCCCGAGATCGTCCGCGCCGCGCTGACCGCCGCGTCGGGCGTGGAGGACGTGGACATCGCGTCGACGGCATCCGGTGACCTGATCCGCGTGTCGGCGACCGCCCGTGGAGAGATCGACCCGGTCATCCGGGCGATCGCCGCCGGCACCATCCGCGACCTCACCGTGGAAGAGCCCGATCTCGAGGAGTCCGTCCTCGAGCTCTACGCCCGGACGGAGGATGCGTCATGACCGCCGTCACTGCGGCATCGCCGCGCCGTCTGCCGCTGCCTGTGCTGCGCCGGTGGCTCTTCGACGGATGGCGCGGACTGATCGGCTGGTCGCTCGGCATCGCCGCCGTCGTGTTCCTCTACCTTCCGCTGTACCCGTCGATGCGGTCGCCCGAGCTCGTCAGTCTCCTCGACTCCCTCCCGCCCGAGCTGGTCCGCACGATCGGGTACGAGAACATCACCACCGGCGCCGGGTACACGCAGGCGACGTTCTTCGGCCTGATCGGGTTCGTCCTCATCACGATCGCGGGAATCACGTGGGGAGCAGCGTTCACCGGCGGCGCCGAGGAGTCGGGCCGCCTCGAGCTCACCCTGGCGCACGGCGTCGGCCGGGTGCCGTACGCCCTGCAGAGCGCGGTCGCCCTCCTCCTCAAGCTCGTCGTGCTCGGGATCGTCGCCTACCTGCTCATCTTGGCGATGAACGGCCCGGCTGAGCTGGGACTGGATGCGATGAACCTCATCGCCGTCACGAAGGCGTGGGTCGGCCTCGGCCTCTTCTCCGCTGCGGCGGCGTTCGCCGTCGGGTCGCTCACCGGCCGAAGGTCATGGGCTGTCGGCTCGGGTGCGGGAGTGGCGGTCGCCGGGTACGTCCTGCAGGCCGTCGCGAACAACAGCGAGGACCTCGACTGGCTGCGCGTACTGTCGCCCTTCGAGTGGGCGTACGGCCAGGCGCCCCTCACGAACGGCTTCGACTGGGCCGGTCTCGCGCTGCTGTGGGGTGGCTCGGCCATCCTCATCGCGATCGGCGCTGCCGCGCTGGCACGGCGCGACATCCTCGGCTGAGTCGAGAGCGGCGGATGCCGCCGGCGTCGCCCTTCCGAGTCGCTACGCGAACGCGGGCATGACCCGATCGTGCACCAGCCGGAGCTGGGTGTCGACGTCGGGGACGCCCTCGACGTCGCGGCCCATGAGCGCCTTCACGAGCGCGGCATCCGTGATCGCGAGGATCATGTGATTGATGCCGGCCGGCTCGATCTGGCGCTTGATCTTCTCGACGCATTCCTCGGGCGTGCCGGCGATGGAGAGCGTCTCGGCGAGCTCGGGCGGGGTCAGGTCGATCGCGCCGCCGAGGTCTCCCGCGCCGAGCGCCGCGATGATCGGGGCGAGCTCCTCGGGGTCGACGCCGTTGCGCCGCAGCTGCTCGTGCGGCACCGCTGACGCGTAGAGCCCGACCATTGAGCGCGCGGCTTCCTTCGCCGCCGCGGAGTCCTCCCCGACCGAGAACACCACCCAGGCGCCCAGGTCGAGGTCCTCCACGTTCTTGCCCGCCCGCTCGGCGCCGATCCGGCAGTGCTTCACCATGTAGTCGTACGCCTCGCGCGTATAGCTGAGGGCGTGGTGGCAGCCGTCGGAGAACTCCGCGCTCGCCTCGAACGACTTCGGTCCGCGCATCGCGCCGATCTTGACCGGCATCCGCTCTTGCACAGGACGCGCGAACGTGAACAGCCCCGCGTAGCTGAAGAACTCGCCGTCGAACGTGATCGCGCCGTCGTCGAGGAACGTGCGGATGACCTTCGCGCCCTCCACCACGCGCGAGAGCGGCTTGGTGCCGGTCCAGTCGATCTTGTACTGGGCGAGAAGGCCGAAGTTGCCGCTTCCGATCACGACCTCGGCGCGCCCGTTCGTGAGCTCGTCGAGGGTCGCGGCGGCCTGGGCGATGAGCGTCGGCTCACGCAGCACGACACCGGAGACGCTCGGCCCGAACCGGACGTTCTTCGTCTTGTCGGCCGCCGCGGCGAAGAGGAGCCAGAGGTCCTTGTGCCACGTCTCGTCCGCGGCGTACACCGCGTAGTAGCCGAGCTCGTCGGCGAGCTGGATGGAGCGCAGCGACTGGTCCAGGGGGTAGTCGGGAAGCATGACGTAACTGAACTTCATTGTTCTCTCCTTCGGGTGGATGGGTGCCGCACAGTCAGTCCGGCGAGAGGCTGGTGGTCGCGGCATCCCATACCGCGTCTGGACTGCCCGCGTCCTCGGCGTCGACTTCGGCGAGCAGTTCGGAGCCCGTCACGACGCTCGAGGCGAAGTGCGCATGCATCCAGGCGAGGTGGTCGCCGCGCGCGTTCATGATGCGCAGCGAGTCCCAGTTCGGGAACTCCTGCTGGAGCACCCAGCGCTCCATGAGCCGCGGATCCACCTCGTAGACGTGCTCGTGGGTGGTGATCGCGACATCGCTGACTCGCCGCGGCTCGGGCGGCTGCATCTGCTCGTCGTAGCGGAACGCCATCTCAGTCGTCCTCGGGGTAGGCGGGGTTCTCGTAGGCGCGGTCGAGGTGGTACTTGCCCGGGTTCATGATGTTGTGGGGATCGAGCGTGCGCTTGATGTCGAGCATCACCTCGAACCCCCGGCCGAGCTCTTCGGGCACGAGGTCGACCTCGCCCTCGCGGCACGACCCGTGGCACGCGCTGATCGAGCCGCCGTGGTCGAGCGCGACCCGCGCGATATTGCGCTTCGCGTCGACCCACATGCCCCACGCGCGATCATCGAGCTGCTGCTCCCAGATGCCGACGTCGATCTCGGTCAGGTAGTCGACGCCGGTGCTGCCGGAGGTGTACGCGAACATCCCCCAGTCGTCGAAGACGTCGGTGCGGCGCCGCAGGTCGGCGACGATCCCGTGCCAGGCCCTCGTGACCGAAGGGACGTCGGAGTAGTTGATCGCCGCGTCCTCGCAGTGCCAGCTCATCGGCACGACCTGGCCGTCCTTCGTGCGGCCGTGCAGGGGGGTCGCGTAGCGATCGTGCCGCGCCGCCCAGTCGCCCTCAGAGATCTCGTCGCCGAGGTAGCGGGCGCCGTGTTCTTTCGCGATCCGGAACAGGCGCTTGCCGCCGGCGCGCACCTCGTCGTCCCAGCCGTACATCACCGCGCAGACGAGCGCCCGGACGTCGGTGGGCTGCGGGATGTACGCCTCGTCGTCGCGCCGCAGGTACGCGACCTTGTGCTCGTCGAAGAGCACCGCGCCCGCGAAGGTCGCCACACCCGCCCGGGCGAGAGCGCCGGTGCACGCGTAGGCATCGTCGTAATTGTCGAACGACCAGAACGGCGAGAGCTCGGCCTCGGGCTTCGGGAAGAGCTTGAGGGTCGCGCGGGTCGCGATCCCGAGTGTGCCCTGGTGGCCCATGAAGAGGTGCTTGAGCTGGTACCCGCTCGAGGATTTCGACACCTTCCGCCCGATGCCGTCACCGACGTGCATCACCTCGCCGGTCGGCAGCACGTGGTCGAAGCTCAGCACGAGGTCGCGGGTGTGTCCGTAGCGGGCGCCGATGAGCGACCAGCCGCTCGTGCCGATCCGCCCGCCGACGAGCGAGCACGGGTACGACGCCGGGTTGTCGGGGTAGAACAGCCCGTACGCGGCGAGGTGCTCGTTGAGCTTGAGCATGCTGATGCCCGTGCCCACGGTGACGGTGCGGTTCACGAGGTCGAGTTCGTGGATCTCGTTCATGCGCTTGACATCGATCAGGATGCCGCCGCGCAGCGGCACCGCGCCGTCGGTCAAGCCTGTTCCGCCGTCGCGCGGAACGACCGGGACCCGCAGATCGTTGGCGATGGTGACGACCGCGGCGACCTGCTCCGTCGAGGTCGGGAGCACCACGACATCGGGCAGCCGCTCGGCCCAGCGGTGCACCGGGAACGGCGCCGGCACCCGGGCCCGGTTGTAGCGGTCGGCGCGTCCCGTGAGGATCTGCTCGTCCGAGAGGACGGTGCGCAGGGCCCGGACGACGGTGTCGAGGTCTTCGATCAGGAGCGTCATCCGTGCGCTCCCCCGCAGCCGCAGCCCTCACCGGATCCGCAGCCGGCGCCGGAGCCACAGCCCCTGGTGCGACGTGCCCGCCCCGCGACGCCGGTGCGCTCCTGCGCGAGGCGGCGGTCGCCGGTCTCGCCGCGCGTGCCGCCGACCTCGATGCCGAGCGACGTCGCGAGCAACTCGTGGATGTCGAGGACGTCGATGTCGACGTCGTCCCCGGCCTCGGTGAGCGGGCGCTCCGACCACGGGCACGCGCTCACCAGAGTGTCGACGTCGAGCTTTCCGGCGTGGCCGAGACGACGTGCGCTGATCGCGGCCGTGAGCTCGGGCTTCTCGACGGGGAGACCTCCGCCGCCGCCTGAGCAGTACGACCACTGGGTGACCGGGTCGACGTCCTCGAACCGCAGCCCGGGGATCGCGCGGAGCACCTCCCTGGGCTCCTTCCAGATGCCCTTGCGCTTGTTGAGCCGGCACGGGTCGTGGTAGGTGATCGCGCGGTCCACGGGAACGTCGGGCACGAGCCTGCCGTCGCGGATCATCTCGGCGAACAGCTCGACGACGAGCACGACCTCGATGTCGAAGTCGGCCCCGAAGTAGGTCGGATAGTCCTCGGTGAAGCTGATGTAGTCGTGCGGGTCGAGCACCAGGATCCGCTTCGTGCCCGTCTCCCGCCAGGAGGCCATGTTGTGCTCGGCGAACTCTCGTGCCTGATCGACGTAGCCCATCTCGGCGGCGGGACCGCCGCAGCACCACTGCTCCCCCATGAGCCCGAACTCGTAGCCCGCCTTCTGGAGTATCTGCGCCACAGCCCGCGACACCGAGGTGCGATAGAACGCCGCCTCGCAGTCGACGAAGAGGATCGACTCGCCGCCGATCGGAATGTCGAGGCCGTCCGCCCAGTCGCGGACGGTGTCCTGGCCGACGGGCACGTCTCCGAGCACAGGCTCGTGGCTGCGCTCCGCCGTCCGCGCGTTCCACGAGCGGTAGCCGGGCTGGTGGATGCCGGACTCGACCGCGAATGCCCTGACAGCCTTCACGACGTCGACGGTGCGCGTGCGGAACCGGTAGAAGTCGCCGGTGAACAGCGTGTTCGGGCAGCGCAGTTCGCACGCGCCGCACTGCGTGCAGTTCACGTAGTCTGCGGCGATGTCCTCGATCGTCAGCTCGCCGCGCTCCATCGCGACGATGTTGGCGTGGAACGCGGTCGGAGTCCACGACTCGTTGCGGGTCTCGGTCATGACCGGGCAGACCTCGCGGCAGAACTTGTGGCCCGACGAGTAGCAGTTGTACGAGGCGTTGCGCCACTCCTCGACGAACTCGCGCGTCTTCACGTCGGCGAGCGGGATGACGACCGGGCGCACGATCTCATCGTCACGGGTGAGCTCGGCGAGTTCGGGCGCGTTTCCGTGGAATCCGGGCGTGAAGGGCTCCAGCAACGGGTCTGCGGACGTTCGTCCGCCCTCGTCGAGTTCAGCCACGGAAACTCCTCGTCGAGTAATAGTGGCGCCGCCCCGGCCTGCGTCCGGAACGAGCAGATGACATCGGACTCCGACGCTGCCATCCTCGCGGACGCGACGATGCAAGGCAAGGGTCGCCGGAGCGGCCGGCGCGACGGGTCCCGTGCGCGCTCGGCGGTGTCACCTCCCGGCTAGGAGTCGGTCGGCGAGGGGGTCGGCGACGGACTCGGCGTCTCCCCGTTCTGGAGTTCGGACATCGCCTTCTCGAAGGCGGCGATGGTGGCGGCATCCACGACGCCTGTCGGCTCGACGCCGAGCGCGATCTGGAGCTCCTGCACGGCCTCGGTGAGCTCTGGCGTCCACGTCCCGTCCACCGGTCCGTCCCAGAAACCAATGAGCTTCAGCGTCTGCTGGACCGCCGCTGTGCTCGCCACGGACTCCTGGGCTGCTGCGCCACCCAGGGCGACGAGCTCGGCCTGCAGGGCTGCGGCCGTCGCCCGGTCCACCGTGCCGGTGACCGGCAGACCGTTCGCCTCCTGAAGCGCCTGGACCGCCGCAACCGTCTCCGGCCCGTAGATGCCGTCGACCGCGCCCTGGTAGTACCCCGCGTCGGCGAGATCCTGCTGCAGCGCCGTCGTGTACGCGCTCACTGCCGCGGCGGCCTGCTGCTTCTGCTCGTCGGTGGCGCAGCCGGCATCGATGAGCAGCCGTATCCACGACAGCTCGAGCGCGACTGCGGCGCTGTTGAAGATCTCGGATGCCGCTCCCAGCGGCGTCTCGTCCGTGATGGCGGCCTCCGCGTCGGCGAACTCCGCCTCGGCCCGCTCGACCCGGTCCACGGTCGCGGCGGGCGCCAGCGGTGCGGCCGTGGGCTCCTCGGCTTCGACGGCGGCGGGCGTGCCGGAGGGCCCGGCCTCGGCCGCCGCCAATGCCGCCTGCGCATCGATGAGCTCCTGCTCGGCGACCACGAGCGCCTCCTGGGCCGCGACCGCGGCCTCCACGCCGCCGAGCGCGTCCTCACGAGGTTCGACGAGGTCCGCGCCGGCATCCCGGACATCGCCGACGGTGGGCGCGCTGACGTGGATCACGTCGCCGTACCGATCGAGCGCCAGGATGTACGTCTCGCCCGCCTGGCAGAACGCCTCCGACGCGGCCACGAAGTCGGACTGGGCCTCTGCGACTGCCTTCTCCTTGGCCGACACCTGGGTCCTGGCACGGTCGACGTCGCTGATGCTGTCGGCGCAGCCGGCCAGTCCGACGGCGACGAGCGCGACGCACACGACAGCGGTCGCCCTCACGATCGGCATCCTCGTGGAATCGATCTTCACCTGCGGCCCCCGATCACGACACGAATGCGTCTGCCGATCATGGCATCTTCCCCCGGGTGCATCGCATCATCCCCGGGGCATGATCCCTCGGAAGTGGCCCTCCGACGAGCTGACGCCTCGGGTCGCCGAGCTAGGGTGTGTCTGACAAATACCGGGTCCAGGCGATGACGGCGTTGAGGACGACGGCGGCGCGGTAGATGACGGCGTGCTTGTCGTAGCGGCTCGCCAGTCCCCGCCATTGCTTGATGCGGCAGTA
>Ga0307505_10000517_pt1 | contig 41980 bp, 40 predicted proteins | sample 23_S_MG_FD_202183 | JGI IMG/M metagenome (GOLD analysis project Ga0307505, IMG submission 202183) | Soil microbial communities from Populus trichocarpa stands in riparian zone in the Pacific Northwest, United States - 23_S | ecosystem: Environmental > Terrestrial > Soil > Riparian zone > Trees...
CGCGGCCTGCAGCCGCCGCACCTCCGAGAACGGAATGGAGGTGCCGGTCGGATTGTTCGGGTTTGCGAGGAACACGATGCGCGTGCGCGGCGTGATTGCGCCGATGATGGCGTCGACATCCGCAGTATAATTCGTCTCCTTCGCGATCACCGGCACGCCATGCGCGGCGAGCGTCGCGATGCGATAGACGAGAAATCCGTGCGTCGTGTAGATCGCTTCGTCGCCCGGCGTGAGATACGCCTGCGCGAGCAGACTGATGAGTTCGTCCGAGCCCGTGCCGCAGATGATGCGCGACGGATCGAGGCCATACTGCCGGCCGATTGCTTCGCGCAGCGCCGTCGCCGAACCGTCGGGATAGAACTCAAGCGAATTGGCGAGCGCCTTGAACGCCTCGATCGCCTTCGGGCTCGGCCCGAGCGGCGTCTCGTTCGAGGAAAGCTTGTGCACCTTCGCCACCCCCGGCGCATGGCTGCGCCCCGGCACATAGGCCGAGATTTCGAGGATGCTGGGACGCGGCGCGGGACGCTCGGACGCACTCATGGCTTGGCTTTCGACAACAGAGGCATTGGGGAGAGGCTTTTCGGCTTATTTCAGTGTGCGCATGATCTTGTCCGAAAACCGCAGACCACTTTTCGGGATCATGCGCCGACGGTATAGCGGGTCGCGTGGCCGCCGACGAGGGCCGTCGAGCGCACGGAAGCGCCAGCGGCGACCAGCGCCTTAACCAAATGATCAAGCGAGCCGCTGGGCGGGATCGAGACGAGAAGTGCAGCGCCATCGAACGCGCCATGCGGCGAGGCGATGATCTCGGCGATCGCCGAGACCGCACGCGCGGCAGCCGCGCTCCAGCCCGCCACCTTGATGCTCCAGGTCTGCACCTCGTTGATCGCGCCGTCGGCCGCAATCGGCCGCGACACGACAAAAAGCGGGACGGATGCCGGATGGTCGCCACGTTCCACGAAGGGCAGCCGCGCGATGATCTTGGGTGCGTTCTCGTCTTCAAGCGCCGTCCACCACGCGCCCGCACCTGCGACAGCCACCGCCGGTACGAGACCGAGATCGCCCTTCGAGCGCGCGACGGCGGCGACGACCGCCGCCGCACCGAGATGTGCCGACAGGGGAACGGTGAAACCGAAATGGAAGCGCGCGGAGTCGCGCACCAGCGCGTCGCCCGCCGAGAAGTCGGCATGCACGCTGTAGGGCGCCTGCACATAAGTGAAGGTGGCGATGATGACGCGCCAGATACTCTCGACCGTATCGAGGGGCAGAATCCCGCGATGCCGTTCGACGAGCCTGCGCATCATCGAGACTTCGCGGGCCGGCCGGAAGGCCGCGCCCGATTCAGCCGTGCGCTTGACCTTGATCAGCTCGCCGATGATCTCGCCACGCTCCATCAGGAGCGCGTGCATGGATGCGTCGATGCGGTCGATCTCCGAGCGGAGGTCGCCGAGCGTGGGCGTGGGCGCCGCCCCCGTCTTCTGCTTTGCCTGCTCGGTTCCTGACATGGCTCGGGCCCATCGAATGGCGCCGTGATAGCGCGCCTTAAGCCGAACGCAAAGAAATCGTTGACATGCTTGTGAGAGCCTCACTAGCACTGCGGTCTTAATAGACCTGAACGGGGACCTGAAGACGGAATGAGCGTCGTTCGTGTCGACCTGGAAAGTCCGGAATCCCGCGCGCGCGCCATCCGCCGCGAGGCCGACGAGCCGCGTTCGCTGGTCGTGCACTTCGGCCCGGACAAACCGCTGCGGCTCGACGCCGGCGTCGAGCTCGCGCCGTTCCAGCTCGCCTACCAGACCTACGGGACGCTCAACGCCGACCGCTCGAACGCGATCCTGATTTGCCACGCGCTCTCCGGCGACCAGTATGTGATCGGCACGCATCCCGCGACCGGCAAACCCGGCTGGTGGGAGACGATGGTCGGTGCCGGCAAGCCAATCGACACCGAACGCTTCTTCATCATCTGCCCGAATGTCGTCGGCGGCTGCATGGGCACGACGGGCGCGGCCTCGCGCAATCCGGCGAATGGCGAACCGTATGGCCTTTCGTTTCCGGTCGTCACCATTCGCGACATAGTGCGCTCGCAGGCCATGCTGCTCGATCACCTCGGGATTGAAAGTTTGTTGTGCGTGACTGGCGGCTCCATGGGCGGCATGCAGGTGCTGCAATGGGCGGCGAGCTATCCCGAGCGCGTGTTCGCGGCACTCCCGCTCGCCACGGCCGCGCGCCACTCCGCGCAGAACATCGCCTTCCACGAGGTCGGCCGTCAGGCGATCATGGCCGATCCCGACTGGCGCAACGGACGCTACCTGCTCGAGGGCACGAGCCCGCGCCGCGGCCTCGCGGTCGCGCGCATGGCCGCGCATATCACCTACATGTCCGACACGGCGCTGCACCGGAAGTTCGGCCGCAACCTGCAGGACCGCCAGTCGCGCACCTTCAGCTTCGATGCCGACTTCCAGGTCGAAAGTTATCTGCGCTACCAGGGATCGAGTTTCGTCGAGCGCTTCGACGCGAACTCCTATCTCTACATCACGCGCGCGATGGACTATTTCGATCTTGCCGCCGACTATGGCGGCGCGCTCGCGAACGCATTCAAGGGCTCACGCTCGCGCTTCTGCGTCGTCTCCTTCACATCGGACTGGCTGTTCCCGACCTCCGACGCACGCCAGATCGTGCATGCGCTCAACGCCTCCGGCGCATCCGTCTCCTTTGCCGAGATCGAGAGCGACAAGGGCCACGACGCATTCCTGCTCGAGGAGCCCGAACTCTTCGACATCACGCGCGGCTTCATTGACGCCGCCGCCCGCGCGCGCGGCCTGCCGCCGGCGAAGGACTGACCATGCTGAGCCGCAACGAAAAGCCCGCCACCTGGCGCGTCGACCATGTGCTCATCGCCGAGATGGTGAAGCCCGGCGCGCGCGTGCTCGATGTCGGCTCCGGCGACGGCGAGCTGTTGCGCCTCCTCACCGAAACCAAGGGCGTCGATGGCCGCGGCATCGAGATTTCGCGCGAGGGCGTGAACGCAAGCGTCGCAAAGGGTTTCGCAGTTATCCAGGGCGACGCCGACATCGACCTCGCCGACTATCCCGACGGCGCCTTCGATTATGTGATCCTTTCGCAGACCATCCAGGCAACGCGCCGCCCGCGCTGGGTGCTTGAGCAGATGCTCCGGATCGGCAAGCACGTCATCGTGTCATTCCCGAATTTCGGCCACTGGCGCATCCGCATCCAGTTGCTGCGGCGCGGCCGCATGCCGATCACCGACCGGCTGAACGACACCTGGTACGACACGCCGAACATCCACTTCTGCACGATCCGCGACTTCGTCGAACTGGTGAACGATGTGGACGCGAAGATCGAACGCGCTATCGCCCTCGACCGCTGGGGCCGCCCGGTACGCCTGAACGCACCGTGGGAGTTCTGGAATTTCTTCGGCGAACAGGGCTTGTTCCTGCTGACGCGCAAGAACTAGATACCCGCGGGCTCCGGTGAGCCCGGCACCAGCACGCGCTCGAACGCACGCGCGCGCTTCGTCTCCACCGGCCGCCACGCCTGCTTCGTCGCCTCGACGATATGAACGCCCGCGAACGGCAGCGACAGCGACTTGCCGACCCGCTCCCATGCAACCGCGGTACGCAGGAACGTCGCGCGCGAAACAGGCGGCACCCACAGTGCTTCCTCCCATCCGACCGGCGTGAACAGCGCCTCGCGCAGCAACTCCAGCAACTGCGACTTCGAGTAAGGCCGCCCGTGGCCGAACGGCGTCGTATCCATGCGCGCCCAAATTCCTCTGCGGTTCGGCACCACGAGCAGGAGCTTGCCGCCCGACGCGAGCACGCGCCACGCCTCCCGCAGCATGTCGGGCGCATGCACCGTCATCTCAAGCGCGTGGATCGCAAGCACGCGGTCCACGGACGCGTCGGGCAGCGGCAGGAGCGCCTCATGCACGAGCGCGGTCAGCGACGGCGCGGCGGAGGGCCATTTCACCACGCCCTGCGCCGCCGGCATGAACGCGAAGGTGCGCTCCACTTCCTCGCGAAAGATTCCGAGATAAGGCGTCGCGTAGCCGATCCCCATCACCGCCATGCCGCGCGTGTCGGGCCAGCGCGCGCGCACCGAACGGTTGATCAGCCGCCGCGCCACATGGCCGAGCGGCTGCGCATAGAAGCTGCGTAGATCGACGATGTCGGGGAACATGCAACAATCCGTGTGGCGCGCAGAATAGCCTTGCCCAACGCAAATCGGCAACGCGCGGGTTGCGGGCGCGTTCTCTCATGTTAGGGTTTCACGACCCTTACAATTTTCTGCATTGGAGTGACGATGGCTGCTGAAGTCCGCCTTGTGCCGTGCCTTTCCGACAATTACGCCGTGCTCCTGCGCGATCCGGTGAGCAACGCCGTCGCGGTCGTCGATGTTCCCGACCCAGAGCCCGTGATTGCGGCCCTCGAAGCGGAGCAATGGACGCCGACGCACATTCTGGTGACGCACAAGCACGCCGACCACATTCAGGGCATTCCGGCGCTCAAGCAGCGCTACGGCGCGACCGTGATCGGCCCGCGCGCCGAGGCAGATGCCATTCCAACGCTCGATGTCCGCGTGGGAGAGCCGGATATCGTTGAGGTCGGCTCGCTTCGCGCCAGGGTCTTCGACACGCCCGGCCATACGGCGGGCCATATCTGCTACTGGTTCGAAAAGGAGAAGCTGCTTTTTTCAGCCGACACGCTGTTCGCGCTCGGCTGCGGCCGGCCCTTTGAACGCCCTGCCCCGGTGCTGTGGGAGTCGCTCCTGAAGCTGCGCAAGCTGCCCGACGACACGCTCGTCTATTGCGGTCACGAATACACGCTCTCGAACGCGCGCTTCTCCGTCACGGTCGATCCGAAGAACGCAGCACTGAAGACGCGCCTCGCCGAGATCGAACGGGCGCGCGCCGCGAACAAGCCGACCGTTCCCTCGAAGCTCGGAGAGGAGAAAGCGACCAATCCCTTCCTGCGCGCCGACGATCCCGCGATCGCCGAGGCGGTCGGCATGAAGGGCGCGGATGCTGCCGCCGTCTTCACCGAGATCCGCGAGCGGAAGAATACTTTCAAGGGCTGAGATGCACGCACGCCCGAAGCTGACCGCCGCCGATGTAATCCGGCTGCTCGACCTCAAGCCGCATCCGGAAGGCGGACATTTCCGCGAAACGATCCGTGACCTGCACGCCGAACCCGGCACCCGCGCGCACTCGACCTGCATTTACTTTCTGCTGGCGGCGGGCGAGCGCTCGCACTGGCACAAGGTCGATGCCATGGAGGTCTGGCACTACTACGCTGGCGCCGCGCTGACGCTCGAAGTGGCGATCGATAAGGACGGCCCGATCGAGCGCATCAAGCTCGGTCCCGATCTCACCGCGGGCGAGCGCCCGCAGGCCGCGGTGCCCGCGCACGCCTGGCAGGCGGCCGAGAGCCAGGGCGACTGGACGCTTGTCGGCTGCACCGTCGCGCCGGGATTCGATTTTTCAGGCTTCGAACTCGCGCCGCCGGACTTTCGCCCGCACGACTGAAACTCGCGCGCAGGCGATCAAGCCATATACTGACCGCCATTTACCGACAGCGTCGATCCTGTGATGAAGCCCGACTGGTCGCTCGCGAGGAATACCACGCAACGCGCGATCTCCTCCGGCTCGCCGAGCCGTCCGACCGGAATGTGCGGGAGGATGCTCTTTTCAAGAACTTCCTTCGGCACCGCCCGTACCATCTCCGTGCCGATATAGCCCGGGCAGATCGCATTCACCGTGATGCCCTTGCGCGCGTTCTCCTGCGCGAGCGCGCGGGTGAAGCCGAGCTCGCCCGCCTTGGCGGCGGAATAATTCGTCTGGCCCATCTGGCCCTTCTGGCCGTTGATCGACGAGATGTTGACGATGCGGCCGAAATTGCGCTCGCGCATGCCCTCGATGACATGACGGCACATGTTGAAGAGCGAATTGAGGTTCGTATTGATGACCGCGCCCCAGTGATCGGCAGTCATTTTGTGAAACATCATGTCGCGCGTGATGCCGGCATTGTTCACGAGCACATCCACCGGGCCGACCTCGGCTTCGACACGTTTCACGCCGTCGGCACAGGAGTCGAAACTGCTGACGTCCCACTTGAAGACCGGGATGCCGGCCTCCGCCTTGAATTTGTTCGCCGCTTCCTCGTTGCCTGCGTAATTCGCAGCCACCGTGTAACCGGCGGCCTTCAATGCGGTTGCGATGGCCGCGCCGATTCCACGCGTGCCCCCCGTCACCAATGCTACTCGAGCCATCTATTCCTCCCCGGTCCGGCGGCTCTTCTGTCGGAGCCGCACGGCATTCAACACTGCGCGAGCGTCACCGTTCCAGACACATAGCAATTCCCATGCCGCCGCCGATGCAAAGCGTGGCGAGACCGCGCTTCGCATTGCGCCGCTCCATCTCCGCAAGCAGCGTGACAAGCACGCGCGCACCCGACGCGCCGATCGGATGGCCGATGGCGATCGCGCCGCCATTCACATTCACCTTGGCCGGGTCCCAGCCCATGTCCTTGTTGACCGCGCAGGCTTGCGCCGCGAAGGCTTCGTTCGCCTCGACGAGATCGAGTTCGTCGGGCTTCCAGCCCGCCTTCTTCAGCGCCGCGCGCGAGGCCGGGATCGGGCCGGTGCCCATGATCGAGGGATCGACGCCCGCCTGCGCCCACGACACGATGCGCGCGATCACCTTCTTGCCTTCCCTGGCGGCATCGGCGCCCTTCATCAGAACGACGGCGCCCGCGCCGTCGTTGATGCCGGACGCGTTGCCCGCCGTGACCGTACCTTCCTTCTCGAACGCGGGACGCAGCTTGCCGACCACGTCCATCGTCGTGCCGTGGCGCGGATATTCGTCGCTGTCCACGACGATATCGCCCTTCTTCGATTTGATCGTCACCGGCACGATCTGACTCTTGAAGCGGCCTTCCTTCTGCGCCGCTTCCGCCTTCTGCTGCGAGCCGACGGCGAATTCATCCTGCTGCTGGCGCGTGATCTGCCATTGCTTGGCGACATTCTCCGCCGTGTTGCCCATGTGATAGCCGTTGAAGGCGTCCCACAATCCGTCCTTGATCATGGTGTCGACCATTTCAAGCGAGCCCATCTTCGTGCCGTTGCGCAGATGCGCACAGTGCGGTGCCTGGCTCATGGACTCCTGACCGCCGGCGACGACGATTTCTGAATCGCCGTTGAGGATCGCCTGATAGCCGAGCGCGACCGCGCGCAGTCCCGAGCCGCACAACTGGTTGACGCCCCACGCCGGAATCTCAACGTCGAGTCCGGCGGCGATCGACGCCTGCCGCGCCGGATTCTGTCCCTGTCCCGCGGTCAGGATCTGTCCGAGGATCACCTCGCTCACGCGCTTCTTGTCGACGCCGGCGCGCTCAAGCGCGGCTTCGATCACCACCTTGCCGAGATCGTGCGCCGGCAGCGACGACAATGCTCCGTTGAAAGCCCCGACCGGCGTGCGCGCCGACCCGACGATGACGACCTCATCCTTCATGGATATCTCCTGTATTCGGCGCGCTGGCGCCTCTCGTTTACCATCGTTGTTAGGGCCCGAGTGCGATGTCAATATGAAGCGAAACGCCGCTCACGCGCATGGCTCGTTTGCCGTGCATTCACAAATCGGTAGCCCGGCCCCGCGAAACGTCCTAAGGTCCGGGCCTATTTTACAGGCAGCGCTAACCCCGGGAACCGCAGCGAGACATGGCGAAAAATCAGGAACCGGTCACGATCAAGAAATACGCCAACCGGCGTCTCTACAATACCGGGACGAGCACCTACGTCACGCTCGAAGACCTCGCGGTCATGGTCAAGGACGGCGAGGATTTTGTCGTCTATGACGCCAAGACCGGCGAAGACATCACGCGCTCGGTGCTGACCCAGATTATTTTCGAGCAGGAAAACAAGGGGCAGAATCTGCTGCCCATTACCTTCCTGCGCCAGGTGATCCGCTTCTACGGCGACAGCATGCAGATGCTGCTGCCGCGTTATCTCGAAGTGTCGATCGACAGCTTCACGAAAGAGCAGGAAAAATACCGCGAGCAGATGTCGAAATCCTTCGGTGTCGGAGGATTCAACCTTCTGGAAGATCAGGTCCGCCGCAACATGGAAATGTTCGAGCGGGCTTTTTCCATGTTCCTTCCCTTCGCGCAGAAGGAAGGCGCAGCCGGCGAGCAGCCGGCGGGCGAGCAGGACATCGATGAGTTGAAGCGTCAGGTCGCCGAGATGAACAAGCGGCTCGAGCGCCTGACCGAACGCTCCGGCGACAAGTAAGCCTTATCCGGCGCGCGCCATACCTTCCTTGATGACCGTCTGCACGTTGGACTTCGTCGCGGCGAGCCCCACCAGCGCGCCCTGGAAATAGTCGCAGCCCCACTCGATCAGCCAGGTCGCCGCTTCTTCGCTCTGCACCCACTCGGCGACTGTCTCGAGCCCAAGCTCATGTGCAAGCTCCAGCAGCGCCCGCACAAAGGCGCGGTCATCGGGTGCGTATTCGAGGTTCGCCACGAACGAGCCGTCGATCTTGACCATGTCGACGCCAAGCCGGCGCAGATTGCGGAACGAGGAATAGCCCGCGCCGAAATCGTCGATCGCCACCTTGCAGCCCGCGCCCTTCACATGGGCGACGAAGCGCCGGGTCGCCTCCACGTCGCGGATCGCCGCCGACTCGGTGATTTCGACGATCAACCGTTCGCCGATGCCGCCGCGCGTCTCCGCGCCGAAGGCCGCGAGCCAGACCGGGTCGTGGACCGTCGAGGCCGACACGTTGAGCGAGCAGCGCATGGCCGGATCGGCGCGCAATTCGCCTGCCGCCAGCTCCAGCACGCGATGGTCGATCATCCGCACCAGATCGAGCTTTTCCGCCACCGGCACGATCGACATGGCGTCGATTTCCGTGCCGTCATTGTCGAGGAGCCGCACAAGGCACTCGCGAAACGCCAGCTCGCGCGTCTTTGCATGAACCACCGGCTGGAACGCCATCGAGACGCGCCGCTCGTTGAGCGCTGAAACGATCACATCGGCCTGCCGCAGATTTTCGCGGCGGCGCGCTTCACCTTCCACGCTCGGCGCGTAGGCGCGAAAGGTACCGCGCGCTGCCTCCTGCGCGAGGTCGAGCGCTTCCTGCGCGCGTCCCATGACTTCGGCCACCGTGCGCGCATGCCGCGGCGCGATCACCCCGCCCGCCGTCACCGAAACGGCGACCGGCCCGACGGCCGTCTCGAGCGGCGCTTCGCGCACGGCATTCACGAAACGGGCGGCAGCAATCGCAAGATCGTCCGTCTCGCATTCGTGCAGGATGATGCCGAACTTGTTGCCCGAGAACCGGCCGAGCGCATCGGACGTACGCATGACCGAGCAGAGCCGTTGCGCCACCATGCCGATCACCTGGTCGGCGAGATCGAAGCCGTAGCTGCGGTTGACGCGGCCGAGATCGTCGATGCCGATCAGCAGGAAACCGAAACTCGTTTGCTTGTGCGAACCGTGCGCGAGCAATTCTTCCATCGCTTGCACGAGCCGCGAACGGTTCATGCTGCCGGTGAGCGAATCGACGGCGCTCGATTGAAGCAACTGCTGCTCGTGCAAATGGCGCTCGGTGACGACACGCACGACACCGGCAGCGCGCGCGGGCTTGCCCGCTTTGCCTGCGTACCAGCGGCCGCAATCCTCGATCCAGCACGCCTCTGCCTCGCCCGCCCGCTTCAGGCTGTAGCGAAGCTCGTATGGAACGCCCTTGCCGTCGTCGCGGCCGGCTGAGCCGAATACGGCGTCGTAGCGGTTGATCGGGTTTTCGGGATCGAGCAGGGCCGCGAACAGCCTGCCCGATGAAATCTCTTCGATGGTCGCGACGCCGACGACATCCGGCGCGTTCGCGCTCCATACCAGCCGGTCGCTGGCGGCATCCCACGCGTAAGCCGCCTCGCCCATGGCGGCGAAAATTGCGGACACGTCGTCCGCGCCAAGCGGCGCCGCGGCGGCGGATTCGGGCGCAGGCGCGGGGGCGCGCTGCTCGGACGAATTATTCACGTTGGCACGGCGCTCCCCTGGAACTTCCATGCCTGTAGCGCGTATCCTGTTAATGTCGGGTGATTGGCGTGCATTCGCCCCCGGCCTCGCACTTGCAACGTCCTCGGCAGCAGGCTCTTGCCTGTCCCAAAACGAGACGGACGATGCGGATTTCAGCGAGTATCAGTACCGGCCTTGGCCTCGACCGGCGGGATCACACGCCCGCTCCGGCACAGCGCACAGAAGCGCCGGTCCGCAGCAATTTGCCCGCCGTCGTCGAAACGCCCGCACCGCGTCCCCAGGCGGCCCCGCAAGGCAGGCCCGTCGCCGCGCTCGTCGCCCAGCTGGTGGCTCACGCCGAGAACATGCCGACGGCGCGTGCCCGCAGGCGCGCGGACGCCGGCTACGGCGCGAATGTCTATCAATCGGTTGCGGAGCTTGGCCCGAGGCCGGACGCGCGCACAACGCGCGTGATCTGAGCGCGCTCAGACCAGATTGTCGGGCATCGACTCGACGGTGAGGTCGCGCCGCGCGGCGCGCATCGACACCGACCAGCCCGCCATCACGTCGATCAGCGACATCACCAGCAGGATGGCGAACACCGAGGTGGCCGCCTGCGGCACGATCAGGAATTCGACCAGCGCACCGATGAAGACCAGCGTCGACAGGATGTGATCGAACATCGATCGCGTGCTGGTGCGCGTCGCCTTCAGGACCTCAAAAAACAGGAATAACAGCGACAGCGCAATCAGCCCGTCGCCGAGCGTGATCGTCCAGGTCGCGCCCGACTGCATCGGTACCGTCGCCAGCACGTCGCTCCACGCGACGCCCGGCGTCAGGAACACGATCATGTTGTAGAGCGCGAACGAGATCAGGAAGAGCGGAAAATTGACCAGCATGGCTCCCCTCCGCTCGTGGCCCGGTCCCGCCGGGCCGTCACCGTCAGTCGGCCTTCGCCTTCAGGATCTGCCGGCCGCGATACTTGCCGGTCTTCAGGTCGATATGGTGCGGACGGCGCAGTTCACCCGATTCCTTGTCTTCGACATAGGTCGGGTTCTTGAGCGCGTCGGCCGAACGGCGCATGCCGCGGCGCGAGGGACTCGTTTTTCTCTTCGGAACGGCCATTTCGGGCTCCTTGAAACGCTGCCCGCTGGGGGCTCTTGGGGATGTCGCGGGGCTTATAGAGGCCAAGGGCTACCTGCGCAAATCGAGGCATTGGACCGAGGCGCCCCCATCCGCGGCCACGCGGACCTGCACCTGGCCCGCCACCCGCCGCAAACCGGGACCGGGGCGGGCGGCGTTGCGCCGCACAGGATTGGGCAGGGAACCGGCGAGGATCGCGGCCTCTCCGGGGGTGAGGTTTGCGGCGCTCTTGCCGAAGGCCCGTTGCGCCGCAGCCTCCGCGCCGAACTCGCCGTTCGGTCCCCACTGGGCGATGTTGAGGTAAACCTCAACGACGCGCCGCGGCTGCCAGACGAGCGTGATGACATAGGCGATTGGCACCTCCATCGCCTTCCGCACCAGTTGCCGCCCCTGCCACAGGAAGAGATTGCGCGCCGTCTGCATGGCGATGGTCGAGGCGCCGCGCGCGTCCGAAAGCTCGTCGGCGTCGGCAATCGCGTCGCTCACCTCGCGCCAGTCCACGCCCCGATGCGAACAGATGCGCGCGTCCTCGCTCACGACAACCGCACGCACGAGATTGGGCGAGATTTGCTCGAGCGGACGCCAATGGCGCACCACGTTCTGCCCGGTGACCCAGCGCGCCACCATCAGCGTCGAGACCGGCGGCACGAAGAGATAGAGGACGATCAGAAACGCGACGGCGGCGGCATAGATCGCCACCGCCCACAGAACGAATCTGACGATCTTCCGGATCATGGCCGCTCCCGCATCCGGCCGGATCGAAGCAGAAAAAAGCCGCCATGGCGACGCTTGACGGGCGGCAATCTTCGATGGCCGTATCCCGCCGCATGTCCGCTCACGACGAATTCAGCCGCCGCCTCGATGCGCTCGCTGCCGCGACGGAAGCGGCGCTGACGCGAGAACTGTCCGCGCCGCCGCGCGCGGGCGAGATCGCGCGCCCCGAGCGGCTGATGGCCGCGATGCGTCACGCCACGACCGGCGGCAAGCGTGTCCGTCCGTTTCTGGTCGTGGAATCCGCCGCGCTGTTCGGCATCGAAGAAAAGGCGGCCCTTCCTGTCGCAACCGCGTTCGAGTGCGTTCACTGCTACTCGCTCGTGCATGACGATCTGCCGGCGATGGACGACGACGACCTGCGCCGCGGACAGCCGACCGTTCACAAGGCGTTTGACGAGGCGACCGCGATTCTCGCCGGCGACGCGCTGCTGACGCTCGCTTTCGATCTCCTCGCCCGTCTCGATCTCGACGCTGAGCGCCGTGTCGCTTTGATCGCGCTTCTCGCGCAATCGTCCGGCATCGGCGGCATGGCGGGCGGTCAGATGCTCGATCTCGAAGCGGAAGGACGCTTTTACGAAGATAAGAAACCGCTTTCGCTTTCGACGGCCGAGATCGAGCGCTTGCAGTCCATGAAGACCGGCGCACTTCTGTCCGCTGCCTGCACGGCGGGGGCAATCCTTGGAAGCGCGAGCGAAAAAGATCGTGCGGCACTCGCTCGCTACGCGAAAGCGCTTGGCCTCGCGTTCCAGATCGCTGACGATTTGTTGGATGCGGAAGGCGACGCGGCGACGCTCGGCAAAGCCGCGGCCAAGGACGCCGGCAAAGGCAAGGCCACGTTTGTCTCGCTGCTCGGCAATGACGGCGCGAGGAAGAAGCTCACTGCGCTCGTAGAAGAGGCGGTCGCAGCCCTTTCGCCGTTCGGCGCGCGTGCCGCGATATTGCAGGATTGCGCGCGCTTTATCGCGGCACGCGAGCGTTGAGACTTATTCCGCCGCCGGACGCGCGGCGATGCCGAAGCGCCGCGCCACATAGTCCTCGACCATCTGCTTGAAATCGGCGGTCAGCGTCGGGCCGCGCAGCGTCGCGGCTTTCTTGCCGTCGACAAAGACGGGCGCGGTCGGCTGCTCGCCCGTGCCCGGCAGCGAAATGCCGATATCTGCATGTTTCGACTCGCCGGGTCCGTTGACGATGCAGCCCATGACGGCAACCGACAGCGTCTCGACGCCCGGATACTGCCGCTTCCATTCCGGCATGCGGTCGCGGATGTAGGTCTGCACTTCGCTCGCGAGTTCCTGGAACGTGGTGGAGGTCGTGCGGCCGCAGCCGGGGCACGCCGCCACCAGCGGCACGAAGGCGCGCAGGCCCATGGTTTGCAGCAACTCCTGCGCCACCTGCACTTCGCGCGTGCGGTCGCCGCCGGGCTCCGGCGTCAGCGAGATGCGGATCGTGTCGCCGATGCCCTGTTGCAGCAGGACGCCGAGTGCGGCGCTCGAAGCGACGATCCCCTTCGAGCCCATGCCGGCTTCTGTGAGGCCGAGATGCAGTGCATAGTCCGAGCGGCGCGCAAGCATCGCATAGACCGCAATCAGATCCTGCACCGCCGACACTTTCGCCGAGAGAATGATGCGGTCGCGGCCGAGCCCGATTTCTTCCGCGCGTGCGGCCGACAAGAGCGCCGACTGCACCATCGCCTCGCGCGTCACCTCGCGCGCGTCGAGCGGCGTGGCACTCCGCGCGTTCTCGTCCATCAGATGCGTGAGCAGTTCCTGGTCGAGCGAGCCCCAGTTCGCGCCGATGCGGATCGGCTTGTTGTGCTTGATCGCCGTCTCGACAATGGCGGCGAATTGCCGGTCCTTCTTGTCCTTGAAGCCGACATTGCCGGGATTGATACGGTACTTGTCGAGTGCGGTCGCGCAGTCCGGGTGATCGGCCAGCAACTGGTGGCCGATATAGTGAAAGTCGCCGATGATCGGCACATCGACGCCCATGCGCAGCAGCCGCTCCTTGATCTTCGGCACGGCCTCCGCCGCCTCGTCGCGGTCGACGGTAATGCGCACGAGTTCGGAGCCCGCGCGCGCTAGCGCCGCGACCTGCCGCACCGTCGCCTCGATGTCGGCCGTGTCGGTATTGGTCATCGACTGCACGACGATGGGCGCGTCGCCGCCGACGATGACGCCGCCGACGCGCACGCCGACCGAGCGGCGGCGGTCAGCCAGCCCGGCAGATGGATCGTTCGCGTGCACGGCCATTGGATCGCTCAGCCGGCCTTTGCCCGGCGGCATTGCTCGCACAGGCCTTTGATCTCAAGCACGGGCGCATGCGGCTCGAAGCCGACAGAGCTTGCTGCACGAGTAAGCCCGCGTCCGACTTCGCTGGAATTCACTTCGGCCACGACGCTGCACCGCTCGCACAACAGGAAGACGACAACCTCTTCGGCGTCGTGTCCGCGATTGCAGGCGAGGAACGCGTTGCGGCTTTCAATGCGATGCGCGAGCCCCTCGCCCACGAGGAAATCGAGCGCGCGATAGACCGACATGGCCGGCGTCGAGTCGCCGCCCTTCTTGAGGCGATCGACGATCTCATAGGCGCCGACCGGCGCGTGGCTTTCGGCCAATTCTTCAAGCACACGTCGCCGCAGCGGCGTCAGCCGCGCGCCACGCTCCTCGCAAGCCTCTTCGGCCCGCGTCAGCGTATCCGCCACGCAGCGGGCGTGGTCGTGGTCGGGCTTGGGAAATCCAGCTTTCATCGGCCTTTTCTCGCGTCAGTGTACCGCGCCCGGTCTGCTTGAGAAACCTCACTCCGGCCTCTATGTTGCATTGCACAATCAACGTCAATCGCCAGCGAGGGACCGGACATTGCTGAAGGGAAAGAACGCACTCGTTACTGGCTCCACCAGCGGCATCGGCCTTGCCATCGCCCGCACGCTCGCGAAAGCAGGCGCCAATGTCACGCTCAACGGCCTCGGCGATCCGGCCGAGACCGAGAAGCTCCGCCGCACCTTCGAATCGGAATTTAGGGTCGAGGCTGCCTTTTCGCCAGCCGACATGACCAAGCCGGCGGAAATTGCCGCCATGATCGCGGAAGCAGAGAAGCGTTTCGGCTCGCTCGACATTCTCGTGAACAATGCCGGCATCCAGCATGTGGCGCCGATCGACGAATTCCCGCCCGAGCGCTGGGACGCCGTCATCGCGATCAACCTTTCGTCGGCGTTCCACGCCACCCGCGCTGCCGTCCCAGGCATGAAGAAGCGGAAATGGGGCCGCATTATCAACATCGCCTCCGCGCATGGCCTCGTCGCAAGCGCACAGAAGGTCGCCTACGTCGCCGCCAAGCACGGCATCGTGGGCGTCACGAAATCCGTCGCCGTTGAACTGGCGAATGACGGCATCACCTGCAACGCCATCTGCCCCGGCTGGGTGCTGACGGCGCTCGTGCAGAAGCAGATCGAAACGCGGGCGAAGACATCGGGCAAGAGCGTGAAGGAAGAAGAGATCGGGCTCCTCGCCGAGAAGCAGCCGATGCACGAATTCACGACGCCGGAGAGCATCGCCGAACTCGCACTGTTCCTGTGCGGCGACGCTGCGCGCACGATCACCGGCGCGAGTTACACCATCGACGGCGGCTGGACCGCCGCCTGAGGACACCGCATGGCGTTCGGCCGCAAGCCGAAAACGAAAACGGTCGATCTGGCCTTGCAGGGCGGTGGTGCGCATGGCGCCTTCACCTGGGGCGTGCTCGACCGGCTGCTTGAAGACGAGCGCATTGCCTTCGACGGCATCTCGGGAACGAGCGCAGGCGCGATGAACGCCGTCGTCCTGGTGTCGGGATTCGAGAAAGGCGGCCGCGACGGTGCGCGCGAGGCGCTGCAAAAATTCTGGCGCGCCGTTTCGCGCGACGGGCGCATCAACCCGATCCAGCGCGGCCTGCTCGACCGCCTGTTCGGCAACTGGTCGCTCGACCGCAATCCGACCTATCTCGCCTTCGACGTGGCGAGCCGCTTCTTCTCGCCCTACGATTTCAACCCGTTCAACATCAATCCGCTGCGTGAGCTGCTCGAGGAGGAAGTCGACTTCGAGGCGGTGCGCGCCTGCAAACAGTTGCAGCTCTTTATCTCGGCCACGAACGTCCGCACCGGCAAGGCGCGCATCTTCCGCACGGCCGAAATTACGCCCGACATGGTGATGGCTTCGGCCTGCCTGCCATTTCTGTTTCAGGCAGTGGAGATCGACGGCACGCCCTACTGGGACGGCGGCTATGTCGGCAATCCGCCGCTCTATCCGCTGATCCGCGGCACCGCGACCGATGACGTCATTCTTGTGCAGACCAACCCGGTGATCCGCGAGGGCACACCGCAGACCGCGCGTGAGATTTTGAATCGCGTCAACGAGATCACATTCAACGCCTCGCTCCTCTCCGAATTTCGCGCCATCGGCTTCGTGCGCGGACTGATCGAGAAGGGTGTCATCCGTCGGCTGACGGGACGAAAGCGCGGCAGCCTGCGCCTGCATCGCATCACCGGCACGGATGAACTGAGCGATCTTTCATCGAGCTCGAAGTTCAATACCGAGTGGCCGTTCTTCCTGCACCTGCGCGACCTCGGCCGCGCGGCAGCGGATGCCTTCCTGGAAAAAAACTTCGCTGCCATCGGTCGCCGCGCCACGCTCGATCCCGCAGCGGAGCCGGTCTGATACAATCGGGCATGGACCCGCGCCCGCATCTCGCCGCTGAATACCACGGTGTCCGCTACGAGATCGTCGTCGTCGACATCACGAAACTCACCGTCGATGCCATCGTCAACGCGGCCAACAGCTCGCTCTTGGGCGGCGGCGGTGTTGACGGCGCGATCCACCGCGCAGCCGGCCCGGAGCTCCTCGCGGAATGCAAGACGCTCGGCGGCTGCATGACCGGCGACGCGAAAATTACAAAGGGCTACCGCTTGCCCGCGCGCCACGTCATCCACGCCGTCGGGCCTGTCTGGCACGGCGGTGGCGACAAGGAGGAGCCGCTGCTCGCAAACTGCTACCGCCGGTCGCTCGAACTCGCCCGCGCGCATTCGCTCGCCTCGATTGCGTTCCCTGCGATCTCGACCGGCGTCTATCGCTTCCCCGCCGCGCTCGCGGCTTCCATCGCGGTCGGAACCGTCCTCGCCGAGACGGCACAACCTGGCGCTCTTTCCCGTGCGATCTTTTGCTGCTTCAGCGACGAGGCGGCTGCCCACCACGCCCGTGCGTTCGGCGAACACGGCCTCGCCTGACCGAACCCCGCTCGTCTCGCGGCGTTGTCAAAGGCGGGAATGTCCAGTTAGATCGCGCGGACATCCGCGGAGAAGAGTGATGAACGCACCGACGCCGAAGCGCGACGCCGCCCGCACGCCGATGGCAGGCGACGTATTCCTCTCCGCACTGGCCACGCATGGCGTCGATTATTTCTTCGCCAATCCGGGAACCGATTTTCCACCCATCGTTGAAGCGTTCGAGCGCGCGAAGAAAACCAACCGTCCCGTGCCGCTGCCCGTGCTCGTGCCGCACGAGAATCTCGCCGTCGCCATGGCGCATGGCGCCTATCTCATGAACGGCCGCCCGCAGGCCGTCATGGTCCACGTCAATGTCGGCACGGCGAACACGATCAACAACCTTGCCAATCTCTCGCGCGAGCGCGCGCCCTTCCTGCTCGCCGCCGGCCGCAGCCCGATCACCGAGAGCGGACAGTTCGGCTCGCGCCTGCGCCAGATCCACTGGGGCCAGGAGATGTTCGACCAGGCCGGTATGGTGCGCGAATTCGTGAAATGGGACTACGAGCTGCGCGTGCCGAGCCAGATCGGCGACGTGGTCGCGCGCGCTTTCGAAGTCGCGATGACCTCGCCGCAGGGTCCGGTCTATCTCACGCTGCCGCGCGAGCCGCTCGCTGCCCCCGTTGATGGTCCGATCGAACCCGCGCGCCCACAGGCGCGTCCGGCCGCGCCATCGCCCGACGCGGCATCCATTGAGACGCTCGCAAGCTGGATCGCGAAGGCGGAGCGCCCCGTGCTCATCACGGCTGCCGCGGGCCGCAGCGCCGCGGCGGTCGAAGCGCTCGGTGCTTTCGCCGAACGCTGGGCGATCCCGGTCATTCCCTATTTCTCGCGCTTTATGAATCTCCCGCACAGCCACCCGATGCATCAGGGCTACGAGCCGGCTGCGTTCTTCAAGGATGCCGACCTCGTCATCGCACTCGAATCCGAAGTGCCGTGGATTCCCGTCGAGCACACGCTGCCGGAGAACTGCAAGGTCGCGCATATCGGCGAGGACCCCGCCTTCATCCGCTACCCGATCCGCAGTTTCAGAAGCGATCTCTCGATTGTCAGCGAGGCAGCAAACGCGCTGCGCGCGCTCGACGCCGCTGTGGCGAAAACAAATCCCGACGCAGGAAAAATCGACGCCCGCCACGCGCAGTTGACGGCGCGCGGCAACGAACGCCGCACCAAGGTCGCGAAAGGCGCAGAAAGTGCGAGCAACAAGATCACCGTGCCCTATTTGAGCAAATGCATCGCCGATGTCGTGGGCGACGAGGCGGTGATCTTCAACGAATATCCGCTCTCGCTCGACCACTGCCCGCGCGAGAAGCCCGGCACCTACTTCGGCACGAGCACGTCGGGCGGCCTCGGCTGGGGCCTCGGCGCGGCACTCGGCGCGAAGCTCGCCGCACCCGAGAAGCTCGTCGTCGCAACCCTCGGCGACGGCACCTACATGTTCACGAACCCCACCGTCAGCCACTGGGTCGGCATGAAGCACGAATTGCCCGTGCTCACGATCATCTTCAACAACAGCCGCTACGGCGCCGTGCGCCGCGCGACGCTGTCGATGTTCAAGGATGGCGTGTCGGGCGAAGACGACGGCCGCTTCATGGCCGATCTCGACCCGAGCCCGCCCTACGACGAGTTCGTTCGCGCGCAGGGCGGCTTCGGCGAGCGCGTCTCCGATCCGAAGGACGTCCCCACTGTCCTCGCCCGCGCGCGCGACGCGGTGGTGAAAGAGAAGCGCCAGGCGCTCGTGAACGTGATCACGCCCTACTGAGGCATCACTTCACGAACTTCTTCCCCGTCAGCTTCTCGATGTTCTTGTAATAGATCTTGTCGCGATCCTCGTTCGACAGATCGAGCGAATCGATGATCTTGATTGTGTCGCGAATGTAGCCCGGTCCCTTCTCCGGATCGAACGGGCTGTCCGACGCAAACACCACATGATCGACGCCGTAGAAGGCGAGACCGCATTCCGTCGCGGGCTTCGAGCCGAACACGGCGCTGTCGGCGTAGAAGTCCTTGAAGTAGTCGAGCGGCCGCTTCTTCAGGCTCTTGCGCAGCGCGACGTAATCCTCGTCCGTCGTGCGCGCGCCGAGCTGATCCCAGCCCGGACCGACGCGGCCCTCGAAATACGGCACCATCGCGCCGAGATGATGTGCGATCACCTTCAGGTTCGGATATTTGTCGAGCGTCTTCGAGAACACGAGCCGCGCCATGAATGCGCTCGTTTCGTAGGGCCATCCGAAGGTCCACCAGATTTCATAGAGCGATTTCTTCTCGTCGATATAATCCGGGAGATTCGCGCCGCGCGTCGGATGCACCCACACCGGCATGCCGTTCTTGTCCATCGCCGCCCAGAACGCCTCGAATTCCGGCCGGTCGAGCGGCTTGCCGTTGACGTTGCTGTTGATCTGCACGCCGGCTGCGCCAAGCTGCTTCAGCGCGCGCTCCACCTCGCGCACGCCGCCGTCCTTCGCAAGCAGCGGCGCCTGCGCGACGAACCCGGCGAAGCGGTCGGGATATTTCTGGCAAAGCTCGGCAAGCCCGTCGTTCGCGATCTGACAGAGCTCTTCCGTCTGATCGGGCTTGGCGTATTCCTCGGGCGGCGGCAGCGCGATCGAGATGATCTGCTTGTAATTGTCGAACGGATCCATCGAGCGGAAGCGCTCGTCGAGATCGTGGATCGCCGGAATGCCGCGCACCCGCTTGCCGATATCCTTGTGGCCGCCGGCCACCTCAATCATCTTCTCGAAATATTTCTTCGGAAAAAAGTGATTATAGGCGTCGATGCGCATGCCTTCCCCCTGCTGACGTAACGCCGTCACGGCGTACTGATCGGTCTTGTTGCTTTCCAGCGATTTGATTGCATGCCCGGCGCGTGGGACGCAAATGCGGGAAGATCGCTGCGGTCCGCCCGGCGAACGGGCCGCTAAAATTGAACGGAATGGCGCACGCCCTCCCCGGCCGCGCCAATACTCGATTTCCGGTGTGATCCCGGTCACGAACAATGTGGCCGCCACCGTTCATGATGGGTTCAGCCGTCCCACTCGATCCTATCGCGGCCTTGGGATGGAAGTTATGCTCTCCCGGCAGGCGATCGGCCCTCACATCGGAAAACGAAAATGACCTCCATCGGCTTTCGAATTGCGGTTCGGATGTTCACCTCGCATGCGCGCAAAACACGCGCAGCGAACGCTTTCGTGCTCGGCGCAGTGGTGGCGGCGACGCTGCAAGCCGCGCCGCTCTCCGCGCAGCAGGTCACGCCAATGCGCGCCGGCGAAGCGTTCGTCACGCGCTTCTCGGGCACCACGAATATCGCGGGTCCCGGCGGCGCACCGATACCCGTTATCAATCCGGGTGGCGCGGTCGGCAGCGTCATCGACCTGCGCAATCCGAACCAGCCGCCGCAGGGCCAGCACTGGATCGGCGAGCCGCAACGGCTGTTCGTCACCGCCGCCGAAGTCGGCCAGGTGTTCGGCGTTGCGCTCGATGACGCCGCGCAACCGAACATCTTTCTTGCCGCGAGTGCGGCCTTCGGCCTGCACCGTTCGCCGGACGGCACGCAGTGGCAGCCGGGCATGTGGGGCGCGAACGGCGGCCCCGGCACAATCTACAAGCTCGGCCCGGCCACGAACTATCGCCCGCAGGCTTTCGCGCAGGTCACGCTCAACGGCCGCCCCAACAGCGGCGCCGCGCTCGGCAACATCGCCTACGACCGCTGGAACCGGCAGCTCTATGTCACCGACATGGAGACCGGCATGATCCACCGCATCCGCGCCTCCGACGGCGCCGATCTCGGCACCTACGATCACGGCGCGCGCGGCCGCACGAGCTTCCACGACACCACAACCGGCCAGAAGGCTTCGCTGCCGCCGGTCGCTTTCAACGCTTCTTCGCGTGCCCGCACCTCCGATTGCAGCGCCGGCCGCTTCGACAATTCGCCTGAATGCTGGAACCTCGCACCCAACGGCCGCCGTGTGTGGGGCATCGGCGTCTGGCGCAACACGGCCACCAACGAAGTACGCGTCTTTTATTCCGCCTGGTCGAGCCCGGCCTCCGATCCGGAGGGCTGGCTCGCACTTGGCGACGCGGAAAAACGCAACGCCGTCTGGTCGGTCGGCATCGCGCCGGATGGCTCGTTCAATCTCGCGAGCGTGCGCCGCGAATTTCTGCTGCCGGACTTCTTTGTCGGCACCGAGGACATCGCCCGCGCCGGTTTCAGCCAGCCGGTGAGCGACATTGCCTTCCCGGCTTCTCCCGGCCTGCCGCTGATGCTCGTCGCCGAACGCGGCGGCATGCGCAACGCGGGCCTCGGCGAACAGAATCCGTTCGCCGCGCCGCACGAAGCGCGTGTCATTCGTTATGAGCTCCACGACGACGGCACATGGCGTCCGATCGGACGCTACGAGGTTGGCTTCTACGACCGCGCCGGCGAAGGCGATCCGCGCATGCGCGCCAATAGCGCCGGCGGCGTAGCCTTCGGCCCCGGCTTCAACAACCGCTGGTCCGTCAACGCGGCGCGCCCCGACAATTTCGTCTGGATGACGGCGGACGCTCTCTGCTCACCCGACGGCCCGTGCAACCTGCCGGCCGCCGGCGAGGAACAGAGCGGCGACGATTCCGAAGTGCATGGCATCCAGGGCATGCGCGAGGATTTTTACGACGAAGTGGCGCCCGCTTCGGCCTATGGCCTCGCTCCCGAACAGCAGACCGCGTCGGGTCACACCTCCGCAGTCGGGCCGGACGAATCCTATCTCATCGACATCAATATCAACCTCGCCGCCAACGGCACACTGGTCGACGAAGAACTGGTCCGCAACGATGCGACCACGGTCGGCGACCTCGCGATCTTCCAGCAACCTGCCGTCCCGGTCGCCGGCGTGGCCTATCCGCTGCCGCCTGCGCCGCCGCTGCTCATCGCCGAGCCGGGTCACGAGGCAAATTACAGCCATGCACGCTACGGTTCGCACGGCCAGCAGCAGAGCCACTATCGCTTTGCCTCGCACTGGCCCGCGATGAGCCACAACAAGTATGGCTCGCACAACCAGTATTGGAGCCATCATCATTATGCGTCGCATAATCTGAAATGGAGCCATAACAAGTATGGCTCCCATAATGCCAAGGCGACGCATAACAAGCTCGGCTCGCACGCGCTTGCAAAGAGTCACTTCGCCAAGGCGTCGAAGATTCACATTCTGGCGGCGAGTCACAAACAGTACGGCTCGCACAACATCAAGCAGAGCCTGAACGACAAGATCAAGATTCCGGATCCGAAGCCGATCCACACGATCGCGAAGAGCCTGAAGGACAAGGACATCAAGATCCCGCCGAAGCACTCGATCGTCAAAAGCGCGCTCGACAAGGACATCAAGATTCCCGATCCGAAACCGATCCACACGCTCGCCAAGAGCGCGGCGGACAAGGGCGTCAAGATTCCGGAGCCGAAGCCGGTTCATACGGTCGCAAAGAGCGCATTCGACAAGGGCATCAAGGTCGAGCCCAAGCCGATCCACACACCGGCGAAGAGTGCGGCCGACAAGGGCATCAAGATTCCGGAACCGAAGCCGGTTCATACGGTCGCAAAGAGCGCATTCGACAAGGACATCAAGATCGAACCCAAGCCGGTCCACACGCCGGCAAAGAGCGCGGCCGACAAGGGCATCAAGATCGAGCCCAAGCCGGTTCACGCACCGGCGAAGAGTGCGATCGACGCAAAGGTCAAGACCACGCCGGCCCACGACCCCGGCCCTTCGGCGGTAAAGGACGGCAAGGTCAAGGTGCAGCCGTTACCGAAAACCGCGCCGCCGAAGATCGAGAAAAAAGTGGAGCAACCAAAAACGACGCCAACGGTTGATAAGAAGATCGAAACGTCCAAGCCGGTGACGCTGAAAGTCGCTCCCAGGACCGTGACGCCGAAGACCGAGGAAACCGTCAAAGACGCCGTCAAGTAGATCGATCCAGGTTCATGAGTCCAAACGCGCTTCGGCTGCATCGCCTTGTATTCATCGCCGCCGTCATGCTGTCGGCGGCGATGCCGTTTGCCGCCGCGGCGTCCGAGCGGCCGCGCGTTTACACCAACGAGCAATATATCGACGATCTGACGCGGCCGTTCTCGCTCCCGCTCGACGACCCGAAGGCGATGCTCGCTTTCGTTCTCGAAGGCATTCCCGACCAGGTGAACGTCTATCCGACCGAGAACTACTACTATTTCAACTTCCATCATCACGGCACACGCTACGCCGGCAACATCCGGCTCGACGCAAAGGACCGCGACGAGGGTAAACTCCACTTCGCTTATTTCGTTGAGCTGACCGAGTGGGTGAAAGACGACGAGATCAACTATCGCATCTTCGGCAAGGACGACGGCATCGTTGTCGAGCGGCTCGAGCCCTTGCGCTACCGCGTGACGCTCGGCAGCCGGAGCGTCGTCTTTCAGCTGAACGATCTCTCGAAGGTCGTTCCGCCGAAGACCGCGCTCGGACCGGACGACCAGTATCTCGGCCCGGTGTTCGACGAGTCGGGCATCCGCTTCTTTCTCATCTTCAATCGCAAGCTGAAGATCTTTCATTATGTGCTGGATGAAACTGTGCCGGTCGCGGACGAATTGTTTCCCGCGCAGTTCACGAATCGCATCCTGATCGGACGGCGCACCGGCTTTGCGTTCTATGACGAGCACCGGCTGAAGCGGAAAATCCTGATCGGCGTCTTTGAGGGCAACAGCAGCGTCAACAACGCCTTCGACGGCCCCTTCGATCAGTTGCCCGACAACTTCATCAAGGGCGACGAGCTGCGCGACGCCATCATTGCCGCCGACCCGGCCCAGGCAGGCCGGATCGACCGCCACGGCGGCTCCGAGGACGGTGCGAGCCGTTACCTGATCGGGCCTTATGCTTATTACCGCACCGAGCAGGAGCTGATGGCCTTCCACGAGTGCGCGACCGACAGGCAACTGCCACGCGAACTGTACTGGGCCTGTTTCGTGGTCCGGGACGACGCCGGGGACGAGAGCGAGGACACGGGCAAGGGCGGCGGGGGTGCGGAAAAAACCGCAAAACCCGCCCCTCCGGCAGCCCCGGCCGTCAAAAAAGGGGGCAAACGCCCGTGAAGACTTGTCCCGGGAAAAGTGTGTCTCCTGTGCATCGCTGCGGCAGCTTTTCCGCCGGTGAGTTGGCTTTAACAGACCGTAAACGTATGTTTCGCCGCAGGAACAAGGGTCTGGGACAAACCGGGCCAGGGGGACTTTGGGTGCGCGTCGGTCGGCTGTTCAGTTTTGCTGCGCTCGGTTTGGTGTTTTCGCTGCTCGCGACGACGGCCAATGCGGACGAATTGAAGAGACTGTACGCGCAGATCCTGCGCGACCCCACGAATTCCGAACTGAATTTCCGCTACGCCGAACTGGCCGAGCAGCGCGGCGAGATCCGCAAGGCGCTGTCCGCCTATGAGCGCGTCGCACAGAACGATCCGAACCATCCGCGTGTGATGATGGCGCTCCAGCGCATCCGCCGCATGTTGCAGCCGGACACGACGCAGTTCTACACGCAGTTCGGTTTTGCGTATGAAACGAACCCTGGCCGCCTCGCCACCAACGAACGCGACGACGGCGCATTCATCGCGCGCCTCAGCATGAAGGACGAACGCGGCGTCGGTAACGGCGTGCGCTGGCGCACCATCGGCCAGTTGTCAGGCGACATCTATTTCGACATTGGCGATCTTCGCTACGGTTACGCCGGCCTCTATACCGGCCCGCTGATCGACATCACGCCGACGATCGCGATGCACGCCGCGGTCGGCGGCAGCGGCGCCTATTACGACAACCGCATGTTCTACAAGGAAGCACTCGCGAGCGTCCTGTTCGAGAGCTTCCTCGAAGGCGCGTTCCACACCGTCCGCCTGCGCGCCGCCTACCGCGACTACAACGAAGGGTTCGCGTCGAACGACGGCATGTATGCGGACATCGTCGGCCGCTTCTCCTTCGCCGACTGGCTCGGCCCCAACACCACCGTCTCGTTCTCGCCCTGGTATCGCTGGAGCGACATGAGCGGCACGAGCTTCTCCATTCTCGTACCACAGGATCAGATTCAGCCCGGCCGCTACACCGAGTTCGGCGCGCGCGTCGACGCTTACAAGCGCCTGCTCGACTGGCTGTCGTTTGGCGTCGGCATCGCCGCCAGCCAGCGCGACTACAAGCCGGGCTTCGACGTCGCGAACCTCGTCAATGTGAACCGCCGCGACGTGCTGATTTCGCCGCACGCGACCCTGATCTTCCATAAGGTCTTGGGCGAGCAGAACGACGTGCGGCTGCAATATCGGTACGAGCATAACGACTCGACCTTCGTGCTGCGCGACTATGAGAACCACATCGCAACGATGCTGATGATTTCCCGCTTCTGAGCGAAGCGGCGGCGCGGGCCGCGCTTAAAGGCCCGCGCTCCAGGCCAGCACGCCCGCGATCACCACATAGGTGACCTGGTGCGCCGCCTGATCGGCGCCGAACGTCCACCAGAACTCCGATTGCGGAAACACCCATTTTCGCACGCGGGTGGTTCGCTCCTTCATCCAGTCGATGTGGTAGTGCGCGATGAACTCGCACACGACGATGGCGGCTCCGGCCATGAGCGTCGGCGTGATCACCAGAAACGCCAGCACGCTGCCGATGGCGTGAATACCCGCGTGAATGAACCCGCCGGGATGGCCGTATTTGCCCTTGTTCAGAAACTGATACGGCGTCTGGAGAACGAAGTCGGCGATGAAGTGCTTGAATTGCAGGACCAGAATGGCCGCCAGCACGAGCTGAATGGATTTGGTCACGCCGCTAGGTCCCTTGTCCTGCCGTTTGGCCGCGAAGCATCTTCCGCATCATGAAGCGCATCTGCAACCGGTTTCCGGCTACTTTTCCTTGGCTGTGAATACGCCCGCCCAATCCACCGGCGGCGGCGTAACACGATGGGCCGCGATGCGCGAGCGGAATACCGCATAGTAGGCATCGAGCCCCGCCAGACCGGGCGACTGGCAGCGCGCAATGGCCGCTTCCGCCTCGTCCCAGCGGCTCGCACGATAGGCACGCAGGAACTCCGCGTGGTCGCGCTGCAACTGCGCGCTCTTGGCCTCGTCGTCGGTCAGCAGGCTGCAGAAGGTGTAAATGGCGGTCGGTTTCTCGCGGCCCGAAACACGCACGAGATCAAGTTCCAGCGCGGCGAATTCCGGCACACTGCGCACCGTCCCTTCGCCCACGATGACGGTCATGCCGTAAACCTTCGCGAGCCCCTCGAAGCGCGACGCGATATTCACCTCGTCGCCGATCGCCGAATAGTCGAAGCGCTGCACCGAACCGAGATTGCCGACGCAACAGTTGCCGGTGTTGAGGCCGATCCCGATCCGCACTTCCTTGAACGGCCGTCCTGCCGTGGCCGCTTCGTCGCGCCAGCGGTCGTTCAGCTCGCGCATCCGTCCTGCCATCTCAAGCGCGGAGCGGCACGCTTCGGCGGCGTGATTGGGCACGTCGAGCGGCGCATTCCAGAACGCCATGATCGCGTCGCCCATGTATTTGTCGATGGTGCCACGGTTGCGAAGGATCGTGTCGCTGAGCGGCGTGAGCAACTCGTTGATGAAGCGTGTCAGCTCCTGCGCGCTCAGCTTTTCCGAGATCGACGTGAAATTCCGCACGTCGCAGAACAGCAGTGTCAGCTCGCGCACCTCGCCGCCCAGCTCGAGCTTGTTGGGATCGGCGATGATGTCGCTGACAACGTCCGGCGAGACATAGCGGCTGAAGGCGCGCCGCACTTCCGTGCGTTGCATCTCGACCTGTCGATACACATAGAAGGTCGCGACCGCGAGCAGGATCAGGAGCGACAAGGCGGGGAACAACGGGTCGAGCAGCAGCCCCAGATAATTGAACGCGGCCCATCCTGCGACGAGCAGGCTCACGATCGTCACCATGCCAAGGAGGCCTGCGATCGGCGCCGAGAATTTCGCGAGCAGCAGCGCGATCAGCCCGGCGACCGCCACGATCGTGAACTGCTCGAACGCCAGCGCGTAGTCGGGCCGCGTCAGCCTGTGACCCGACACCACATGTTCGATCGCCTGCGCGATGATCTCGACGCCCGGCAGCGCCGCATCGAGCGGCGTCGCGCGCAGATCGAGTAATCCCGGCGCACTTGAACCGATGAGAATGATGCGCCCTTCGATTTCGCTTGCCGGCACCGTGCCGCCGAGGACGCTTGCAGCAGAAATGAAACTCGCCGGCTCCGAGGGCCGGAACTTCAGCCAGATTGCTCCATCCGCGTCCGTCGGCACCTCAATGTCGCCGATCCGCACATGATTGAGGCCCGACTGCCGCCCGAATGCCGTTTCGCCGCTCGCATTTGACGCCTTGAGCAGAAAGGTCGAGGCGCCCTGCGCCACGCGCAACGCCTCCGCGAACAATGTCGGCACAAAAACATCGCCGGAGCGAAAAAGCAGTCCGACGCGGCGCAGCACCTGGTCGCGGTCGGGAGTCCAGTTGATCGAGCCGATGCCCCTCGCCGCCTGTTCGAGAATCGGCAGGTTGCCCGCGCTGCCGACAAAATTCGGAATGAACGGCCGCGGATCGTCGCCGGCGATGGCAAAGCCCGCCTTGGGCACGAAGGCAACGCCAGGCGTGCTGCTCAGCGCGGTCGCGAGCACGCTTGGCGTCCGCTTCAGCGCGCTCGCAAATTCCTCATCATTGGTCGGGCGGCCCACGACGACATCGGCGAGACGCCCCGCCTCTTCCGGCGGCAGCTTGCGCACAAGTTGCTCAAGCGAGGTGCGGTCGGCCTCGGCGAACTGCACATCGAAGGCGACGACGACGGCACCCGCCTCACCGAGTTTGTCGAGCAGATCGCGCACCACCGTGCGCGGCCACGGCCATTGGCCGATGCGGGCCAGCGACACTTCGTCGATATCGACGACGCGCACCGGCAATTCCGGATTGTACCGTTGCGGTGAAATCCGTTGGTACGTATCGAACGCGATCAACCGCAGCGCCTGCACCACGAACGGATCGGCCAGCCGCACGACCGCCGCCGCGATCACCATGCCGCCCACCAGCAGCAGGAACCAGATTTTGGCGCGAGTGGTCATGCAAAAATCCCCGGCGGGCAGATCGATGGTATTCGAGAAGTCCTGTCAAGCCGCGCTTGGCCGGGGTCTTCCGGCACGAAACCTGCTTCGATTTTAGAGATGTGAAAAGCACCGTGGCGGTTGGCGATTGCCGCCGGGCGGCTGGCATGGCAATCGATGTCCGGCGCGGGCACGGCTCCCGCGAGGGCGGGTTTCCGCGGGGGGAGTATGGAGCACGAATTTCCGCTGTTGGTGACGATCGTGCTTGGCCTCGTTCTGGCCTTCGCGCTCGGCTTCATCGCCAGCAAGCTCAATCTCCCGCCGCTCGTCGGCTATCTCGTCGCCGGCATTCTCGTCGGCCCGCATACGCCGGGCGTGGCGGTCGACGCGCATCTCGCCCATGAGCTGTCGGAGATCGGCGTCATCCTGCTGATGTTCGGCGTCGGCCTGCATTTCTCGACGGCCGACTTGCTCGCTGTCCGCAATATCGCGATCCCCGGCGCGGTCGGACAGATTGTGGTCGCCACCGCCATCGGCACCGTTATCGCCATGGCGTGGGGCTGGACGCTCGGCGCGGGCCTCGTCTTCGGCCTGTCGCTGTCGGTCGCCAGTACCGTCGTGCTGCTGAAAGCGCTCGATGAACGAAATTTGGTGAGCACCGCCAATGGCCGTATCGCGGTCGGCTGGCTCATCGTCGAGGACCTCGCCATGGTTCTCGCGCTGGTGATGCTGCCTGCCGTTGCCGGCATGCTCGGCGGCAAGGTCGCCGCAGACGCGGCCGACACGTCGCTCATCCTCACGCTCGCCATCACGCTCGGCAAGGTCGTCATTTTCGGCGCGGTCATTCTCATATTCGGGCCGCGCGTCGTACCCTGGCTGCTGAGCCAGACGGCGCGCACGGGATCGCACGAGTTGTTCACCCTCTCGGTGCTCGCGGTCGCGCTCGGCATCGCCTTCGGTTCCGCACTTATCTTCGATGTCTCGTTCGCGCTTGGCGCGTTCTGCGCCGGCCTCGTGCTCGCGCGCTCCGAACTGTCGCACCGCGCCGCCGAGGAATCGCTGCCGCTGCAAAACGCCTTCGCGGTTCTGTTCTTCGTCGCGGTCGGCATGTTGTTCGACCCGACCGTCCTTATCCGTGCGCCGCTCGAAGTGGTCGGCGTCCTGCTCATCATCATTGTCGGCAAGACGCTCGCCGCCTTCGCGATCGTGCTGATCCTCGGCTATCCGATCTCGACCGGCATCCTGGTATCCGCGAGCCTCGCCCAGATCGGCGAATTTTCGTTCATTCTGGCCGGTCTCGGCATGACGCTCGGCCTCTTGCCTGCCGAGGGCCGTGATCTCATTCTTGCGGGTGCATTGCTCTCGATCACGCTCAACCCGCTGACATTCAAGGCCGTGCGACCGCTGACCCGATGGATCAATGCAGCACTCGGGCTTCTCGCCCGCGGCGAACCTGCGCGCCGCGCACGGCTCGCGGCACTGGACTTGAAGCTGCAAGCGGCACGGCGCGAGGCGCAGGCAGGCGCCAATCTCGGCTTGCAGCCGGCGCAGCTCATGAGCAAGTTTCCGGTCTTCGCTGACCTCAACGCCGAGCAGCGCGCGGAATTGCTCACGCTGTTCAAGCCGCGCTCGGCCGCGCCGGGCGAACGTGTTATTCGCGCCGGCGACATCGGCACCGAGATGTTCTTCATCTCGTCCGGCGCGGTCGAGGTTTCGATCGGCGACAAGAAGATTCATCTGGGCGCAGGCGACTTCTTCGGCGAAATGGCGCTGCTGACCGGCGGACGCCGCACCGCCGACGTGACCGCCATCGACTACTGTCTTTTCCTGATCGTCACCAAGGAAGAGTTCGACAAGTTCATTGCTCGCTATCCGGAGTTGCGGCAACGCCTCGACGAAGTAGCCGAACAGCGCGCGGAAATGAACAAGCGTCAGACTGCCGACGGCCATTAACCGCCGGCATTTACCAGCTTTCGTTCGGCTTTCCCGCGCGGCATCGCGCCGTGGCAAATTCCGCCGCCCTCTTCGTCGGCGGTCCGTCCCGTGCGTATCTTTCTCTCTGTTCTCGCTTTCGTGCTTGGCTTTCCGGGCACGCCACTCCATGCATCCGTGGAACGCCCGCCGCAATTCGTCGCCATCTCCTTCGACAACTGCGGGGAGCTGGATCGCTGGCGCGAGCTTTCGGCATTCCTCGACGAAGCGGCGATGCGCCAGGAGCAGATCGGCTTCACGTTCTTTGTCAGCGGCACGAATTTCCTGCCCGACGCCGAGCGCCGCCGCTATCGCGCGCCGGGTCAGGCGCCGGGGCAATCGAACATCGGATTTGGCGGCAAGATCGAGAATGTTCGCGAACGCCTGAATTTTCTCAAGCGCCTGCACAGCCAGGGGAGCGAGATCGCGTCCCATGCCGTCGGCCATTTCAACGGCCGGTTATGGTCTGTTGCCGAGTGGCGCGAGGAGTTTGGCAGCTATCAGCAACTGCTCACGGCGGCTGCAGCGGATGCGCAGATGGAGTTGCTATGGCGTAAGATTGCGGGCTTCCGCGCGCCCTATTTGGGCCGTGGCCCGGCCCTCTACGCGGCGCTCAAAACGGCCGAGTTCCGTTACGACGCGAGCGGCGTCGGGCATGCCAGCGAGTGGCCGCAGAAACTCGATGGCGTCTGGCGCTTCCATCTCGCGCAACTCCGCATCGCCGGCTCGGGCCGGCCGACTTTGTCGATGGACTACAATTTCCTCGTGGCGCAGTCCGGCCCCGCCGGCAATTCGAAGCTGCAAGACATCTTCGGCGAGCAGATGCTGCGCACCTATCTCGATTACTTTCAGAAAAACTTCGCGGGCAATCGCGCGCCCCTGCATATCGGACATCACTTCTCACCGATGCAGGGCGGCGCCTATCAGCAGGCACTGATGAAGTTCGCGCGCATTGTGTGCGGATTGCCCGAGGTGCGCTGCGTTACTTATGGAACGCTCGCGGATTTTCTCGACGCGACGGAGGTAGAGACGTTGCGCGCCTATCAGCGCGGAGATTTTCCGCGCGACACCGTACCCTCAACCGATCTTGCACTGACACCGTTGCGCGGCGCGTTATGACCGCGGCTGGCCGTCGCGCTCGACCCGCTTCGGCTCCACGACCCGGTACTCGCCTTCGATGATCTCGACGCCGTCGGGCGCGCGCCGGTTCGCCACGCGCTTGCCGCCGAACAAGTAATAGAGACCGCTCGCAATCGCGATCACCGGCAGCAGCACGAGGAAAACCGTGATGCTCAACAGGAACAGCGCGATGGCGAACGCAGCGGCAGCCAAACCTGCGAGCACAAGCGCCCAGCGGGGAATTCGAACGAAGCGCACTTGATATGGATCGCTCATGACAGTCCGGATTGTAACAAGCCTCTCCCCCATATGGTGAGCGGCTAAAGGGGCGCAATCATGAAATGTCTGTAAGGTTCGTGCGAAAAAGCTGGCGGAGAGGGTGGGATTCGAACCCACGATACGGTTGCCCGTATGCCGCATTTCGAGTGCGGTGCTTTCAACCGCTCAGCCACCTCTCCGGCGCGCGGCGGGCGGAAACTAGCGAAGCGCCCACGCCGGCACAAGGCTGATCGGGCGGTCAGATTTCGATGACGATGTAGTTTTCTTCGACCTTCACCGAAAAGGTCTCGGCCACATAAGGCCCCTTTTGCAGTTCCGAGCCCTTCTCGACACTCGTCTTGTAGGCGCGCGTGCGCACCTTCTTCGGGTCGAACCAGGACTGTCCGGTGCGGATGTCGAACTCCCAGCCATGCCAGGGGCAGCGCAGGAATTCGCCCTTGCGGTCGAGCTTGTAATGACCGGGCTCGTCGGAGTCGGCGAAGCCGACGATGAAACCGCGGCACAGCTCCGCGCCCGCATGCGGGCAGCGGTTCAGGAGCGCGTAATATTCGCCTTCGACGTTGAAGACACCGATGTCGCGCCCTTCAATCGTGACGAGTTTTCGCTCGCCTTCGGCGATCTCGCCGACGGCAGCCACCACATGCCGCGCCATTACTGCAACCCGTAGAGCGCCTTGGCGTTGCCGCTCATGATTTTCTGCTTCTCGGCGACGGAAAGGCCGGCGCTGTTCAGCGCGTAACGCGGATCGTCGAAGTCCCAGTGCGGATAGTCGGTTGAGAACATCAGTCGGTCGACGCCAACCCAATCGATGATCTGGCGCAGATCGCCCTGCCTCTCCGGCTCCTCGATCGGCTGCGTCGTGAAGCGAATGTGCTGCTTCGAATATTCCGACGGCGCACGCTTCAGATGCGGCACCTCGGCCTTGAAATTCTTCCAGTGCTTGTCGAGCCGCCAGTTGAGCGCCGGCTCCCATGCGAAGCCACCCTCGATCAGCACTATCTGCAGGTCGGGGAAGGCTTCGAACACGCCTTCGATCACCAGCGAGATGATCAGGCCCTGCATGGTCTGCACATTCGAGGTGTGCTCCTCGATGTAATAGGAGCCCATGCCGCTGCCGGTGGAAGGATGCCCACCCATACCGCCGAGATGCAGGCCGATGGGCAGCTTGTTCGCGACCGCGGCCTCATAGATCGGCCAGTAGCGGCGCTTGCCGAGCGGCTCCACCGCACGCGGCGGCAGGAGCACCTGCACGAAACGTTTGTCCTTGGCGCGCTTGTTGATCTCCTTCACCGCCGCCGCCGTGTCTTCCTGCGTCGCCGTGATCGAAGCGCGGATGCGATTGTCGAACTCGCAATATTTCGAAATCTGCCAGTCGTTCACCGCCGAGCAGAGTGCCGCGCCATAGTCGAGGTTGCGCTGATGCGATCCGCTGCGGCCAAGCGGAATAAGAATCCCGTATTCGACGCCGTTGGCATCGAGATGATGCCGCCGCATGAATTCCGGATCGGAGCCCGGCGTCGAGCCGTCGTCGGGCCAGGCGTCGACGCGCGCGACATCCGGCGTCATGCGCGGATGCGCGAGCGCGTCCGCAAGGCCCTGCCGGATGTGGCTGCCAAACGTCTTGAGATGGTCCTGCCAGCGCTTCGCCATGAACGGGAAGAGCTCGTCCACCGACTTCACCGCCGGATGAATGTCGCAGTCGACGACCGAGAGGCCCTGCTCCTTGGGCGTCTGCTGCCTGGGAAGGGGAACATTGACGTTCATGGCCGAATCTCCTTCGGCGCGCTCTCTCGCAGCCGAGAATAGGTCGCCAGCGGATTGTCGAGAAGAATTTTCTTCCTGAGGGCCGGAGAAAGGGTATCCGGCAGGGCGTCAAGCCCGTCGAAATGCCAGTGCGGGAAGTCTGTCGAGAACAGGAGCATGTCATCAGAACCGATTTGCTCGATGGTCCGTTCCAGCGCCCCGCCGTCGATCGGCGCATCCACCGGCTGCAAGGTCACCCGCACACGCTCGCGGATGATGACCGCCGGTTCCTGCTTCACCCAGGGCGTCTCCGCCCGCACGCCGCGCCAGGTCTTGTTCGCGCGCCACAGGAACGGCGGCAGCCAGGCAAAACCCGATTCCATGAACACGACCTTGAGCGCGGGGAACTTTGCGAACACGCCTTCCGCGACGAGGCTGAGCAACTGGTTTTCGAAGGCGCCGGCCTGCGACACATAATCTTCGAACGCATAAGAGAACCAGCCGACGGAAGCCGGCGCAAAACGATAGGTCGAGCCGGCATGAACGCCGACCGGCAGTCCGTGTTTCTCGCAGGCTTCGTAGATCGGCCAGTAGTAACGGCGGCCAAGCGTCATCTCGCCCATGGCCGGGATCAGCACCTGTACGAAGCGCTTGTCGCCCGCCCGCTTCTCGATTTCCTTCACGCAGTTCTGCGGATTCTGGATCGGCAGCACGATCGACGCGCGCAGCCGCGCATCCTTGTCGAGCCATTCGCGCGCGAGCCAGTCGTTCACCGCACCGCAGAACGCCGCCGCCATGTCCTCGTGATGCAACGCCTGCGCGCCATACATGCAGTTGAGGATCGCGAACTTCGTGCCGAAAGCGTCGAGCTGGTTTTGCAGCGTCGGCAGATCCGTGCCGGGATTGCCTTGCTTCGGTCGCCAGTCGGGCCGCGCATTGATCGGCGCGTTCGCGGGCTGGCCGGTGAGATTCATGTTGTGGCGGTCGAGACCGCGCACCGTCACCGCCTCGCGCCAGTAGTCGTCGAGATAGGGAACGAGCACTTTCATGGCCGGCACGGCGACGTGCACGTCGCAATCGATTGCCTCGCCGCGGAAGAGACCCGCGCTGCTCTTGGCGCGCGTGTCCGTTCCGGTGGCTCCTTCCCTGCTCATTGCGTATTCCTCAGGCGCATCCTTCGACGCTGCCATTCATATAAGTCATCGCAAGCGCCCGATTAAGGGCGCTTCTCCGACGGGATTATTCGCGATGCGTTAAAGCCTGAATAAGGCTTCGGCGTTCTTTCCGGCGATTTTCGCCGCTTCGCCGGTGGGACGGGCGTTCACCCGCGCGAGGCAACCGGCCATATCGCCGATATTGTGCGGGTAGTCGGACCCATAGAGCACCCGCTCGGGCCCGCCCGCGACCTCGATGCACATCTCCAGTGCACGCGGCTCGTACACAACCGTGTCGTACCAGATGCGCTGGAGATAGTTGCTCGGCTTGTCCTTGATGACTTCCGCGCAGGCCGGGATGTGCTGCCAGCACTGGTCGAGCCGGCCCGCGAGATAGGGCAGCGCCGCGCCGCCGTGCGAGGCGATCAGCTTCACATTCGGATATTGGTCGAGAAAGCCCGCATAGATCATGCGCGCGAACGCAAGCGTCGTATCGAACATAAAGCCGACCGGCGGCACGAGCCCGAGCTCGTCCATGTGCATTTCCTTCGCGCCCGCCGGCGCGCCCGGATGTACGAGCACCGGCAGTCCGGCCTTGTCGATCTCGGCCCAGACGGGCGCGAATTTCGGATTGGTCAGTTCGTCGCCCGCGATGTTCGCAATCACCATCACGCCAACCGCGCCCATCTTCAGGCAGCGCGCCAGTTCCGCTTTCGCGTCTTCGGCATATTGCCAGGGGAGCGAAGCGAACCAGCGGATGCGGTCGGGCCGCGCCGCCTGCTGCTCGGCCATGGAATCGTTCACGAGCTGCGCGGCCTTGATGCTGATCTCGCGTCCGCCCCAATAGGCGTTGGGGCACGTCAGCGACACGATCGCGAGATCGACTCCCGCCTTGTCCATATCCTTGATGCGGAGATCGTAGTCCCACATCGGCTCGAACAAGGTGAAAAACGGCGAGCCGCGATACCAGACGGTATCCTGACCCGCCCTGGTCTTCTTCAGTTCAAGCTCGGGCGCACCATGCGTGCGCAGGAGTTCAATGTAGGACCGGGTCGTCATATGCGTATGAATGTCGATGACGGGCATTGCTGACTCTGTTCGATGGGAACGATGAAAATGAGTGCAGATCGCACGAGTCCTTAGTCGAATGCACCCCATCGGCCAAGCCCGACAGCCGCCCCGCTACCGCCGAAGTGGTCAGGTCATATGATGACCGCTTGATTCCTCCCGTCACCGTGCGATGATTTGCCGTCGTGGCGGACGGCGAAAAATGAAAAACCGCCAAGGCAAGGGAAGTGAAACGCGCCGCAGGGGGAGCCAAAGGCTCAATGGCGTCAGTCAAGGTTGTGGAAGCACGCAAGGCCTTCGGCGCGGTCGAAGTCCTGCACGGCGTCACTATCGACATCGACGACGGTTCGTTCGTCGTGCTTGTCGGCCCGTCCGGCTGCGGCAAATCCACTTTGCTGCGCATGATCGCCGGACTTGAAAACATCACCTCGGGCCAGATCCAGATTGACGGCCGCGTCGTCAACGACGTGCCGCCCAAGGCGCGCGACGTCGCGATGGTGTTCCAGAACTACGCGCTCTACCCGCACATGACGGTCGCCGCGAATATGGGCTTCTCGCTCAAGCTGCGCGGCGCGAGCAGCACCGACATTGAAGCGCGCGTGCGCCGTGCGGCCGAAATTCTCGGCCTCATGCCGCTGCTCGAGCGCTATCCGCGACAACTCTCCGGCGGCCAGCGCCAGCGAGTCGCCATGGGCCGCGCCATCGTGCGCGATCCGCAGGTTTTCCTGTTCGACGAGCCGCTCTCCAATCTCGACGCCAAGCTGCGCGTCGCCATGCGCACGGAGATCAAGGAACTGCACCAGCGGCTGAAGACGACAACGGTGTATGTCACCCACGACCAGATCGAGGCCATGACCATGGCCGACAAGATCGTGGTCATGCATGACGGCCTGGTCGAACAGATCGGCACGCCGCTCGATCTTTACGACAAGCCGCAAAACCAGTTCGTCGCCGGCTTCATCGGCTCTCCCGCCATGAACTTCCTCAAGGGCACGGTGCGCTCAAACGGCTCGGCGGGCTTCGAAGGCCCGAACGGCGTGCATCTGCCGCTCGCCAATCCGCCCGCCAATTCCGAGGGCCGCCCCGCGGTCTATGGAATCAGGCCCGAACATTTCACCGTCTCCGACGACGGCGCCGAGGCGGAGATCGTCGTCGTCGAGCCGACCGGCTCGGAGACTCAGGTCTTCGCCACACTCGGCGGCGAGGAAATCGTCGCCGTCTTCCGCGAGCGGCACAAATTCAACCCGGGCGACAAGGTCCGGCTCAAAGCCAATCCGCAGCTCGTGCATCTGTTCGACGAAGCAACGGGGAAACGCCTGAACGCCTGAGTAATGCCTGCAATCAACATCAAGGGGAGGATCGACTATGACTGACCTTACACGTCGCACGGTACTCCAAGGGGCCACCGCCCTGACGGCAGCTGCCGCGCTATCCGGCCCGGCACTGCTCGACTGGGCCAAAGCATGGGCGCAGGCCTCGCCCTGGAAGCCCGAGAAGGGCGCCAAGATCAACCTCATGCGCTGGCGCCGTTTCGTCCAGGCCGAGGACGAAGCCTTCGTGAAGATGATCAACGCCTTCAAGGCAGCCACCGGCGTCGATGTCGTCGTCACGAACGAATCCTTCGAAGACATTCAGCCGAAGGCTTCGGTCGTCGCGAACACCGGCCAGGGCCTCGACATGGTGTGGGGTCTCTACTCGCTCCCGCATCTCTTCCCGGCCAAGTGCATGGATATGACCGACGTCGCCAACTATCTGGGCAAGAAGTATGGCGGGTGGACCGCGTCGGCCGAGGCCTACGGCAAGTCGGGCAACAAGTGGATCGGCATTCCGGTCGCAACGACCGGCGGCCTGATGAACTATCGCGTCTCTTCGATGGAGAAGGCGGGCTTCAAGGAATTCCCGAAAGACACCGCGGGTTTCCTCGAACTCGTCAAGGCGCTGAAGAAGAACAACACGCCGGCCGGCTTCGCGCTCGGCCACGCTTCGGGCGACGCCAACACCTGGCTGCACTGGGCGCTCTGGGCGCATGGCGGCAACGTCGTCGACAAGAGCGACAAGGTTATCATCAACTCGCCGGAGACGGTGAAGGCGCTCGAATTCGTCAAGGCGCTCTACGAGAACTTCATCCCGGGCACCGCGTCCTGGAACGACTCATCGAACAACAAGATCTTCGTGTCGGGCGACCTGCATCTCACGTCGAATGGCATCTCGATCTATGTGACGGCCTCGAAGGAGAACAAGGCGGTCGCCGACGACATGCAGCACGCCTATATGCCGGTCGGCCCCGTCGGCCGTCCGACCGAACTGCATCTCGCCTTCCCGATCCTGACCTTCCAGTTCACGAAGGCGCCGCAGGCCTGTAAGGCGCTGACGGCATTCATGCTGGAAGCCGAGAACTTCGACCCGTGGGTGGGGGCGGCACAGGGCTATCTCTCGCACTTCCTGCTTGCCTACGACAAGAACCCGGTCTGGACGGCCGATCCGAAGCGCACCGTCTATCGCGACGTGGCGAAGCGCACGCTTACGCCCGGCGGCCTCGGCTCGCTCGGCGAGAAGGCGGCGGCCGCCATCGCCGACTTCATCGTGGTCGACATGTTCGCGAACTATGCGACCGGCCGCGAGGACGCCAAGGGCGCGATTGCGATCGCCGAACGGCAGGCACGGCGCATCTATCGCTGACGAACATTCCCGGCGGCCGGTTCTCTCCGGCCGCCGGTTCACCCGGCAAACGGGACTCGCAAATGGTCGACGTGACCGTACCGACGCCGCGCAGCGTGCCCGCCGAACAGACGGCCCTGAGCCGCCTGACGTCGAACCGGCATTGGCTCGGCTACTGGTTCATGCTGCCGGCGCTCGCGATCCTGTTTTTGTTTCTCGCCTACCCGCTCGGCCTCGGTATCTGGCTCTCCTTCACGGACACCCGCATCGGCCGCGAAGGAATTTATATCGGGCTTGAGAACTACGAGTGGCTGCAAGGCGACTCGATTTTCTGGGTCTCGGTCTTCAACACGCTGCTCTACACGATCGTCGCCAGCATCGTGAAATTCGGCGCGGGGCTCTATCTCGCGCTCCTCCTCAATCAGCACTTGCCGTTCAAGGCGATGATCCGCGCGGTCGTCCTGATCCCCTTCATCGTGCCGACGGTGCTGTCCGCGATCGCCTTCTGGTGGATCTACGACACGCAATTCTCGATCATTTCGTGGACCCTGAAAGAACTCGGCCTGATCACGAGCAACATCGACTTCCTCGGTGATCCGAACAACGCGCGCGCGAGCGTGATCTTCGCCAATATCTGGCGCGGCATTCCCTTCGTCGCGATTACGCTGCTCGCTGGCCTGCAAACCGTGTCGCCGTCGCTCTATGAGGCCGCCACGCTCGACGGCGCATCGCGCTGGCAGATGTTCCGCTACATCACCTATCCGCTGCTGACGCCGATCATCGCCGTGGTGATGACCTTCTCGGTGCTCTTCACCTTCACCGATTTCCAGTTGATCTGGGCGATGACCCGCGGCGGTCCTGTCAATGCAACGCATCTGATGGCCACGCTTTCCTACCAGCGTGCGATCCTCGCAGGCCAGCTTGGCGAGGGCGCTGCGATCGCGACCGCCATGATCCCGTTCCTGCTCGCGGCCATCATGATCTCGTGGTTCGGCCTCCAGCGGCGCAAGTGGCAGCAGGGAGCGGACAATGACTGACACGCTCGCCACCAAGGCGATCCATCCGAGCCGAGTGCTCACGGCCTCTTCGCCGGCCGCTGACCACAGCGAAGGCATGAGCTATCTGGAGACGCTGCCGCGCCGTCTGATTACGCTCTACCTGCCGCTCCTGCTGTTTATTTTTGTGCTGCTCTTTCCGTTCTACTGGATGGCGCTGACGGCGATCAAACCGAACGAGCAACTGCTCGATTTCAACACGGTCAATCCGTTCTGGACCTGGTCGCCCACGTTCCAGCACATCGAGAAGCTGCTGTTCGACTCAAACTATCCGCAGTGGCTCTGGAATACGATGTATGTTGCGACCGCGGCGACGGTGCTGTCGATCTTCGCCAGCACGCTCGCGGCCTACGCGATCGTGCGTCTGCGCTTCAAGGGTGCGCAGATGCTCGGCATTCTGATCTTCCTTGCCTATCTCGTGCCGCCGTCGATCCTGTTCATTCCGCTGGCGACCGTGATCTTCAATTATGGTCTGTTCGACACTCCGCTCGCGCTGATCCTCGTCTATCCGACGATCCTCATTCCGTTCTCGACCTGGCTCCTGATGGGTTACTTCAAGACGATCCCCTACGAGCTTGAGGAATGCGCGCTGATCGACGGCGCAAGCCGCTGGCAGATTCTGACCAAGATCGTGCTGCCGCTCGCCGTGCCCGGACTGATCTCGGCATTCATCTTCTGCTTCACGCTCTGCTGGAACGAATTCATCTACGCGCTGACGTTCCTGCAATCGGTGCAGAACAAGACCGTGCCGGTCGCCATCGTCAACGAATTCGTCGACGGCGACATCTATCGCTGGGGCTCGCTGATGGCGGGCGCGCTCGTCGGCTCGCTGCCGCTCGTGATCCTCTACGCCTTCTTCGTCGAGCACTATGTGTCCGCGATGACCGGCGCGGTGAAGGAATAATCAATACGTCGCGCGGCCGCCGGAGAGGTCGAAGATTCCGCCGGTCGTGAACGAGCACTCCGCCGACGAGGCGAACGCAACCGTCGCCGCGATCTCCTCCACCAGCACAAACCGCCCGCGCGGAATTTTCGCGAGCATGTAATTAATGTGCTGCTCGGTCATCTGGTCGAAGATCGCGGTCTTCGCCGCCGCCGGCGTCACGCAGTTCACGCTGATGTCGTAGCCCGCAAGCTCCTTGCCGAGCGATTTGGTGAGCGCGATCAGCCCCGCTTTTGAGGCGGAATAGGCCGGCGCGTTCGGGTTGCCTTCCTTGCCGGCGATCGAGGCGACATTGACGATGCGCCCGTAGTTCTGCGCGATCATCGTGGGTGCCACCGCGCGGCAGCAGTGGAACGGCCCGTCGAGATTGATCGACAGGACCTGCCGCCATGCGTCGATCGGATATTCCCAGGTCGGCACGTTGGGACCTGAGATGCCCGCGTTGTTCACGAGGATGTCGATCCGCCCGAGCGCTTTGAGGGTCTCGTCGCGGGCGCGCTCCGCGGCCTGCGGATCGGTGACGTCCACCGCGACCGCCACGGCCCGCCCCTGCCCCTTGAGTTCACCGGCCGTCCGCTCCCCGAGCGCCCGGTCGCGGTCCCAGATCGCGACCGCCGCGCCCGAGGCCAGCAGCCGTTCGACGATCGCCCGGCCGATCCCCTGCGCGCCGCCCGTGACCACGGCCATCCGGCCGGCCAGATCAATACGATTTGCCATGAATTCTGCCCCGTTTTCGGCACCTTAGGCCGCGTTCGGCTTTCTTGACAGTGCGGACCGTGAGGGCCATAAACCCCGCGAAAGCGCGGGTCTCTGGGCCCGCGCGCTTTGTTGCTGGGCGCTCCGCGCCCGCCAAACCCTTGGAAATCAAGATGTTCGCGGTCATCAAGACGGGCGGAAAGCAATTTCGGGTCGCCGCCGACGAGGTCCACCAGGTCGGCAAACTCGACGCCAAGGCGGGTGAGATCGTCACCTTCCCGGTGCTCATGCTGGGCGGCGACAACCCGATCATCGGCGGGCCGATGGTTGCCGGTGCAACGGTTGCCGCCGAGGTTGTCGATCAGCGCCGCAGCCGCACCATCATCGCGTTCAAGAAGCGCCGCCGTCAGAACTCGAAGCGCAAGCGCGGCTACCGCGACCAGTTCACGGTGGTGCGCATTACCGAGATCCTGACCGACGGCAAGCAGCCGACCAAGACGGCGCGCGCCCGGCCCGAGAAGAAGGCCAAGGCGGAAGCGCCGGCAGAGGGCGAAGAGACCGCCAATCCGAAAGCCAAGGCGAAGGCGAAAGCGCCCGCCAAAGCCAAGGCCCCGGCGAAGAAGAAGGCCCCGGCCAAAGGCAAGAAGAAGTAGAAGCGGGTCGTAACGGACGTTCAGAAAATGTGAATGAGTCCGTCACGAATCTGGTGTAAGAAAGAGTTCGGAGCGAGCGATGGCACACAAAAAGGCAGGCGGTTCTTCTCGTAACGGGCGCGACTCAGCGGGTCGCCGGCTCGGCGTGAAGTGCTTTGGCGGGGAGCAGGTCGTCCCCGGCAATATCATCGTGCGCCAGCGCGGCACCAAATGGCATCCGGGCATCAACGTCGGCATGGGTAAAGACCACACCCTGTTTGCTCTCGTCCCCGGTGAAGTGAAATTCCGCGCCCACAAGAAAGACCGCGTCACTGTTTCCGTACTTCCGGCCA
>Ga0307505_10000518_pt1 | contig 41942 bp, 35 predicted proteins | sample 23_S_MG_FD_202183 | JGI IMG/M metagenome (GOLD analysis project Ga0307505, IMG submission 202183) | Soil microbial communities from Populus trichocarpa stands in riparian zone in the Pacific Northwest, United States - 23_S | ecosystem: Environmental > Terrestrial > Soil > Riparian zone > Trees...
TGCGAGCACGATCTCCTGCTCGACCGCGCGCGTGTCGGCATTGAGCCGGGTCAACAGGTCGTTGTCCGGATCGACCGCCCACAGGCGCCGGTTGCCGGCATCGAGTGCGAGTTGATTGGAGTGCGTCGGCAGCGGAGCCGGCGGCGGCGGCGCCACGGTCAGGGTCAGGGTGCGCGAGATCACCGAGTGGGTGCCGTCGGGTTTGACGTCGCGGACCTGCGCCTTGACCTCGTAGTGGCCACTGCTGGCGAAGCTGCGCGAACTCTGCGGGTTCGCGCTCCACGCCGTTGCCGGGGTGCCGTCGCCGAAGCTGAAACGGTATTGCAGCGGATCGCCTTCCGGATCGCTGGCGGAAACGTTGAACTGCACGTTCTGGCCCGGATTGGCCGGCGCCAGGTTCGGAGCGAATGCACTGATCTGCGGCGCCGCGTTGCCGCCGCCGACGCTGCCGCCAGTGGAGAACGTGAATGAATATCCTTCGATACCGTTCCCGGCGGCGTCCTTGATGCCGCCGGGCACAACAACGACCTCGTAGGTCGTGTTCGCGGCCAGGTATTGCTTGGGTGTGATCGTGAGCACACCGTCATGCGCGAACGAAGTCCAGGCATCGACCGGCGCGCCGCCGAGCGGCCGCACGATCACGGTCACGCCGTTGATGATCGTGTACGACTCCAGGGTCTCGGCGATCACGAGGCTGATCGGCGCGCCGCGTGGATACTGGAGCTGGCCCGGGCGAGGTACGTGATAGCCGACATACGGCGCGCGCGTATCCGGTGCCGCCTGGTGGCACCAGACGCCGACGCCGTCGCGGCCGGCCGAGCTGTAGCCTCCGGTGACAAGCAGGTTGCCGATCGGCAGCTTGTACTGGCTGACATCGAGCTGGCCGCTGACACTTCCTGCCGGGCGGTTGTTGCCAACCTCGTCGAGCTCAAGCGTCAGCGCGAACGTCTCCATGTTGATCTTGTGCCGGCGCGTGAACACGAACTCGTCCTGGGTTTGCGCGTACGGCACATTGGAGCCGGCGTTCAGCGCGGAAGTGCCGGCCACGTTGAGGGTCGTGACCAGGCGCAGGTCGGTCGGATCGGAATAGTCGATCACGAAGATCTTGTCTTGATCGACGCCGCCGGCCAGCACGAGGTAGTTCTCCCACGGAACGCCGATGTAGCCGCCGACTGCGCCGGTGAACTTGTCGAGCAAGGCAGGCGGTTGCGCCGGCGTCGCGAATACCGGAGCGATGTCGTAGACCGCGACGCCGAGCATCGATGCATCGGAAACGATGAACAGCAGGTTGCCGATCAGGATCGAGGTACCGGCGATGCCGTGGTCGGCCAGTGGCTGCCATTGCGCGAGCAACTGGTTGGCGCGCCAGAGCCGCGCGCTGCCGGCGTTCGGTCCGTACTGCATCCAGTTGAACGGCGTCGCCCACGGATAGTAGATGTTGTGCATCGACCCACCGGGTGGGCTGGTCTGGGTCGAGTAGAAGCGATCCTGCGGCGGCATCTCTTCGTTGTTGTTGTTGACGCCCGGGGAGACGCGCCGGAAGAACATGCCGAGTGCGCCACCGGCGTAGTCGCCCGATTTCGTGTGGGCATGGTTGCCCTGGGCCGTCATGAACGGCAGGTTCGACGTGTTGACGATACCCAGGCTGCCGGGTTGGGCCGGATTGGTGAACAGCCATTCGCGGCGATCGCTGCCACCCACGTTGTTCGAGTAGATGCGCCCGTTGTGGTAGATGATGTTGGTGACGCGGTCCAGGCCGACCTGGCGGTACAGCAGCTGCCCGGGCGTGCACGTGTGCTGGTGCGGAAATCCCGGAACGACGGGTGGCACCTGCGCGCTCGCGATGGTGGCCAACACACCCGCCAGACCCGCGAGAGCAATCGCGAAACCGTGCCGTATCAAACGGGAAGCGGGCAGATTCATGGCGGATTGTTCCTTCCAGATGCGACAAGGTGCCCGCCGGCAATGGCCGGAACAGACCGCCGTTCAATCGTGAGTGACCCCACCCCTTCCACGGGACCGGCACGAGAGGAACCGGAATCCGGGCGTTGCGCTGTGAATCGTCCCTAGCCTCCCCGTCCGGCAAGGGTAATTTTCCTTGGGGTACCGGTTTCGCGTCAGGCGTCCCAGTTTTGGACCAAGACTGCGGCCATGCCCGCCGGCGCGAGCCCCGAGCAATTCCAGTGGGCAAGGCTCCACGTGGTCCGCCCGCTGCCATGCACCTGTCCGAACGGGCGCGCGATTCGCCCGCTACAGCGGAATGCGCACGAACGGCGTCGGGCTCTTTTCCGAGCCGACGAAGATCGCGCCGGTCGCATGGTCGAACGCCATCGCCTCGGCGAAGCAGGTGGCGTGATGGGGCCATGAGTCCGTTGACCGTTGGTGAATGTGGCGGCACGCTGGCAGACCCGTCGAGTCTAGCCCGGCCAAAGCGTTGGCAAACGGATTGACACCGCGCGAATCCAGGTCACATCGCGCAATATGAGTGCCGCGGCTTGCACGCACATCCAACGATACGAACACGGATGGGCATTGCGTCGGTTACGCGGCTACGCTGCTTGAAACCAACCTACGAGGCTTGCGCGACCTTGTCGGTCCGCTCAAGGCGCGCAGTGCCGGAGCCGACGCACGCATCCGCAGAGGTGCGTGATGTGGAGACTCAGGACGCCGCTGGAACCGGCCTGCATGGCTTCCGCGACGTGGAAGCGGGCAGCGCGCTGCCGCCGAGTCAGGCCACGCGACAGGACGTTTGACCTAGCGGGTCGGGTCGGAGTTGCCATCCTGCTCCGCCGCGAGCTGGGCAACCGCGGCATGGGCGAGCGCGTTGAGCTGCCCGCCATCGCCATGCAAGTGTTCGATGATGCGATGACGCATGCGCGGTGCCCAGAAGCGCTTGAGATGGTTCACCATGCCGGCGATCGCGGCATCGCGGTCCGGGTCGGAGGCGAAGTAATTGCCGATGTCGTTGGCCATCTGCACGAGGCGGTTGATGTCCATGGCTCAGCCCGTGGCGCCGACAACGCGGTGCGGATGGGTGTATACGACAAACCCGTCGGTCCGCGCGAAGCCGATCAGGGTCACACCGGTCGTCTCGGCGAGGTGGATCGCCAGGGCCGTCGGCGCGGAGATCGCGGCGACCAGCGCGATGCCGACGGTCGCCGCCTTCTGCACCATCTCGAAGCTGGCCCGGCTCGTGACGATGAGGAAACCGCGTTGCGTGTCGATGCCCGCGCTGGCCATCGCACCGATCAGCTTGTCCAGCGCGTTGTGCCGGCCGACGTCTTCGCGCACGAGCGCCAGTTCGCCGTTCGCATCAACCCAGGCGGCGGCATGGGTTGCACCGGTCTGCAGGTTGAGCGGTTGCGCGCGATCGAGCGCGGCGAGCGAGTGGTGCAGCGTCTGTGCGGGAATCACCACGCCATCGCCGACACGCGGCGGATGGCGCACGACGTCGGCGAGTTCCTGGCTGCCGCACAGGCCGCAGCTGCTGCGCCCGGTCAGGTTGCGTTGACGCGCGGCCACGGCAGCTGCATGTGCCGACGGTATGCGCAGGCTGACCTCGATGCCTTCGAGCAGCATGCGCACCTCGACACGTTCCAGTTGGGTCGGGGACTGGATGATCGCCTCGCTCAGCGAGAAACCGAGCGCGAAGTCGTCCAGATCCGCCGGTGTCGCCATCATGACGACGTGCGGGTGGCCGTTGTAATGCAATGCGATCGGCACTTCGCTCGCGATCCAGTCGTCAGCGCGCTCGACCAGGCCTGTACGCACGCGTGCAACTGCGCGACGCACGGCACAGGCAGCATTCGATGCCGGGTCCAGATCGGATTCGGCAGGAACCGCTGTGGACATGGCACGGGATCGCGGGGCACTCGGTGGCGACATCAGTCATGCGCTCGCAGGCAAGCAGAATCGTGGCCGGACGACGTTGGTCGGCGCGAGCGCGATTCGAAACGACCCACGGCTCGCGTGTGCGCGCGTCGCTCGGCAGTATGGCCGGGAAGGCACGGGGTTTCCACACGGCGGCGTCACGTTTCTCGCGATGGCGCCGCCGCTGGCCCACCTGTGGATGCACGCGGGGCAGCGCGGGAGAGCGATACGCACGACTCGTGATCCCTGGACCCAACGGATTGCGTATCAGCTGGCAATGGGCATGCCGCCCTTGCCTGGAGTCACTCTGATGCGTCGTTGTCTTTCTGTTCTTGCACTCGCCCTCGGTTCGGCGCCCGTCCTGGCCGTCGACGGCCTGCTCGATTCGAGCTTTGGCGTCTTCTCCACGGGCCGGAACTTCGTCGCCCTGGACATCGGCGGATCCAATTCCGACACCCTGGCGGATGTGCTGGTCAACCCGCAGGGCCAGATCTACCTGATCGGCACTGCCAAGGGAGCCGGCGCCACATCGCGCTATTCGATCACGCGCCTGACCCCGGCCGGGCTGATTGATGAATCCTTTGGCATCGACGGCACGGTGCTGTCGTCGGCAGCGATGAACGCAGACGCCCGGCGCGCGCGTTTCGATGCGAGCGGCAACATCGTCATCGTGGGAAGGCGCACGTTTGGTGGCACCGATACCGACTTCAATGTCTGCCGCCACGACCAGCAAGGCGCAGCCGTTCCGTTCTCGGGACCCGGAACCACCTGTGTCGTGTTTGCGTTCGATATCGAGGGTGGCAACCTCGCCGATGTGCCCAACGACTTCATCATCGACCCGAGTGGACGCATCGTGATGGCCGGCGTCGCCGGATTCTCCGCAACCAACACCTTTGCCGCCCTGGCGCGCATGCTGCCCGACGGAACGCTCGATCCGGCCTTCGGTACCAACGGCAAGCGCACGCATGCATTCACGCCCGGCCAACTGAACCGCTTCAACGCGATCGCGCGGCGTCCGGACGGAAAGTTCATCGCGGTCGGGGAATCCGGGAATCCCGCTGCAGAGAACGGCACAGGCGCATTGTTTTCGCGACTGACCGTCAATGGCTCGCTTGACCCGACCTTCCAGAACAGCATCGGCTTCACGATCTACAACGTCAACCAGGGCGACCCGTTCAATCGCAATGAAGCCGCAACCGCGATAACCATCCTCAGCGACGGCAAGATGCTGATGTCAGGCTGGGCGCAGACTGGCAGCGTCAGTCAGCGCAACATCGTGTTCATCTACAAGATCGCGCCCCTGGATTTCGTGAACGTCGACCCGTCCTTCGGCACGGGCGGAAGCCTCAAGATCGGGGGCGGGTTCAGTCTGGATCCTGGCGACATGCTCGTGCAAAGCGATGGCAAGATCGTGCTTACGGCAACCGTTCGCCCGTCGGCTGGAACGGCCGACGCGCAGGTGATCCGTCTGCTGCCGGATGGGACCCTGGACAGTTCCAGCTTCGGTACGATCGGTCGCACGACGATCGACTACGTGTTTCCCGGCGAGCTCGACCTCGGAATTCGCGCAGCGTCGCAGAACGGCCGTCTGATCATCGCCGGACATTCCCTGCGCGCACTTCCGGAGAACTTCGATCTGACCGTGGCCCGTCTCGCCAATGACCTGATCTTCGCCGACGGCATCGAGTAGGGGCGCCTGCGCCCGGTTCGCCCTTCACTTTCGTGAACCGCCGCATCCTGGCCGCTTGCCATCCAGGGACGGATGGTCGGCGGCGCCCGGTACTCAGCGCGCTGGCCGCTCGCCACGTAACAACGCCCCGGCGCCGGGCCGGGGTTGCAGCCCAGGCCACGCCGCTCGGCATCGGGTTCGTTCGGCTCGAATCGACGGATGCACCCGGCAGACGAACGCGCCACCGCGCGCTACCATGTCCACCCATGGACGACCTGTCGCCCGCGATCACATCGGCTCTGGCGCAGGCCAACGAGGCAGACGGTCGCGAGCGACTGTTTGCCCTCGTCTACGACGACATGTTGCGCATCGCGCGCGCCCAACTGAATCGCCACCAGCGCGGCAATACGCTCAACACGCGTGCCCTGGTCAACGAGGCGTATCTCAAGCTGTTCGACGGTACCGGTCTGGATTACGCCAACCGCGTGCATTTTTACGCGACCGTCGCTCGGGCGATGCGCCAGGTCGTGATCGACTATGCGCGTGCGCGCCTGGCCGATCGCCGCGGTGGCGGCGCCGAGCATGTGGATCTGGACGCATTGGCCGACCATCCGCTGCCGATCGACGCACAAGCCGAACAGCTGCTCGCGATCGATCGCGCGCTGCAGAAGCTCGCGATATTGGACGAACGCCTCGTCAAGGTCGTCGAGATGCGCTTCTTCGCCGGGCTCGAGGTCAAGCAGATCGCCGAACTGCTTGGGGTCTCCGAGCCGACCATCAAGCGCGACACGCGCGCGGCGAAAGCGTTCCTGCAGAGCGAGCTCGCCGCGGCGGCGCCTTGATTCGCCGGCCGGTGATCCCTGGCGGGGTCCGATTGCGTATGTGGGAGGACACGCCAGTCCGGCGTCGACAACCTCATGGAGAATCGCTATGCAAAAGTCCCTACTTGCCCTCGCCGTGCTCGTCGCCAGTTCAATGCCCATGGCCGCGCAGGCTTCCTTCAAGTTCAATGGCGTCAGCAGCAATGGCGTCCAGTTCAACGGGCTCAAGTGGAACGGCGTCGGCATGAACGGCACCACCTTGAATGGCTGGTCGCTCAATGGCATGAAGCTTAATGGTCTCAAGTGGAACGGCGTGACCCTCAACACCCTCAAGTGGAACGGGCTGACGTTCAATGGCCTCAAGTGGAACGGCGCACCGCCTGACGGCACTGGCGCCTGGCGCACCGCGTCGATCGAAGCGACCGCAGAAAGCGACTGGTCGGCAATCGCCGCCGATCAGGTGCGCGTGCGTCTGCCGCTGGCGCGCTGATCGTGGCGAAGGCACCGATCGCGATCATCGGCGCCTGCCTTGCGTTCGCCGCGGCTTCGGTCGCGGCGGACCCAACGGTTGCCGGGCTGCGTGTCGAGGGCACCGCGTTCGTGTTGACCCACGCCGACGGCGTTGTGCTGCGCGGGCCGGATCTGGTCGGTGCCGAACTCGACATCGGCGATGGCAGCACGTTGCGCATCGATGGCGTACGTGCCGATCCGCAGGATCCGACCGGCGAGGTGTTGCTGCATCGCTTCAGCCGGCGCGTTGGCACCGGAGAGTGGCACAACCCGTGCGAAGCCGATCGCGAGGGTCACCAGGAGGGCATGCCGATCGCCGGTCGCTGGGATGCCGACGGACGCTTCCGCGCCGATGCGGCGCATTTCGCGCTCAGTTGCACGGGTGGTGCGCAAGCCAAGTGCGTGCGCTTCGGTTACAAGCCGTGGAAGCACACGGCCGAGGGCATGTCCCTGGCACCGACATACGAAGCCTGCGTGCGCATGGTCCGTGCAGATTATTGTGGCGACGGCCAGGCGACGACCAGGGATGGCATGGCGATCGACATCTTCGACGACCACGGCATCCAGGAATCCGAAGGCGGCGCCGAGTTCCGCTTCGAGGCAGGCTGGTCCGAGCAGGGCGCTGTCTGCGTCGCGCACACGCGGGTCACCGAAAATATCGACCTCGAAACGCTCGCGGCGCGCTGTCCGCGATTGCGCGGCGCGCTCGGAAAAGAGTGCACGCAAGCAAGCGCGCAGGCGCTCGGTGCGCTGGTGTTCAATCGGTCGCGCTGAGGACAGTAGCCGTCGCGCAGCCCGCTTGAGCCTGGGCCTGCGTGCCACGATACGCGTTGGATTCGTTGCGGGGGAGAACGACGATGGATGCCGAAAGCTGGGCGCGGGCGCGCGCGATCTTCGATCAGTTGGTTGATCTGCCTGCATCCGACTGGGAAACGCAACTCGACGCGCTTGGCATCGTCGACGCGGCACTGCGCGGCGAGATCCTGAGCTTGCTGCGTGCTGATCGCGCTGAGGTGATCGCGACCGAAGTCGATGCGCAGGCACCGCAGGTGCTGGCGCAGTTCGCCGAAGCCGACCGCAATGCGCAACACGCGCGCCTGGTCGGCCAAACCGTCGGTGCGTTTCGATTGATCGACGAAATCGGTCGCGGCGGGATGGGCACGGTCTGGCTCGCGCAGCGCGTCGATGGGGAGTTCGAGCAGCAGGTCGCGATCAAGCTGATACGGGCGGGCTGGGACGCCGGCGAAGTCGATGCGCGCTTTCGCGCCGAGCGGCAGATCCTCGCGGGCCTCACGCATCCGAACATCGCGCGGTTGATCGATGGTGGGGTCACCGTCGATGGTCGACCATGGCTTGCCCTGGAATATGTCGACGGCGTCGACCTGCGCGCGTTCTGCGAGCGCGGGCAACTGGACCTGCGCGCGCGATTGCGGCTGTTCCTGACCGTCTGTGCGGCGGTCAGCCACGCGCATTCGCACCTCATCGTGCACCGTGACCTGAAACCCTCGAATCTGCTCGTGACCGCGGCCGGCGAGGTCAAGCTGCTCGACTTCGGCATCGCCAAACTGATCGACGGCAACGCGACGCACGCGAGCCAGACGCGCGTGTTCACTCCCGAATACGCCGCACCGGAACAGGTGCGCGGCGAGGCCGTGACGACCGCCGTCGACGTGCATGCGCTCGGCCTGCTGCTCTACGAACTGCTGACCGGCAAGCGGCCGTACAAGGTCAGCCACTCGACACCGGCCGCGTACGAGCGCGCGATCCTCGACCAGGAACCGACCCGGCCGAGTCTGGCTTGGACACGCGAACCCGACGACGCGGATGCGGGTGCGGCGCAGCCGCTCGAGCTGTCGGCACGCCGCCTCGCACGCGAGTTGCGCGGTGACCTCGACGCGATCGTGCTCAAGGCATTGCGCAAGGATCCAGCCGACCGTTACCCCAGCGTCGCTGAATTCGCCCTCGACATCGACAACCATCTGCAACGCCGACCGGTCGCGGCGCGGCGCGGGGGATGGCGCTACCGTGCAACGCGTTTCCTGCGCCGGCATGCGCTGGCCGCCGCACTCGCCAGCTTCGCGTTTCTCGCGCTCGCCAGTGGTTTGGCGGCGGCTGTCTGGCAGGCCAATGAAGCGCGCGCGCAGCGCGATCTCGCGCGCAGCGAGAGCGCCAAGGCGACCCAGACGCGGCAATTCCTCCTCGATATCTTCCGCAGCGCAGACCCGGCCCTGACCCAGGGTCGCAAGGTCAGCGCCGAAGAGTTGCTCAGGCGCGGCACCGAGCGGATCGCGCAGCAGCAGCTGCAGGATCCCGGCGTGCATTTTGATCTGCTCATGGCGATGGGCGAGGCCTGGCTCGGCATCGGCGCGGGGAGCGAGGCCCTCAGCCTGTTCGAACAGGCGCTGCATGTGCAGGAAACAGGACTCGCCGGCGACCTGCTCAAGCGCGTGCGCGCGTTGACCCTGCTCGCGCGCAGCCGCGGCCGCACGGACGATACCGCGGGCGCAACGCGTCTGCTCGAGGAGGCCGTGCGCCTGCTGCCTCCCGCTGCTGCGGAATCCGAACTCGCCGCCGATCTTGCCGTCTCGCGCGGTATCAACCGCATGACGCTCGGCGACATCACCGGATCGATCGACGACATGGCCCGCGGCGTGGCGTTGTTCACCCGGCTCAGGGGTCCGGCCGATGATCAGACCGCAAGTGCGGCGATCACGTTGAGCTGGGCCTACGACGACCAGGATCGCCATCGCGAAGCACGCGCGCTGCTCGAACCGATCGTCGCCGCCCTGCATGCATCGTCCGACGCCAACCCGGTTCGGCTGGCCGACGCACTCGATGCACTTGCCAATACGTTCAATGCAAGCAGTGAAGCGGCCGCCGCCGCGAGCATGCGCAAGGAAGCTCTGGAAATCACCCGCCGCGTCTACGGCGATACCCATGGCTTTGTCGAGATTCGCCTGAACAATCTTTCGTTCAGCCTGCTGCGCGCGCATGACTATGCCGGCGCGAACGCGGCGATGAAGCAGGCGCTGGTCCTGCGCAGCGCGATCGAGCCAGCGGGCTCGCGCCGGATCGGCACCAGCCTGAACAATCTCGCTTCAACCGAATTCGCGCTCGGCAACTGGGCCGAAGCCGAGCGCCTGTGGACGCAGGCACTCGTGATCCGGCGCAAGGGTACCGACATCACCGATGTCGCCTTCAGCCTGAGCGGCAGCGCCGCCGCCGCGCGCGAACAAGGCAAGCTGAGCGACGCGCGCATTCGCATCGACGAGGCTCTGGAGATCCTGCGTGCTCACCCTTCGCCCAAGCCGACCCATCTCGCGCGCACGTTGATCGAACGCACCGAAGTGGACCTCGCGTTCAATCGCATCGACTGTGCTGGTGCCGAGGAAGCCATGGCGCTGATGCAAGCGCACACGAATTCCGATGATCCCCAGCGCCGTTATGCCGAGGTCGTCGCCGCTGGATGTGCGTGGCGTGCGGATGCGTCGGCACAGAACCGTCAGCGCGTTCACGCGGCCCAGGCTGCATTGCGTGCGGAATTTCCAGCCGATTCCGCGCGCGTGCGTCAGGCACAGCGCTACGCGCTCGCGCCCTGATCGTCAGCGTGTCGGCTCGTCGGCCGCACGACCGCAACGCAGCAGATCCTGCTGGACGTCGCTGAACGCGCGGTAGCGTTGCTGCCACTCGGACGGTTGGCTCACGCGCGTGACCTCGACCGCGGTGACCTTGTATTCGGGACAATTGGTCGCCCAGTCGGAGTTTTCGGTCGTGATCACATTGGCGCCCGAGAACGGATGGTGGAACGTCGTGTATACGACCCCGGGCTGCATGCGTGCGCTGATCCGCGCCCGCAGCACGGTGTCGCCGGCCCGGCTGCTGATGCCGACCCAGTCGTCATCGGCGATGCCGCGCGTTTCCGCATCGTGTGCGCTCAGTTCGAGGCGATCCTCGGCATGCCAGAGGTTGTTCGGCGTGCGTCGCGTCTGCGCACCGACGTTGTACTGGCTGAGGATACGGCCCGTGGTCAGGATCAGCGGGAACTTTGCATTGACCCTCTCGCTGGTCGGTACGTACTCGGTGAGCATGAAGCGGCCCTTGCCGCGCACGAACGTGTCGACATGCAGCGTCGGCGTGCCCTCGGGCGCGTCGTTGTTGCATGGCCACTGCACGCTGCCGAGTTCGTCGAGCTTCGCATAGCTCACGCCGGTGAAGGTCGGGGTCAGGCGCGCGATCTCGTCCATGATCTGGGCCGGATGCGTGTAGTCCATCGGGCAGCCTAGCGCGTTGGCCAGCAACTGGGTGACCTCCCAGTCGGCATGGCCGGCCAGCGGCTGCATCACGCGGCGCACGCGCGAGATGCGCCGTTCGGCATTGGTGAATGTGCCGTCCTTTTCGAGGAAGCTCGATCCGGGCAGGAACACGTGGGCGAACTTCGCCGTCTCGTTGAGGAACAGATCCTGGATGACGATGCATTCCATCGCGCCGAGCGCCGCGGTGACGTGGCGCGTGTTCGGATCGGACTGGGCGATGTCCTCGCCTTGCACGTACAGGCCCTTGAACTCGCCATCGAGCGCGGCCTCGAACATGTTCGGAATACGCAGGCCCGGTTCCGCCTGCAAGCTGACGTTCCAGGCACTTTCGAACTGCGCGCGCACGCCGGCATCGGAGACATGGCGATAGCCCGGCAGCTCGTGCGGGAACGAGCCCATGTCGCACGAGCCTTGCACGTTGTTCTGGCCGCGCAGCGGATTCACGCCGACCCCGCGGCGGCCGATGTTGCCGGTCGCCATCGCGAGGTTGGCGATCGCCATGACCGCGGTGGATCCCTGCGCATGTTCGGTGACGCCGAGGCCGTAGTAGATCGCCGCATTGCCGCCCGTCGCGAACAGGCGCGCCGCACGGCGCACGTGCGCGGCGGGCACACCCGTGTGGGCTTCCATCGCCTCGGGCGAGCGCGCTGGGTCGGCAACGAATGCACGCCAGGTCGCAAATGCCTGCACTTCGCAACGCAGCGCGACGAACGCCTCGTCGACGAGGCCCTCGCTGACGATGACATGGGCGAGGCTGTTGAGCAGTGCGACGTTCGTGCCGGGCCGCAATGCAAGATGAAAGTCGGCTTCCAGGTGCGGCATGCGCACGAGATCGATGCGTCGCGGATCGGCGACGATCAGGCGCGCACCGTCGCGCAGCCGGCGTTTCATCTGCGCGGCGAACACCGGATGGCCGTCGGTCGGATTGGCGCCGATCACGAAGATCACGTCGGACTCCAGCACCGAATCGAAATCCTGGGTGCCGGCGGATTCGCCGAGCGTCTGCTTGAGCCCGTAACCGGTCGGCGAGTGGCAGACGCGTGCGCAGGTATCGACGTTGTTGTTGCCGAAGCCCGCACGCACGAGTTTCTGCACGAGCCAGGTTTCCTCGTTGGTGCAGCGCGAGGACGTGATCCCGCCGACCGAGTCGCGCCCGTACGCGGCCTGGATGCGGCGGAATTCCGCCGCGGCATGGGCGATGGCCTGGTCCCAGCCGACCACGGTCCACGGATCGCTCGTGCGGGCGCGGATCATCGGGGTCGTGATGCGGTCGCGGTGGGTCGCATAGCCGATCGCGAAACGACCTTTCACGCAGGCATGGCCATGGTTCGCCTTGCCATCGATGTGCGGCACCATGCGCACGATGTCCTCGCCCTGGAGTTCGGCGCGGAACGAGCAGCCGACCCCGCAGTAGGCGCAGGTGGTGACCACGCTGCGCTGGGCCTGGCCCTTGGCGATCAGCGACTTCTCGCTCAGCGTCGCGGTCGGGCAGGCCTGTACGCAGGCACCACACGAGACGCATTCGGATTCGAGAAAGGATTCGTTCTGGCTCGCGACCACCTTCGAGTCGAAGCCACGACCCTGGATCGTCAGCGCGAACGTGCCCTGGATGTCCGCACAGGCGCGCACGCAGCGCGAGCAGACGATGCACCGCGAGGGATCGAAGCTGAAATACGGGTTGGATTCGTCCTTCGCCGCAAACAGCGGGTTGACCCGCCCCTTGTGAAAAGTGCGGCCAGGGACGGCCGCTTCCTGATTCTCGCGATCAGGGACGATCGCAGGAAATACATGATTCGCTCCGTCATAGCCGTAGCGCACCTCGCGCAGGCCGACCACGCCGGCCATGTCCTGCAGTTCGCAATGGCCGTTGGCCGGACAGGTCAGGCAGTCCAGTGGATGATCGGAAACATAGAGTTCCATGACTCCGCGCCGCAGCTCCGCGAGCCGCGCACTCTGGGTGACGACCTGCATGCCTTCGGCGACTGGCGTCGTGCACGAGGCCGGATAGCCTTTCATGCCCGCAATCTCGACCAGGCACAGGCGACACGAGCCAAACGCGTCGAGCGTATCGGTTGCACACAGTTTCGGAATGCCGATGCCGTTGATCGATGCCGCGCGCATGACCGAAGTCCCCGGCGCGACCTTGACCTCGACACCGTCGATCTGCAGCCGCACGGGCATGAGCGAGGCGATCGGCTGGATCGCGGGCGTGCCGTGGTCGCTTTCAGCAATCGAACGCATGACTCGCCATCCTCTTCATTGCGCCGGTTCCCGCGTTCGTTCGCGAGGGGCGAAATCCTGGGGAAAATGCTCCAGCGCGCTGAGCACGGGACTCGGTGTGAGCCCACCCATCGCGCACAGCGAACCATGGGTCATCGTGTCGCACAGGCTGCGCAGCAAAACAGTGTTCTGCTCGGCAGCGCTGCCGGCGCGGATGCGGTCGATCACTTCGACACCGCGCACCGAACCGATCCGGCACGGCGTGCACTTGCCGCAGGATTCGACCGCACAGAACTCCATCGCGAAGCGCGCCTGCTCGGCCATGTCGACGCTGTCGTCGAAGGCGACGATGCCGCCATGGCCGAGCATCGCGCCGATCGCGGCAAACGCTTCGTAGTCGATCACGGTATCGAACTGCGATTCGGGCAGATAGGCGCCGAGCGGACCACCGACCTGCACCGCACGAAGCGGTCGCCCGCTGGCCGAACCGCCGCCGAAGTCAACCAGCAGTTCGCGCAGCGTAATGCCGAATGCCTTCTCGACCAGCCCGCCACGGCGGATGTTGCCGCCAAGCTGGATCGGCAAGGTGCCGCGCGAGCGACCGACACCGTGGTCGCGATACCACGCCGCGCCATTGACGATGATGTCGGGAACCGATGCGAGGCTGATGACGTTGTTGACTACGGTCGGCATGCCGAACAGGCCCTTGAGCGCTGGCAGCGGCGGCTTGAAACGCACCTCGCCGCGCCGGCCTTCGAGACTCTCGAGCAACGAGGTCTCCTCGCCGCAGATGTAGGCACCCGCGCCGAGGCGCATCTCGATGTCGAATGCGCGTCCGCTGCCGCGCACGTCGGTACCGATCCAGCCGGCGATGCGTGCACGCGCGAGCGCTTCGCCGAATGTGCGTGCCGCATGCGGGTATTCGCTGCGCAGATAGACATAGCCCTGGGTCGCGCCGACCGCGAGCCCTGCGATCGCCATGCCCTCGATGAGCCGGTACGGGTCGCCCTCCAGGATCATGCGATCGGAGAACGTGCCGGAATCGCCTTCGTCGGCATTGCAGACGATGTACTTGCGCGCGGCGGTAGCACCGAGCACGGTGTTCCACTTGATGCCGACCGGAAACGCCGCGCCGCCGCGACCGCGCAGGCCCGATTCGGTGATGCAGCGAACCAGATCGGCTGCGCCTGCATCGAGCGCGCGTTCAAGTCCCTGCCAGCCGCCATGCGCGCGAAAGTCGTCCAGATCCAGCGGATCGATCACGCCCACGCGCGCGAAGCACAGGCGCTCCTGGCGCCGCAGCCAGTCCAGCTCATCGGTTGGCCCGATGCACAACGCATGCGCTGCGCCGGTCACGAACCCTGCATCGAACAGCGAAGCCACGGCGGATTCGGTCACTGGTCCATAGGCAATGCGCCCATGCGGCGTGACCACTTCGACCAGCGGTTCGAGCCAGTACATGCCACGCGAACCGTTGCGCACGAGGTTGATCGAGAGGCCGCGGCGTTCGCCTTCGGCGACGATCGCGCGTGCGACCCGCTCGGCGCCCACGGCGAGCGCGCCCGAATCACCCGGCACGTAGACCGTGATGCTCATCGGCCCAGCGCGTCCAGCAACGCATCCAGGCGCTCGATATCGACGCGGCCATGGATCTCGTCATCAAGCAGCAGCGAGGGCGCGCAGGCGCAGTTGCCGAGGCAGTAGACCGGCTCGAGCGTGAGTGCGCCGTCCGGCGTGGTTTCGTGGAAACCCACACCGGCGCGTTTGAACACGTGCTTCTCCAGTGCACGCGCACCGACGGCCTGACAGGCTTCGGCACGACACAGGCGCAGCACATGGCGTCCCGGCGCGACACCGCGGAAGTGGTGATAGAACGAAATCACGCCATGCACGTCGGCGCGACTGAGATTGAGCGCCTTGGCGATCAGCGGGACCGCAGCGGGCGGCACGAAGCCCAATTCGTCCTGGATCGCATGCAGGATCGGCAACAGCCCACCAGGCAACTCATGCAGGCGATCGAGGATGGCGGCGACGATCTCGCGCGAGGATTCCGGAAGCGGCACCGGCGTCGCTGCGGACGCGCTCCTGGCAACGGTTGGGGACATGATTGGCGATGGTGGACCGGCAACGGGGACTGCGCACCAGTATGCGCTGATCGTTCCGGCGTCGGCTGCTGCGTCGCAACAGCAAGGCGCGGATGCGATGCCCGGCGCTCACCCGGCTCAGTCGCGCAGACCCGCGCTCCACGGGCGCGGACGCGGCCACCGCGCCAGTGCTTCGCGCGTGCGCCGACGACCGATCTCGATCGCTTCCTCGGCGCGGTGGAAATCGTAGAACGTGCACACGTTGCGCGGAATCGTGATCAGCAGATCCGGTGGCTGCGCGGCGAGCTTCAGCCGCGTGATCGTCTCCTGCACGGTGTCCAGGGAGCGCGCGAACAGTTCGAGGATGCTCGGGTCGCGTGCAACCGCGCGGCTGTTGCGGCGATCGAGCAGTGAACCGATCAGCCGGCCCATGCGTCGCGCTCGCTTGCTTGGGAGATTGACGGCAGGGTCCGCAGCGGACTCCGCTGTGCTGCCGTCGGCCACCGGCACGCCGTCCAGCGGTTCCGCGGGAGCGTTCACATCGACCGCAATCGTCGCATTGGTCAGATCGCGCAAGGTCGGCGACACCGGCAGCGGATTGAGCAGGCCGCCGTCGACGAACAGGCGCCCCTCGTAGTGATGCGGGCGGAAGATGGTCGGTATCGCGATCGATGCGCGGATCGCATCGAACAGCGAACCGCGCGAGAACCAGACCTCGCGCTGCGCATCCAGATCCACCGCGACAGCGGTGTAGCTGACCGGCAGATCCTCGATGTCGATGTCGCCGATCATCTCGCGCAGCGCACCGATGATTCGATCGCCCTTGATGAAGCCGCCGCCGCTGATGGTCCAGTCGACCAGTCGCAATACGTCCAGGCGCGCGAATGGCAGCACCCAGTCGCGGTAGGCATCGAGCTTGCCGGCCGCATACACACCACCGATCAGCGCACCCATCGAGCTGCCCGCGATCGAGCGGATGTCGAAACCCTGCGCAAGCAGTTCCTCGATAACGCCGATATGCGCGTAGCCGCGCGCACCGCCCGAGCCGAGGACCAGCGACAGCGAAAGCGGTGGTTTCGGCGCGTGGGCGACGAGCGCCAGTTCAACCGGCATCGCGGGTTCCGCCTGCGTTTGCCTGGGTCATCGTCATTCCGCAGCGTGATACGAGCCGATCGCGAGTTGCAGCAGGATACGCATCTCCTCGCGCAACGACACCGGCGCCACGACTTCGGCATCGGGGCCGTACTTGAGCACGTCCATGAGCAACTCGCGCGAATTGCTGTACGGCACCTTCAACTCGTAGCGTCCATCGGGCAGCCAGTGACCCTGCTGCTGCGAATGCCAGTGCTCGTCGGCAACCCAGCGCGACGCATGCTCGGAAAAACGCAGCGTCGCCCACGCTTTCGGCGGTCCAGAAAATATCCCGTAACTTGACGCCAGGTGGTTGTCGAGTTCGGCAACCTCGCGGTCCAGCGTCGCCTGCTCGATCGCATGCGGCGTGCGCATGCGATCGAGCGCAAAGCTGCGCAATGCATCGCGCCCGTGATCCCAGGCGTCCAGATACCAGTTGTCGCGATAGTGGGTCAGGCGCTGCGGCGAGACTTCGCGCGTGGTCAGCGTGTCGGTCGTGCGGGCGCGGTATTCAAAGCGCAGGCGCTTGCGGTTGAGCAGCGCGCCGGCCACCGCGCGGAACACGGCCTGATCGAGCTTGCGTGCACCACTGGCGATGACGCGGATGCGATCGACCGGCAGTGCACGGCCGCTGCTGTGATCCGAAAGTAGGGTTTCGATGCGTGCGCGGAACGGCGCGAGCGCGCCGGCCAGGACACCGGGATCCGATCGCGCGAGCAGTTCGTTGAGGGCGAGCAAGGCGGCCAGTTCCTCGCTCGTCAGCCACAGACCGGGCATCTCGAAGCGTTCGCCCTCGCCGGTGGCATAGCGGATCGCACCGTTCTCCGGATCACTCTCGATCGGTGCGCCGAGCGCATCGCGCAGGAACGCGATGTCGCGATACATCGTCGCACGCGAACAGCCGAGTTCGTCCTGGATGCGCGCATGCGTCACCGGGTACCGCGCCGCCTTGAGGATGCGATGCAGGGTCAGGGTGCGTTCGTAACGGTCCATGGGCGTTGCGGGCCGGTTCTGTCTCGGCGGCAAGTTTGTCACAACCCGGCGTCAAGGCGATCGTGGTGGGACGGTCTTCAGGATCGATGCCCTTCTCTCGATTGGAGACCAGGCCAAGGCAACGGAGCAAGCTCCGTTTTGCGAGAGGCGACAGCGGGCGGCCATCCCGTAGAGCCGAGCTTGCTCGGCTGCCTTACCTTCCTGCGCAGCAAACGCCAACGACAAAGCCCACGGGCAACGCCTCTTCCCTTCTCCCCCGGAGAAGGTGGCGCGCAGCGCCGGATGCGGGAGGGATCCCACACGATTCCGGCTGCAACCATCCGCAGCATCCTTCCCTCATCCGCCTTCGGCACCTTCTCCCGGAGGGAGAAGGAAATAGAAGCGGCAGCGCTGGGCCTGCAAGGTCGCACCTCACAGATCGATCCGGTAGATAGCCGGGCTTGCTCGGATGCTCGTCGAAGGATGTCTGCCTCCCACAACCTCACCCGAGGGTTCTGCGGAGCGCTCTCCTGTCGAATTCCTGAACATCGGAATTGATATTTCATATTCTGAGGAATATATTTGCCCCACATTCCCCGGAGCCTTCCATGCTCGAAATTGCCAGCACCCGCACAACCGCCCGGCCTGCCGCAAATCCGCGCGCACGCGTGCTGACCCAGGCGCTCGCCGAGACGGCACGACGGCTAGATCTGGGATCGACCGATCTGCGCCACATCATCGGCACCAGCCAACCGAGCGCGTCGCGCCTGCTCAACGGCAAGTACACCTTGCGTGAAGGCAGCAAGGAATGGGAGCTGTCGACGCATCTGGTACGCCTGTACCGCTCGCTGTCGTCGCTGGTCGGCGGCAATGACGAACTCGCCCGCGAGTGGCTGCGTTCGGACAACCGCGCGCTGGCCGACGAAACTCCACTCAAGGCGATCCGCCGTGTCGAGGGCCTGCTGCATGCCTGCGAGTACCTGGACGCCCACCGCGCTCGCGTCTGAGCGTCGCCCCTGGCAGCGCAGCGGCTGGCGCGCGGTCGAGGCGCAGCATGCAGTCGCCACGATGCAGCTCGCACGCGGATCGCTGACCGACCAGGCGGTGCTCGAGGACATCCTCGACGAGGCCAAGCCGCGGCTGCCTCCCGAGGCGCAAGGCCTGCACTGGCTGCTCGCAACTCCGTTCCGCTACTGGCCACAGCCCGGCGGATCGCGCTTCCGCCGGCGCACCGACCCCGGCGTGTTCTATGGCGGCGAGGATCGCCCGACTGCCTGCGCCGAATCCGGCTACTGGCGTCTGCGCTTCTGGCTCGACAGCGCCGGACTGCGCACACGACCCACCTCTGTCGCGCTGACCTTGTTCGAGTTCCATGCGGCCACCGCGCATGCGCTCGACCTGTCCATGCCGCCGCTCGTGCGCGACCGCGCTGACTGGACCCAGCGCGACGACTACACCCAGACCCAGGCCCTCGCCGAGCGTGCGCGCGAGGCCGAAGTCGAACTGATCCGCTACGAATCCGTGCGCAATCCTGGCGGATTCTGCGTGGCCCTGCTGACACCCGGCGTGTTCCGCAACGTCACCCGCGCCTATCGCGACAACAAGCAGACCTGGAATCTCGTGATCCAGCCACCGGACCTCGTCGTCTGGCAGCGCGAGATCGTGCGCGAGAGCTGGACGTTCCGCTTCGAGGTTCCATGATCTGGCCACGGCATTGACGCCGGTTTCGGGCGAACCCACGCGCATCCGCTACCATTCGCGGCCTCGACGTCGCAGCTGCCGCGCATGCCCCACGCCAGACTCGCCCTGAACACGCCGACCGGCGACGCGGTCAAGACCACCACGTGCTACATGTGTGCGTGCCGCTGCGGGATCCGCGTGCATCTCAAAGACGGGCGCGTGCGCTACATCGACGGCAATCCGGCTCATCCGGTCAATCGCGGCGTGATCTGTGCGAAGGGCTCGGCCGGAATCAAGCAGCACTACTCGCCGGCGCGTCTGTCCAGGCCGCTGCTGCGCATCGGCGAGCGCGGGGCCGGCGAATTCCGCGAAATCGAATGGGACGAGGCGCTGCAACTGGCGACGCAGTGGCTTGGCGACATCCGCCGGCGCAATCCCGATGAGCTCGCGTTCTTCACCGGACGCGACCAGTCGCAGGCGTTGACCGGCTGGTGGGCGCAGCAGTTCGGCACGATCAACTACGCGGCCCACGGCGGTTTCTGCTCAGTCAACATGGCGGCGGCGGGCATGTACACGCTCGGCGGCAGTTTCTGGGAGTTCGGCGAGCCGGACTGGGAGCTGACGAAGTACCTGATGATGTGGGGCGTGGCCGAGGATCACGATTCCAATCCGATCAAGCTCGGGCTCGGCAAGCTCAAGGCACGTGGCGCGAAGATCGTCGCGATCAATCCGGTGCGCACCGGCTACGCGGCGATCGCCGACGAATGGGTGCCGATCAATCCGGGCACCGATGGCCTGCTCGCTGGCGCGTTCATCCACGAGCTGCTGCGCAGCGACCGGGTCGATCTGGAGTTCCTCGTGCGCTACACGAATGCGCACCATCTGGTGATCCGTGACCCGGGCGCGAGCGACGACGGAATGATCGCGCGCGATGCCGACGGTCACGAACTGTGCGCGGTGCGGATCACGCCGGAACGCAGGGACGATCCGAAACATGCAATCGTGGGTGCCGATGCCGCGCAGATCTCGCCGCTGGTGGTCGGCGAGTACCGGCTTGCCGACGGGCGCCATGGCGTGCCGGCGTTCCAGTTGCTCGCCGAACGCTATCTGGACGACGAGTACGCTCCGGACAGCGTCGCCGTGCGCTGCGGCGTGGACGCGGACACGATCCGCCGGCTCGCCCGCGAACTAGCCGCGACCGCGTTCGACCAGGCGATCACGCTCGACCAGCCCTGGACCGACGCGCACGGTCGCGCGCAAGCAACCATGATCGGGCGTCCGGTCGCGATGCATGCGATGCGCGGCATTTCCGCCCATTCGAATGGCTTCCATACCTGCCGTGCACTGCACGTCCTGCAGATGCTGCTCGGGGCGATCGACACGCCCGGCAGCTTCCGCTACCAGCCGCCGTATCCGAAGCCGGCACCGCCACCGAATCGCCCGGGCAAGTCGCGCAAGGAAAACGGCGCACTCGATGGCGCGCCGCTGGGTTTCGTGCAGTCGCCTGCCGATCTCCTCGTCGATGCCGACGGCCAGCCGCAGCGCATCGACAAGGCCTATTCCTGGGAGCACCCGCTCGCTGCCCATGGCCTCATGCATTCGGTGATCCGGAATGCCTGGGCCGGCGATCCGCAGCGCATCGACACGCTGCTGATGTTCATGGCCAACATGGGCTGGAACTCGGCGATGAACACGAGTGCGACGCGCGCGATGCTGACCGACCGCGATGCCGCGACCGGCGACTATCGCATCCCGCACATCATCTACTCCGATGCGTATCTGTCCGAGACCGTGGCGTTCGCCGACCTCGTGCTGCCCGACACGACGTACCTGGAACGCCACGACTGCATCAGCCTGCTAGACCGCCCGATTTCCGATGCGGACAGCGCAGCCGACGCGATCCGCCAGCCCGTGGTCGCGCCGGACCGCGACGTGCGGCCGTTCCAGGATGTATTGCTCGACCTTGGTGCACGCCTGCACCTGCCCGGCATGATCGACGATGCGGGCGCGCCAAAGTATCCGCGCGGCTACGCGCAGTACATGGTCGAACACGAACGTGCGCCCGGTGTCGGCCTGCTCGCGGGCTGGCGCGGTACCGACGGCTCGAAAACCGGATCCGGCGAACCCAATCCGGATCAGCTCGCGCGCTACATCGAGCACGGCTGTGTCTGGCACGAAGCGATTCCGCCCGCTGCGCGCTACTACAAGATGGCCAATCGCGATTACCTGGAATGGGCCAGGGCGAAGGGCTTCATCGGTGCCGCCGCACCGATCGTGCTGCAGTTGTATTGCGAGACCTTGCAGCGCTTCCGTCTCGCCGCGCTGGGACATGGTGCGGTCCAACCGCCGGCGCGCGAACGCGAGCGCGTCGCGCGCTATTTCGATCCGCTGCCGTTCTGGTATGGCTCGGTTTCGCCTGTGGAGGCGCAGGACTATCCGCTGCATGCGATCACCCAGCGGCCGATGTTCATGTATCACGCCTGGGGCTCGCAGAACACGTGGCTGCGCCAGATCGCGACGCGAAATTTCCTCTACATGCATCCGCAGACCGCGCACGCGCATGGCGTCGCCGACGGCGACTGGATCTGGATCGCCTCGCCGCTCGGGCGCATCCGCGTACAGGCGAAGACCAACACGGCCACCGCGCCCGGCACGCTGTGGACCTGGAACGCAATCGGCAAGGCGAAAGGCGCATGGAAGTTGTCGGCGGATGCACCTGAAAGTCGCGACGGTTTCCTGCTCAATCACCTGATCGATGAGCAGCTCGCCGCACACGACGATGGCCCTGCCTACGCCAACGCCGACCCTGTCACCGGCCAGGCTGCATGGTTCGATCTGCGCGTACGCATCGAATGCGATGCGCAGCCCGCGGTCGCAGGCCATCGCGTCGAGATGAAGGCGAGCCGCCCATGACCAGCCTGCCCGCGGCGTCATCAAGGAAGCTCGGCCTGGTCATCGACCTCGACACCTGCGTGGGCTGTCACGCCTGCGCGATCGCCTGCAAGGAATGGAACGACGGTGGTGCGTTCGGTCCGTTGCCCGATCAGGACAGCCATGGCGCTGAGCCGGCAGGCGTCTGGTTCAATCGCGTGCACACCTATGAACTAGCTGGCACCGGACATCACGAACCAATGTCGCCCGGATGCCGGCCGGATGCGCGAATTCCGGATCACGACTCGCGGCCCCAGTCGGCTCCCGGCATGACCGTGCACTTCCCGCGCTCGTGCCTGCATTGCGAAACGCCGGCCTGCGTGACGGTGTGCCCGACCGGAGCCAGCTACAAACGCGCCGAAGACGGCATCGTGCTTGTAGACGAGGACAAGTGCATCGGCTGCCAGCTGTGCGCCTGGGCATGTCCGTATGGCGCGCGCGAGTTCAGCGAGCAACGCGGGGTCATGCAGAAATGCACGCTGTGCGTGGATCGCATCTACAACGAAACGCTGGAACCTGTCGATCGTCAGCCGGCCTGCGTGATGGCCTGCCCGACGCGCGCCCGGCATTTCGGCGATCTGGGTGATCCAGAGTCGGACGTCTCGCGACTTGTCGCCGAACGCGACGGCCAGGCTCTCATGCCTGAACTGGGTTATCGCCCGGTCAATCGCTATCTGCCACCGCGTGCGCGCCGGGGCTGCGAGGAACCGCCCGCGCTGGCGCCCAGCGAGACGCTCGATCGCGCGCAGCTGTCACCGCTGTTGCGCTGGGTCGACCGCGTGCTTTCGCGCTAGGACATCCGATGCGCCCTTCGCTGTCGATCCTGTTGTTCACGACCTTGTCCGGCGCCGGCTACGGCCTGTGGTTCGTGATCGGCGTCGTGCTTGCGATCGGCGAATACCCCGAAGGTCGCGGCATCGTGCTCGTGCCTCTCGCGATCGGTCTGCTACTGACCAGCGTCGGTTTGCTGTCATCGGTGGCGCATCTGGGCCAACCGCGGCGCGCGTGGCGCGCGCTGTCGCAATGGCGCAGCTCGTGGCTGTCACGCGAAGGCGTCGCGGCGTTTCTCTGCCTTCCAGTCGTGTTCGTGATCGCGTGGCGCATCCAGAGCTTCCACGACGTGCCCAAGGTGCGTCTGGCGGGGGTCGGGCTGGCCTTCGTGGCGATGCTCACGGTGTACTGCACGGCGCGCATCTATTCGTCGCTGCGCACGATCCCGGCCTGGCACCATTGGCGCGTGCTGCCGGTATATCTGCTGCTCGCAATCCAGACCGGCGGGTACTGGTTGTGGGCCGTGATGGCCTGGCGCGCCGATCCGCCGCGCGAACCCGACGGGATCGACACGGCGATTCCCTGGTTGCTTGCCCTGGCGGTGACGACCGTGGCCAGTGCCCTGCTCAAGCGCGGCTATTGGCGCCACGTGGATCGTGGCGAATGCCCGGCCACGCCGGAAACCGCCACCGGTCTTGGCGCACTCGGGCGCCTGCGCAGCGTCGAGCAGCCGCACACCGAGGCGAACTATCTGACCCGTGAAATGGGCTTCGTCGTCGCCCGCCGCCATTCGGCACGCTTGCGTGCGCTTGCCAGCCACCTGCTGTTCTCGTTGCCGCTGCTCATGCTCGGCAGTGTCGTGCTGTTTCCGCCAATGAGGCCGCTTGGGGCGACGATCGCGCTTGCGTCGGTCATGCTCGGTGCATTCGTCGAGCGCTGGCTGTTCTTCGCCGAGGCGCGCCATGTGGTCACGCTTTTTTACGGTGCACGCGGCGAACCAACTCGCTGACTGTCACCAATCACGGCGCTGTTCACATGCCGTTGCAATCCTGAACGATAGCCTTCCGACGCGGCGCCACCAGCCACAGGCCGGCGCACGACATCCAACAAGAAGACAGGAAATTCCAATGAAAACGATGCTACTGGCGAGCGCATTGCTTGCCACCGTGCCACTTTCGGCGCGCGCAGAGGACGGCAAATGGTCAGGCAGCGGCGAGCTCGGTTTCGCCATGACCCGCGGCAATACCGAATCGGAGAATCTGAATGCCAAGTTGCAGTTCAAGAAGGAGGACGACGTGTGGAAACACAACTTCTTCCTCAATGCGCTGCGCAGCAAGGGCACCATCAACAACAGCTACGACGTGACCGCTAATCGCTACGACGCCGGCGTGTCATCGGGCTTCAAACTGGACGAGCGCAGCTACATCGTCGGTGCGACGCGCTATGAGAACGATGATTTCTCGACCTACGAGTACCAGCTGATCGTGTCGCTCGGTTACGGATACACGGCGATCAAGAACGAACGAACGGAACTCTCGCTGGAAATCGGACCGGGCTACCGGCGTACCCAGCGCCGACCGTTCATCGAACAGATCGGCGATCCGCCGGAACCGGTGCTCAACGATCCCGATGCGGATGGTCAGGCAGTGGGTCGCGGCCTGATTGCGTTCAAGCACCAGATCACGGCGACGACCGCGTTCGAGAACACGCTGCTGGTCGAAACCGGTTCGGACAATACCTTCGTGCAGAACAATGCCGGACTGGCCGTCAGCATGAATGACAAGCTGGCCCTCAAGCTCGGTTTCCAGGTCCGTCACAATACCGACGTGCAGGCAAACTCGGAGAAGACCGACCAGTTGCTGACGACCAATCTGGTCTACAAGTTCTGAGCATCGTGCAGCCGAGCAAGCTCGGCTCTACAAGGGCCGGAGCGCGACCCGCGAGCAACCGCGCTCCCTTGTAGAGCGGAGCTTGCTCCGCTGCTTTTTTCCTTTCGCAGCCTCATGCCACGGGACAGCCGAGCAAGCTCGGCTCTACGGCGAGCGCGCGAGGGATGAGTCGGCGTGATGGCCCGAGCGGTCACGCGCCGCGCCCAGGATCTCATCCGCGCCCAACTCGACCAGCATCTGGGCAACCCGATGTCCCAGCGCTTCGCCATCCGCATCACCGGCGGATTCGGCTTCGGCACGCAACAGGCGTCCGTTGGTCGCATCTCCGACCAGACCGTACAGGAGCAACCCGCTCTCGATCTGCACGCAGTAGCCGGCGATCGGAACATTGCACGAGCCGTGCAGACGACGATTCATCGCGCGCTCGGTCTCCACACAGCGGCGCGTCGCGCTGTCGTCGAGCACACCGAGCAGCTCCGCGACGACCGCATCTCCAGCGCGCTTCTCGACCGCAATTGCACCTTGCGCGACGGCCGGCAACCAGTCCGGCGCGACGAGTCTGGAGCGGATGCGTTCGCCGAGCTTCAGTCGATCCAGTCCGGCGCAGGCAAGAATGATCGCATCATAGTGGCCCTCATCGAGGCGGGCCAGACGCGTATTCACATTGCCGCGCAGGTCGGCAACCTGAAGGTCCGGCCGCAGTGCGCGCAACTGCGCCTGCCGCCGCAGTGATGACGTGCCGACGCGCGCGCCCTTGGGGAGCTCGTCCAGACGCGACCAGTGGTTGCTCACGAATGCATCCGCGGCATCCGCACGCTCGAGGATCGCGCCGATGGCGAAACCAGGCTCCAGTTCCATCGGTACATCCTTGAGCGAGTGCACGGCGATGTCCGCTCGCCCTTCCAGCATCGCGATCTCAAGCTCCTTGAGGAATAGACCCTTGCCGCCGATCTCGGCAAGCGGGCGATCCTGGATACGATCGCCGCGCGTCGTCATTGGCACGAGTTCAACGGCAAGATCCGCATGCTCGGCACGCAGGCGTGCCGCGACATGCTCGGCCTGCCACAGTGCAAGCGCGCTCTGCCGCGTGGCGATGCGCAGACGCCTCACAGCGAGCGCACCAGCTTGCGCAATGCGGGCAGGTTGCGCCGACTCACTTCCAGTGGCGTCGCCACGCGCTCGATCCGGGCCAGGATGCGGCCATCCGCGGAGCGCGTCAGTCCGCCGAGCTTGTCAAGCGCCACGAGACAGTTGCGATGAATCCGCACGAAACGCTCGCCGAACTCGGCCTCGATCGCCTTGAGCGGCTCCTCGATGAGCACTTCGTTGCCGTTGTAGTGAACGATCACGTATTTGTCCTCGGCAAGCAGGTAGTCGATTTCGGCGACTGCAACCAGGACGAGGCTGCCGCGCACGCGCGCGCACAGGTGACTGCGCTGACGCGCGGGGGCGCTGGTCCCTACCAGCGTATCCAGCGCTTCGCGCGAGAAACGTCGCGCGCGCGTGATCGCCGCGGCCAGCCGCTCGATCCGGATCGGCTTGAGCAGGTAATCGACCGCATTGGCCTCGAACGCGGCGAGCGCATGGTCGTCGTAGGCCGTGCAGAACACGATTGCCGGAGCGCTTGGAAACGTCGCCAGATGGCGAGCGACTTCCAGACCATCCATGCGTGGCATGCGGATGTCGAGCAGGATCAGGTCCGGATCCAGATTCTCCACCGCGGCCAGCGCGGTCGCGCCATCTGCGGCCTCGGCGACGACTTCCACATCGCCGATGTCGGCAAGCATCGCGACGAGGCGTTCGCGCGCCAGTGGTTCATCGTCGACCACGATTGCCCTCATCGTCGTTCCTCATCGGGGAGACGTACGGTCACTGTGAATTCGCCATCGGCGGGTTCGACCAGGAGTGCGCCGCGTGCGCCGAAATGGTACTCGATGCGTGCGCGCACGCTCGCCAGTGCATGGGAATTGCGGGCCTGTGCCGCATCCCGCGGACAAGGATTGTGCACGACGATCTCGATGCCGGTGTCGACACGCCGGCCGGTGATGCGCAGCGTTCCGCCTTCGGCCAGGCGCTGGATGCCGTGATAGACCGCGTTCTCGACCAGCGGCTGCAGCAGTAGGGTCGGCAACGGCTGGGCGCGCGGCAGTGAGTCGGTATCCAACTCGACGCGCAGCCGCGACCCCAGGCGCAGTCCCTCGATGCGCAGGTAGTGGCCGACCAGATCCAGCTCCTCGCCGAGGGTGGCCATCGATTCGCGCACGCCAAGCGCGGCGCGAAACAGGTCGGAGAGATCTTCGACCGTACGCTCTGCCTCGTCGGGACGCGTGCGGATCAGGCTTGCGATCGTGTTCATGCTGTTGAACAGGAAATGCGGGCGGATGCGCGCCTGCAGGGCATCGACCTGGGCCTTGGCCGCAGCCTTGATGCGCTCCTGCCAGAGTTCGCGGACGTGCAGATAGCGCAGCAAGGCTGCAGCGATCAGCGCGCAGATCGCCGCATTGCCAAGGGCAAAGCGCCAACCACTGACGGAGTCGGAGATCAGGCGCAGGTCGAGCGCGCGATCCATCGAATGGACCACGCAGCTGCCCAGCGCGGTCGTGCCGATCGCGAGCAGCCATGCCGTGCCGAAGCCCGCGCGCGGGGGCCAGCGTTCGAGCAGTTCGCGCGAAGAGCACAACACCACGATGTTGAGCAGGGCCAGCCATTGCACGAACACACTGGCGATTCCGAGTTCGGAAAGCCAGTTCGAACCAGCGCTGCGTCCGGGCGCGAGCGCGATCACGAGGACGACGAGTTCGGCCACGACCATGACCGCGAACAGCGTCGGCAGGCTGCAGAATTGCGGCAGCCAGCGGTGCGCCGGGTTTTCGCTCATGGCGTTGCCTGCTGCATGTTGCGCGACACGCCCCTGGACAGACGTCCAAGAGTAGCGCCAACCGCCGCCGCGCGCCTTGCCGGGGTCGAGCGAAGCCGCAACCGCGCACGCTGGGCTTGCACGGTCACCCGCAAGGGAATCCGCTCAGCCGGCAATGCGTGCGCCGATCCAGGCGCGCAGATCGGCGATTTCCTCGGCGCAGACCTGATGCGCCATCGCATAGCTGTGCCAGTCCGGTGCATGCCCGAGGTCACGCAGGAAATCGCGCGAGAGCATGCCCAGCGTCTGCGGCACGACCGGGTCGACGCTGCCATGGCCAATGAACACGGGCACGTCCTGGTTTGCTGTCGATCGCTCGTCCACGAGCTTCAGATGCAGCGGCAGGTAGCCCGACAAGGCGATGATCCCGCCCAGTCGCTGCGCATGCCGCAACCCGGCTGACAGGGCAATGGCGGCGCCCTGCGAGAAGCCCGCGAGAATCACATTCGCGGCTGGAATGCCGCGCGCGACTTCGTTGGCGATCAGTTCGTCGACCTGGGCAATCGACTCGCGGATACCCGACTCGTCCTGGCGCTGTGCGATCTCCATGCCGGTAATGTCATACCACGCGCGCATCGGCATGCCGCCATTGATCGTCACGCGGCGTACCGGAGCATGCGGAAACACGAATCGGATCGCGGGCCAGCCGGGCGCCACGAGTTCGGGGACGATCGGGGAAAAATCATTGCCGTCAGCACCCAGGCCATGCAGCCAGATCACCGCCCACTGCGGATTCGCACCGGTCTGGGTTTCGACACAAGGCAATGGCATCGCGAGTCCCCGCTGGCAAAGCGGGGAGGCTGCACGAATCCCTACGCTTTGCCAAGCACCCGAACATCACGACGGTGGTTGGCTGCACGAATCCCTACGCTTTGCCAAGCACCCGAACATCACGACGGTGGTTGGCTGCACGATTCATCCCATCACCAGGAACACACTCGCCTGCGCGGATCGGCGGCGTCCGGCGCCGCCCGAACGGTGCCGGCGTAGCGACACGCTGCGGGTGCTGACTTCCGGCCATGTCGCACGACGGCGCTCAGCGGGTATTCTTTGCCTCTTTTCGCGTTGCGGAGAGTCAACCGATGCCTCGTGTCGCCCGGGCCATGATGGCCGCACTGCTCTGCCTGTTCTGCACGCCTTCGATGGCCATCACGCTGGAGCGGGCGATGGCCGATCCGGACTGGATCGGTCCGGCAGTCGAGGCACCGTACTGGAGCGCCGACGGCAAGGCGATCTACTACTCGCTCAAACGAAGCGGTTCGACGATCCGCGATCTGCATCGCATCGACCCCGACTCCGGCGTCGACACGATCGTGGACCCGGTCGCGATGGCCGAGGCCGACGGCAGCGATATCACTTACGACGCGACGCGATCGCGCGCTACCTTCACGCGCAATGGCGACGTGTTCCTGCGCGATCTCGCCAACGCGCGCCTGATCCAGGTCACGCGTTCCGTTCAGATCGAGGCCAACCCGCGTTTCTCGGCCAACGGACGCGCCATCCACTTCCGCGTCGGCAATGACTGGTTCGTGTTCGACATCGCCGCGGCGGTCACGGCACCCGCCGCGATCGTGCGCGCGGAGAAGGATCCTGACGCGAAGAAACCCGACGATCTCGGCGAAATGCAGTTGCGTCTGTTTTCCACGCTGCGCACGATCAAAGCCGACCGCGATGCGAAGAAGGAGAACGACGAGACCTTCCGCAAGCACGATCCCAGCCGGGCACCGGCGCCGGTATTCATCGGGGACGACGTCACGATCGTGCGCAGTTCGCTGTCACCCGACGCGCGCCACCTGCTGCTTGCGACGACACCGAAGGGGCACGATGCCGGGCACATCGCCAAGCTCCAGCACTATGTCACCGAATCCGGTTACGAGGAGCAGGAAGATGAACGCGTGCGCGTTGGCCGCAACCTCCCGCCTGCACAAACCCTGTGGCTGCTCGATCTCGTCGAACACACGCAGTCAAAGCTCGACGTCGCCGGGTTGCCCGGGATCACCGACGATCCACTCAAGGCCATCCGCGAGGAAAATCGTGCGCTGAGGAAAACCGAGGCCGCGAAGGACGTACCCGCGAACGAACGCGCGGCCAAGCGCGGGCGCGGCAACACCACGACCGAAAAACCGGTCGAACGTGCGCTTGCAGTGCAGCGAATCGAGTGGACGCGCGACGGTCGCCAGGCCGCGGTGCAATTGCGCGCCAACGACAACAAGGACCGCTGGATAGCAACCGTCGATTTCGCGAAGAAATCGCTGATCAACCAGCATCGCCTCCACGATCCGGCCTGGATCAACTGGGCCATGAACGAGTTCGGCTGGACCGCTGACGGCCGCACGCTCTGGTATCTGTCCGAAGAAAGCGGCTACTCGCACCTGTACCTGAAGAGCCCGGGCGCGAGAGCGCGTGCATTGACCTCTGGCCGGTTCGAGGTGTCCGAGCCGGTGCTGTCGGCGGACGATCGCTGGTTCTACGTCAAGGCCAACTCCGAGGTCCCGTACGCCTACGATGTGCATCGCATCGGCGTCGGCGGGGGCGCGCTGGAGCGCATCACCGAGGTCAAGGGCATGGACAGCTTCGAGCTGGCGCCGGACGGCCGCCGCCTCGCCGTGCTGCAATCCTCGCCCTACATTCCTGCGCAACTGGCCGTGCACTCGCTGGAGGGTGCGCCTGCGCGCGTGCTGACCGACACGCTGACAGCCGAATACAAGGCCATGGAGTGGCCGCCGCTGACGATCGTCGGCGTGCCTTCCAGCCACGTGCGGCAACCGATCTGGTCCAAGTTGTACAAGCCGGCCGATTTCGATGCGACGAAGAAGTACCCCGCCGTTCTGTTCGTCCACGGCGCCGGCTACCTGCAGAACACCGAGCTGGGCTTCCCGAACTATTTCCGCGAGCAGATGTTCCACAACCTGCTCACTGCCCAGGGCTACGTCGTGCTCGACATGGACTATCGCGCGTCGTCAGGCTACGGACGCGACTGGCGCACGGCGATCTACCGGCAGATGGGTCATCCGGAACTGGAGGACCTCATCGATGGCGTGGACTGGCTTGTCGCCAACCACGCGGTCGATCCGAAGCGGGTCGGTGTCTACGGGGGTTCCTACGGCGGATTCATGGCCTTCATGGCGATGTTTCGCGCGCCGGAGGTGTTTGCCGCCGGTGCGGCGTTGCGTCCGGTCACCGACTGGACCTCCTACAACCATGGCTACACCTCCAACATCCTCAATACGCCGCAGGACGATCCGATCGCCTACCGGCGATCCTCGCCGATCGAGTTCGCCGAAGGCCTCAAGGGTGGGCTGCTGATCGCCCACGGCATGATCGACGACAACGTGCTGTTTCAGGACTCGGTGCGTCTGTACCAGCGCCTGATCGAGCTGCGCAAGGACGATTTCGAATTGGCCGGTTATCCCCTCGAGCGCCATTCGTTCATCCACGCCGACGCGTGGTACGACGAGTACAAGCGAATCTGGAAGCTGTTCGAGCGGCATCTCAAGCCGTAACGGCCCGTCAAACGCGGGTCGAGAGGTTTGCCAATGCGTCTGCGCGGTACACGCGGTCCATGTGTCCCGCGAATCCTGGCGCTTGGACTCCCACGAGCCGGCACGGCTTGGATCCGTTCCTTCGCGGCCGAATCTCGGTCCTGACCCGCAAAGTCCGCTGGCAGGCAGTCGGGCTCGCGGGCGCCCCGATCCAGCCATTGGCTGCGGTTCAGCGGTCAGAACTCCGCCTGCAAATCCGCCTTGGGTTGGCGGATTGTTGAGCTTCGCGGCGCAGATCGGCGGTGCGGATTGCCCCGAAAGCAGACCAAACACGGTCGGTATCCGAAAACGTGACGGGGTCGGCACGATGCTTGCTGTTCCGTTGGCAGAAATTTCTACGGAAATCCGTAGTTTGTGTCGTTAATCGAGACGTGGTTCAGGTTTAGTTCTTCAAAAGACAGGCAGAATGTTAAACATCTGTTATTCCAGTGACGGATCAATTTTGCTAGGATTGACCTGAGGTTGACTGGATAACCTCTTGTAAGGTGATGGAAATGTCTTCCCCGCTCCTGTGGATCATGCTTTGCGCGGCGGCCGGTCTGGCGCTTGCTTCGGTGCGCCGCATTCCCGAAGGTCAAGTCTATTCGCTGCGTCGCATCGGTGGTCATACCCGCATCGTGGGTGCCGGCATGCGTTTCATTCTGCCGCTGATCGAGCGTGTCTCACACAAGATCAGCCTGACCGGAACGGCGCTCGCGATCGAAGGTGCCTCGCATGAGGGCGAGCAGCTCAAGGGAGCCGTGTTCTTCCAGGTGCTCGAACCCGAACGCGCCGACGATGTCATCGATTCGGTGGATGACCTGTTGCGCACGAGTACCGCCAGTCTGCTGGGAAACCCGGCGCTGCCCGTCGAATCCGGCGCCCGGCGCCTTTGGCTCAAGCAGCAGCTCAATGCCGAGGTGCGCGCACGCGGACTGCTGGTCACGCGTATCGAATTGCGCGCCGCGGCCTGATTCGCGCGCCGCTGGATTTGCCCGGCGCGCACCCCGATACTTGGCGCCCCTTCGGTTTCCGAACGCCTCATGTCCGAGCGCGAACCGCTGCGGCAGCGGCTGGCTTCGGGCCTCGCTGCGCTGCAGATCTCCATTGATGAGCCGACGATCGAGCGCATGCTCGATTATGTCGGCCTGCTCGTGCGCTGGAATGCCGCATACAACCTGACCTCGGTGCGGGATCCGCTCGACATGGTCTCCCGGCATCTGCTCGATTCGCTCGCGGTGCTGCCTCATGTAACCGGCGCGCGCCTTGCGGATCTGGGCACCGGAGCCGGACTGCCGGGCATTCCGCTCGCGCTGGCGCGAACGTTCGACGACGTCCTCCTGGTCGACTCCAATGGCAAGAAGGCGCGCTTCCTGCGTGAAGCCGTTCGGCGTCTCGGCCTTGAGCGCGTGCGTGTCGCCGAGTCCCGGGCCGAGTCGGTCAGCGGCGAATTCGATTGCGTCACGGCGCGTGCATTCGCGACACTGTCGGACATGCTGGCCTGGGGCGGGCATCTGCTCGGACCCGAAGGGCGCTGGCTGGCGTTGAAGGGTCGCTTCCCGCAGGATGAACTCGATACCATGCCGGCCGGCTTCGAAATCGAGGCCGTGCATCGGCTCGATGTGCCGGGCCTGGAGGCCGAACGCCACGTCGTCGTCATCCGGCGCCGTCGTTCGCCGGCAATGCAAGGATTGGAGTCATGACACGCATCATTGCGGTCGCCAACCAGAAAGGCGGCGTGGGCAAGACCACGACTGCCGTGAATCTCGCGTCGGCGCTCGCCGAGACGCGCCGGCGCATCCTGCTCGTCGATCTCGACCCGCAGGGCAATGCGACGATGGCCTGCGGAATCGACAAGCGCAATGCCAAACCGAATGGCTGCGACGTGCTGCTCGAGGAAGTCGCGATCGAGGATGCCATCGTCACCACCGAAGGCGGCTTCGACCTGCTGCCGGGCAATGGCGACCTGACTGCGGCCGAGATCAAGCTCATGGATGCGCTTGCGCGCGAGAACCGGCTCAAGGAGCAACTGGCCAAGATCGACGGGCGCTATCACACGATCCTGATCGATTGCCCGCCCTCGCTGCACCTGCTCACGCTCAATGCGTTGACTGCGGCGGACGGCGTGCTGATTCCGATGCAATGCGAGTATTTCGCGCTGGAGGGCCTTTCGAGCCTGCTCGACACGATCAAGGCCGTGCGCCAGCGGCTGAATCCGCAGATCGAGGTCGAGGGCCTGTTGCGGACGATGTATGACGTGCGCAACAACCTGAGCAACGAGGTTTCCGCGCAGCTCGTCAAGCATTTCGGCGACAAGGTCATGCGCTCGGTCATTCCGCGCAATATCCGGCTGGCCGAAGCTCCGAGCCACGGCAAGCCGATCAATCTCTACGACCGCGAATCGCGCGGCGCAATCGCCTATCTCGGTCTTGCCGGCGAAATGCTGCGCCGCGAGCGCTCGGCGGCGGCGCCTCTCACCAGCCAGGAACACGCATGATGGCAACCAGGAAGCGCGGTCTCGGCCTGGGCCGCGGACTCGATGCACTGCTTGGCGGCAGCGATGCCGGACCGGCAGATGCCGGCGGCGAAGGTGAGCTGCGCGCGCTGGCCATCGCCACGATCAGCGCAGGCAAGTTCCAGCCGCGTCGCCACTTCGATCCCGAGCGCCTCGAGGAACTGGCCGCTTCGATCAAGGCACAAGGCATCATCGAACCGGTCATCGTGCGCCCGATCGGCCGCGACCGCTTCGAGCTGATTGCCGGCGAGCGCCGCTGGCGCGCCGCGCAGCTTGCGGGCCTCGACGAAATACCGGCGCTGGTACGCGAGATCGATGATCGCGCAGTCGTGGCGATCGCGCTGATCGAGAACATCCAGCGCGAGGACTTGTCGCCGCTGGAGGAAGCGCAGGCGCTGACCCGCCTCATCGGCGAGTTCAAGCTGACCCACCAGCAGGCCGCGGAAGCGGTGGGCCGCTCGCGCGCGGCGGTGTCGAACCTGCTGCGCCTGCTCGAACTGCCGGCACCGATCCGCGAACTGCTCGAACAAGGCAAGCTCGACATGGGCCATGCACGTGCGCTGCTCACGTTGCCGGCCGATCGTGCGCTTGCGCTTGCCCGGCAAGCCGCCGCGAACGCCTGGTCGGTGCGCGAGCTGGAGGATGCCGCGCGTCTCGCAACCACAAACACGAAATCCGCCACGAAGAAGGAACCCGTTGCCTCACGCGATGCCGACATCGTCGCCCTGGAGCGTGAGCTCTCGGAAAAGCTGTGTACGCGCGTCGCCGTCGCGCATGGCCGCAACGGCCGAGGCAAGCTGGTCATCCACTATCACAGTGTCGAGGAACTCGACGGCATCCTCGACAAGCTGCGCTGAGACCCGGAGCGAATTCCGTGCCCACGCTTTCCGTCGTCGTTCCCGTGTTCAACGAACGCGACAACGTGCATCCCTTGCTCGACGAGACCGTGGCCGCGCTGCGCGGCGTGGTGGATTTCGAGATCGTCTACGTTGACGATTGCAGCAGCGACGATACGCTCGCCGTGCTCGGCGCAGCCAGGGCGCGGATTCCTGAACTGCGCGTGCTCCGCCACGCCGAACGCAGCGGTCAGAGCACGGCCATCCGCAATGGGGTCAAGGCCTCCCGCGGCGCCTGGATCGCCACCCTCGATGGCGACGGCCAGAACGATCCGGGCGACATTCCGAAGCTCCTGGCGATGCGCGCGCAATCGCCGGAACAGGTCAGGCTGTTCGCCGGCTGGCGCGTCGATCGCCGTGACAGCTCAAGCAAGCGGCTTGCCTCGCGTATGGCCAATGCGGTCCGCAGCCGGCTGCTCCACGACGACACTCCCGACACCGGATGCGGCATCAAGTTGTTCGAACGCACGACATTCCTCGATCTGCCGTACTTCGATCACATGCACCGCTATCTGCCTGCCCTGATCCAGCGCGCGGGATTCAAGGTCATCAGCGTGCCGGTAAACCACCGCCCGCGCGGCTCCGGCGTGTCCAAGTACACGAATCTGAGCCGGGCGTGGGTCGGCATCGCCGATCTGCGTGGCGTCTCCTGGCTGATCCGCCGATCCAGGCGGACGGGGGTCGAGGAGCTCTGATCGATGCGCGCCCGTGCGCGTCACTCGATCGAGAACGACTGCAGTTCGACCGTCGCGCCCGTACGTCCCGAATTCCGCGGCGTCTGACCGGTCGCGGTTTCCCACGCTGCACTGGGCCATCGACCCCTCGAACGGGTGCGACTTGCGGCACAGATTCGCGATTGGCGCCGACCGGGCTGGGCGCAGCGAAAGTTGCGAGATGCCGCCCGATCGGCTATAAAGCGCGGCTCGCTTCGGTCCCGTTTCCCGCCCTGCGCGGACGGCAGATCCCGATACACGGTTCGTCCTGCCGGTCTTCCGAAGCCTTTCCAGCACCGTGTGGCGCATTTTCGCCGCTGGGCCGCCGCCGTCCTGGCCAAGGTCGGTTCCTGCGATTCGATGAGGTTCGCATGTCAAAAGTCTGCCAAGTCACCGGAAAGAGTTTCCAGTCCGGCAATAGTGTTTCCCACGCCAACAACAAGACCCGCCGCCGCTGGCTGCCGAACCTGCACGATCGCCGTTTCTGGCTCGTCGGCGAGAATCGCTGGATCAAGTTGTGCGTTTCCAGCCACGGCCTGCGCACGATCGACAAGAGGGGCATCGACGTAGTCGTTGCCGAACTGCGCGCGCGCGGCGAAAAGATCTGAGGAGCAAGCAATCATGGCATCCAAGCGCGACAAGATCCGTCTCGTGTCCTCGGCCGGTACCGGCCATTTCTACACGACCGACAAGAACAAGAAGACCACGCCGGAAAAGATGGAGATCAGGAAGTACGATCCCGTCGTGCGCAAGCACGTGGCCTACAAGGAAGCCAAGATCAAGTAAGGCAGCGGGATTGATCATCCTGGCCCTGGTCATGGCAACAAAAAACCCGCCTCTCGGCGGGTTTTTTTGTTGCCGCACCAAGGCAGGCTCTACGCGTGCGTGCCGGCCAGGCGATAACCCTTCAGCCGCTCCGCAAACTCCTGCAATCCGCGGATTCCGCTCGCTTCGGCTTCGCGGCACCACTGACGCACCGATTCGAGCATCGCTTCGCCGTTGCGGCTTTCGAGCATCTCGTGCAGACGGTTGCGATATTCCATGACCGTGCGCATGGTCGGGCGGTGGCCTACCCACTGGCTCATGCGCTCGCGCGCGTCGGCATCGAGCCAGCGCCCGCCATTGCCGAGCGCCTTGCGCAGCTTGCGCGGCATCGCCTTGAGTGAAACACCCGCCTGGGCGGCATCCTCGCGCAGCGTCGGCATGATGACGCCACTGAAGTAGTCGCTCATGACGTGGAACTTGTGCGACAGCAACGCCTTGATCGTATCCGCATCCGGAATGTTGACGTTTGGACGGACATCGAGCGTGGGCGCGACGCGCAAGACCTTGGCGAGACCGAAGAACTGGAAGACGCGGATCGCCGCCCAGCCGATGTCGAACTCGAAGCGGCGCAGCGAGAACTTGGCCGAACTCGGAAACGCGTGGTGGTTGTTGTGCAGTTCTTCGCCGCCAATGATGATGCCCCACGGCGACAGGTTGGTCGAGGTGTCGGCGCTCTCGAAATTGCGGTAACCCCACCAATGGCCGAGGCCGTTGACGACGCCTGCCGCCCAGAACGGAATCCAGACCATCTGCAGTGCCCAGATCGCGACACCGACGGCACCGAACAAGGCGAAACTCGTGAACAGCAGCAGGGTCGGTCCGATCGTGGGCCAGCGCGCATAGAGATTGCGCTCGACCCAGTCATCAGGTGTGCCGCGACCGTACTTCTCGAGTTCGTCGCCGGCGGACATTTCCTTGGCCGCGACCTTGTACAGGTCAACGCCTTCCCAGAGCACCGTGTTGATGCCATGGATAACGGGGCTGTGCGGATCCTCTTCGGTCTCGGTCTTCGCGTGGTGCTTGCGGTGGATCGCCACCCACTCCTTGGTCACCATCGCGGTGCTGAGCCACGACCACAGCCGGAACGCGTGCGCCAGGACCGGATGGAAGTCCACGCCCCGATGGGTCTGGCTGCGATGCAGATAAAGCGTCACGGTCAGAATCGTCAACTGGGTGACGACCACGAAGTAGGCGATCCATGTGCCCCAGGAAGCATCGGCGAAAAAGCCGCGCGCGGCGAAGCTGATCAAGGTGTCTAACATGTCGGAGGGCGGTCCAGGAAACGAAGGGCGACTATACGCGTCCACACATTGGGCTGCCAATGGCGACACGCAAGCGTGAAAGTCGCGCACAATCCTCGGGTGCGTGCTCCGTTCACCATACCCGTGCGTAGGTTCACCGGCGAATTCGCCCCAGGAGCCTGCTCCTAAACTTCTTGCCCCGCCCCCTGCCAGCCGGAACAATCGCGACCCGATGAACGACTCCGCCCCTGTCCTCGCCCTGACCCGGGCCAGCCGTCGCCTGTCCGGGCGCTTGATCGTGGAGGAGGTCGGTTTTCGCGTGGGCCGCGGCGAAGTGCTCGGCCTGCTGGGCATCAACGGGGCCGGAAAATCGACCACTTTGCGCATGATCGCCGGCCTGCTGGCTCCAGACGCAGGCGACGTGCGGATCAATGGTGCCGATCCCTACGCGCAGCCGGCGCTGCTGCGGCGCGAAGTCGGCTACCTTCCTGAAGATGCACCGCTGTACGCCGAGCTGACTGTCAGCGAGTACCTCGACTTTTGCGCGCGCCTGCGCGGCCTGCGCGGAAATGCCGCGGCTGCGGCCGTCTCGCGTGCAATCGAGCGCTGCGATCTGGGCGAGATGCGCCGGCGGCTGTGCGGTCTGCTGTCCAAGGGCTGGCGCCAGCGCGTCGGCCTGGCCCAGGCGATCCTTCACGAACCCTCGTTGATCGTGCTCGATGAACCGGCGTCGGGTCTGGATCCCGTTCAGGCGCTGCGCCTGCGCGAACTCATCGCGCGTCTGCGCGAGGCCCACGCGGTCGTGCTGTCCACTCATGTGCTGTCGGATGTGATCGCCTGCTGCGATACGGTCGCGATCCTGCACCAGGGCCGTGTGCATCATCATGGCGCGCTGGTTGACCTCGATGCGCGCGCGGCATTGCGCGTGCGGGTCGAGCGTGCGCTTGACGCCAGCGACTGGCTCGGCGTGCCCGGCGTCGCCAGTGCACACGCACTGGACCCCCATACCTGGCGGATCACGCTCGATGAGGGCAGCGACAGCGCAGACCTCGCTGCCGCGAGTGCCCGGCTGGGGTTCGGCCTGCAGGAACTGCGTACCGATGCGAGTGCCCTCGAAGCGGTGTTCCTGCGCATCAGTGCCGCGCAGGCACCGGCCGGGCGCGCCGCATGAGCGCGATCTGGCTGATCGCCCGCAACGACTGGCGGCGCCAGTTCGCGCAGCCGTTCGCCTGGGTCGTGCTCGCGCTCGTCGGTGCGCTGGCGGCGTGGCAGTTCCTGCTCGCACTGGACATGTTTCTGCGCCATGCACCGCGTCTGGGGGCATTGCCCGATGCGCCCGGGGTGACCGACCTGGTCGCGGTCCCGCTGCTGCAGAGCCTTTCCGGTGTCCTGCTTCTGCTCGTGCCGCTGGCGACGATGCAGAGCATCGCCGGTGAACGCCGTGCGCATACGCTGCCCCTGCTGCTCGCCGCCGGCGTCGGCAGTTCGCGGATTGTCACCGGCAAGTTTCTCGGCGCCTATGCGCTGATCGCTTCGATCATCGCTCTCGTCGTATCGATGCCGTTGCTCCTGCAACTGGGTACCGAACTCGATCTGGGCCGGCTTGCCGCGGCCACACTCGGCCTGTTGCTGTATTCGGCTGCGCTGACCGCGATCGGCATCCTGTGTTCGACCTGGACGGCGCATCCCGCGCTCGCCGCAGCGGCAACCCTGGTGATCGGCAGCCTGCTCGTGATGCTCGATGCCGGCGCGCGCATGCAGGGCGTGGACAATGAGCTGGTCAACTGGCTGGCGATGTCGAGCCATCTCGCACCGTTCCTGCGCGGCATCGTGTCGAGCGTGGCGGTCACCTACTTCGTGCTCGTGACAACGCTCGCGCTGCTGTTTGCTGCGCGGCGTCTGGACAGCTTGCGGACGCGTGCATGACCGATCGGCTGACCAACCTCGTCCATGCGCTGCTGTTGATTGCGATTGCGCTGTTGCTTGGCTTCCTGAGCACGCGCCATCGATTCGATATCGATCTGAGCCATACCCAGCGCTCGAGTCTCGGCACGCCTTCGCGGCGTCTGCTCGACGCGCTTGAAGGCCCGGTCGAGATCGTTTCCTGGGCCCGCAGCCAGGGCGAGTTGCGCGCGACGATTGCCAGCTTCGTCGAGCGCTACGAGCGGGCCAAACCCGATCTGAGCCTGCGCTTCATCGATCCGGATGCCGATCCGAACGCAACCCGGGCGGCCGGCGTGCAGATCGACGGCGAACTCGATGTCCACTACGGCGGACGCAGCGAACGCCTCAAGATCCTGAGCGAGCGCGAATTGAGCAGCACGCTGCTGCGCCTGTCGCGGCATCGGGAACGGGTCGTGGCATTTCTCGAGGGTGCCGGCGAGCGCCGCATCGACGGCATCGGCAACGCCGATCTCGGCCAGTTCGGTTCGGCGCTTCGTGGTCGCGGCACGCGCATGGTCAATCTGGCGCTGGCGACGACACCACGCATCGCCGACAACGTCGACCTGCTCGTCATCGCCAATCCGCGCGTCGCCCTGGCGCCCGCGCAGGTTGCCGAAGTGGTCGGCTACATCGAGCGTGGCGGCCATCTGCTGTGGTTGCTGGAAGCCGGCGAAGCGGTCGGACTGGATGACCTCGCCACTGCATTGTCGCTGCACACCCTGCCCGGCGTGATCGTGGACGGTGCGAGCCAGGCGTTCGATATCGGCGACCCGAGCTTCGTCGCCGTCAACCGCTATCCCGAACACGCGATCACGCGCGACTTCGCGCTCGCCACCTTGTATCCGCAACCGGTCGCGCTGGCCAAGCGTGTGCCCGCACACTGGGAGTTCGCGCCGATCCTGCGCAGTTCGGAGCAGTCCTGGAACGAGGTCGGCCACATTCCCGCCGCAGGCGAGGCCGAAGCCAACGTGCGCTTCGATGGCAGCGACGGCGAGATCGCCGGGCCGCTCGATTTCGCCTTCGCCCTGACCCGCCTGTCGCCGCGCCCCGGCGGGCAGGAGCAACGCGTCGTGGTCATCGGCGATGGCGATTTCCTCTCCAACAGTTTTCTCGGCAATGGCGGCAATCGCGAGTTCGGCACGCGCGTGTTCGACTGGCTGCTTGCCGACGATGCGTTGATCGAGATTCCCGAAAGGGTCGCACCGGATCGCGAGCTGGCCCTGTCGCAGGCCGCACTGGGCGCATTGAGCGCATTCTTCCTGCTCGGCCTGCCGAGTCTGCTGATCGTGACCGGACTGCTGGTCTGGCGTATCCGGCGGCGCCGCTGATGGGCCGCACGGCGCGCATCAATCTCGCTCTCGCCGCTGTCGTGGCGGCGCTCGCGTGGATCGTGTATCGCGAAGTCCGAGAAGAGATCGATGCGCGCGAACCGCCGTTGGCAGCGTTGGATCCGGCATCGATAGACCGGGTCGCCGTGCGCTGCATCTCCTGCGTCACCCGCGTCTTTGCGCGCCGCAATGACCGCTGGCGCATGCTCGAGCCGTACGCACTGGATGCCGATGATGGCGCGGTCGCGCGCCTGATCGCGATCGGATCCGCGCCCGTGCGTACGCGCCGACCGGCGCACGAATTCGAGCCGCACAGGATCGGACTTGAGCCGCCGCAGACCACGCTCGAGCTCGGTGCGCTGACCCTGGAGATCGGCCTGACCGATGCGCTGCGCGGGGACCGCTACGTGCGGGTCGGCGACATCATCGCGATGGTGCCGGATCGCTTCAGCCAGCTGTTGATGGCGACGCCGGAAAGCGAACTCGACCGCCGCCTGCTTCCGCGCGACGTCACGGTCCACGCCGTGCGCATCGATGGCGTGAACCGGCCCGACGTGCTGGCGGCATGGAACCACGCGGTTGCGCTGCGCGTGGCAACGGCCACACCCGAAGCCGATGCCGCCGCGACGATCCGCGTCGATCTCGACCTGGCCAATGGCGAGGACATCACGTTCCGCTTGCGCCGCGTGGTCGATGGCTACATCGCCCTGCGCGAACAGCCGCCGCTGGCATACGTGCTCGACGAAGCACGCATGCAGGCACTCACGGCAGCGGCGAGCGTGGACTGAGCGCGCGACGATGCCAGAACTTCCGGAAGTCGAAACCACGCGCAACGGCATCGCGCCGCATCTGATCGGCCGCCGCATCATCGGCGTGCTGGTGCGCCAGCCGCGCCTGCGCTGGCCGGTTCCGGCCGCACTGCGCAAGGCCTTGCCCGGACAACGCATCGAGGCGATCGAGCGGCGCGCGAAGTACCTGCTCGTGCACACCGCGGCCGGAAGTGCGGTCATGCACTTGGGCATGTCGGGCAGCCTGCGCGTGCTCACGCCCGATGTACCGGTCGGACTTCACGACCACTACGACTGGCAGCTCGATTCGGGCCGCGTACTGCGCTATGCCGACCCCCGGCGCTTCGGCTGCCTGCTCTGGCAGCCGCCAGGCACGACCCATGAGTTGCTCGC
>Ga0307505_10000519_pt1 | contig 41854 bp, 44 predicted proteins | sample 23_S_MG_FD_202183 | JGI IMG/M metagenome (GOLD analysis project Ga0307505, IMG submission 202183) | Soil microbial communities from Populus trichocarpa stands in riparian zone in the Pacific Northwest, United States - 23_S | ecosystem: Environmental > Terrestrial > Soil > Riparian zone > Trees...
GGCTGATGTGCGCGTCGAGGTTGATGCGGATGCACGGCCAGTTGAGCCGCGCGGCGACCTGCTCGATGTGGGTCGACTTGCCGGTGCCGTGATAGCCCTGCACCATCACCCGGCGGTTGAAGGCGAAGCCCGCGCAGATCGCCAGCGTGGTGTCCGGATCGAACACGTAGGCCTCGTCGATGTCGGGCACGCGCTCGTCGGCGCTGGAGAAGGCCGGGACCTTCATCTCGCTGTCGATCCCGAACGCCTCGCGCACCGAAACCTCGCGGTCGGGCGCGGCCATGGCGGTTCCGGAATCGCCGTGCCTGGGCGTCATCTCGTTCATCGCGCGCGCTGCCTAGGGCCTGTCTTCGCCACTGGCAATGGTCTGGTTCGCACCCGGCAGCCGGCTTGACGCGCTGTCGTTCGCCTGCGACAGAAAATAGGTAGCAAAACAGGACTTATCGAGGGAGTCGGGCCATGAAGATCTACGGGTTTCCGCTGTCGCCGTTCGTGCGCAAGGTGCTGGTCGCTGTGCAGGAGAAGGGTCTCGAGGCCGAGATCGTGCCGACCAACCCGCAGAATCCCGAGGAGGACTTCCTCGCCTGCAGCCCGTTCCGCAAGATTCCGGCGATGGACGACGGCGGCTACAAGCTGGCGGATTCGACCGCGATCGTCGCCTATCTCGACGCCCGGTATCCCGATCCGGCGCTGATTCCGGCCGAAGCGCGCGCCCGGGGCAAGGCCGTGTGGTTCGAGGAAGTCGCCGACACGGTGCTGACCCCGGCCGGCGTCGGCATGGTGCTGAACCGCTTCCTGCGCCCGCGCGTGTTCGGCACCGAGGGCGATGAGGAGGCGGCGCAAGCCTCGGAGAAAGCCGTCAAGGCACCGTTCGCCTATCTGGAAGGCGCGCTCGGCGACGACGGCTGGCTCGACGGCGAGTTCTCGATCGGCGACATCTCGGTCGCCTCGGTGATCCGCACGCTCGGGTATACCGGCTGGGAGATCGACGGCGCGGCTCACCCACGGCTCACGGCCTGGTACGGCCGGGTCGCGGCGCGGCCGGCGTGGCAGGCGGCGAGCCGGATCGAGGACCGAATCCTCGCCGCGGCAGGGCTCTGACGAAGCCCCCTATCCCCTCGGAGACGCGGACCGCGACCTCATTCATCTTCTCCAGTGCATTCGACGCTGCACGCGACGAGGGCGGGCCCGTCGGGGCTGGTCAATGATGCATTGCAGCATTGCAGCATGACCGCGAGCTCCCTAAGGCCGAAGTGGGGTCGCTCATCAGAACGGAGGGGTTCGATGAATTCCCACAGTGGACGTTCCCTGCTGGCGCTGGCCGCCGCCTTGCTGCCGCCGACTTCGGCGTCGGCTCAAAATGTCGAAGTCGGGATCGACGGTCTCGCGGGAATCGTGCGCGACGACCGGAATCCCGGAGACAATGAAGATTTCAGCGGCGGCGTGTTGCCAAGCCTCGCCATCGGAACCAACCTCATCCACGGTCAGGTGGACGGCCTGCTGTTCGACTACGCGGGAGATTCGGCTTTGGGCGGCGCCCTTCATCTGGGTCCGCGCATCGGAGAGCATGGCTACATCGGGATCTACGGCTCGTTGTCCGAGCTCGAACGGCACACCGGCCTGACCACGAAACGCGTCGGCGGAGAAGCGAAACTGGGGTTGGGTGTCTTTTCGATCGAAGGCATCGCCGGGTACGAGCACACCGAGCAGGCCACCTTCCTGATCGGCACCACGGCCACGCACGATGTCTACGATGTCTACGGCCGGGGCGGGAAGTTCTTCAGCTTTTCCGATTTGAAGATGAGGCCGAGCGGATCGCTCGTCCTGTCGGTCGGCCACCGATACACGGGCGGTCGTCACGCCGCAGCGGCGGGAGTTGCCATCGGCTTCGGCAACAACATCGCCCTGTTGCTCCAAGGCCGCGCCGGCGGGGGCGATTACAAGATGCTGCTGGGCGGACTTCGCGTGCGCTTCGGCGGACGCACCGACGGATCGCCCAGCTCGATGCTCGAAAACCGGCTAATCGAAGACCTGTTCGCCGCAGGCAACACGCGCCGCCAGCTGCTCGTGCCTTTGCCGCCGCCACCCTCACCGCCCGAGGAAGAAGGCTGCGGATCCTGTGGCGGTTACTGCGACGCCTGATCGGGACTTCGGCAGGTGACGCGCGTCCTGCTGGCATGGGAGGCCGGCGCGGGACGCGGGCATGTCGTCACCCTGGCGCGCGTCGCGCGGGCGCTCCAGGGGATGGCGCCTTGCGACGCCGCGCTGGGCTGGATGGATCACGCCGGCGAAATCGCGCCCTGGTGCGAAGGGGTGTTCCCCGGCGTCAGCCTGCCCTACCAGCGTCAGGCGCGAAAGGAGCGGGGCGCTCCGCCCAACGCCACCTGGGCGGATTATCTCGCCGATTGCCGCATGGCCGACGGTTCGCGCCTCCGCTCCAACGTCGCTTGGTGGCTCGATACGTACGCACGGCGCCAGACGGGCCTGGTGGTGGCCGATTACGCGCCCTGTGCGCTCCTGGCGGCGCGCATCGCCGGCATCCCGGCGCTGGCCATCGGCACTGGTTACGGCATCCCCCCGGCCGACCTGCGCGAATTTCCGGTCTTTCTCCCCGACCATGCCGAACGCGAGGCCGACGAGGGGCAGATGGTCGCGGTCGTGAACGAGGCGCTCGGCCCGCTCGGCCTTCCCCCGCTGGACGCCTTGCCCGAGATTTATACGCGCTCCGGCGACATCGTGCGCACGCTCCCGATGCTCGATCCTTATGCGGCGTGGCGCTCCGACGATGCGTATATGCCGCCGGTGGCCGATTTCGCCGGCTTGCGATCGGTCCAGGCCGACATGGCGTTCTGCTACTTCTCCACCACGGAGCTGCAAAACGAAGGACTGGTCGAGGCGCTGTGCGCCTGCGGCCTGCCGCTCCGGGGCTACCTCCCAGGCGCCAGCGACGAAGTGCGCGCCCGTCTCGCCGCGTCGGGAATGCATGTCGAGAGCGGCCCCGTTCCGGTAGCCGAGATTGCCCGCACCAGCCGGCTGATACTGAACAGCGGCCAGCACGGCATCCTGTGCCTGTCCCTCGGCGCGGGCATTCCGCAGGTTTGTATCCCGCAGCACCTGGAGCAGCTCTACCACGCGCGCCGTGCCCAGGATGCGGGCGTGGCGCGAGTGGTGTGGCCGCAAACGGCGTCCGCTTCCGAAATCCTTGCCGCCATCGGACAGGCCTGGCGCGATACCGCCATGGCCGAGCTCGCGCTGGAACGCGGGCGCGAACTGGCGCCGCGCTTCACCCTCGACGACCGCGACACTTTGCGGGCGAAACTGGCGCCCAGGCTGAGCGCCTAACCGCCGGGCGGCGCGACCTTCGGCGGCAGACTGAATACCGAGCAGTAGCGGCGGGCGGCATCGCGGTCTCCTTCGACCGTCAGGAGCCCTTCGGCTTCGATCGCCTCCAGCGGCTGCTTGCCGTAGATCACCCGAAGCACCGGAAGCGGCACTGCCGCGCGAATGACCGCCTGCGCCTCAGCTGGCTCGCCGCGCCAGACCGGCAACTCGCCGTCGCGCAAATGGGCGACGAAGGTCTCGCCGCCGATGTCGAAGCCGACCTTCGTCTCCACTCCGCGCGCCGCCTCGGGAACCAGCATAGTGCGCATCGACAGCATCAGGCTGACCGGCGAAATTGGCAGTTGCGGATTGTGCCCGGGCGAGCGCGCCGCCCAGCGGCCGAGCTCCTGGATCGCCGGCTCGGCGAGGTAGCCCCATTCGGTCAGCTCGTAGACCTGCGTCGCCGCGGGCGGCGCCAGCTTGCGCTTCACCAGCACGCCGGCGCGCTCGAGCCCGGTCAGACGCTCGGTCAGCACTTTGGCCGAAATTCCGGGCAGGCTGGCGCGCAAATCGGAGAAGCGCCGTCCCCCGAGCATGAGTTCGCGGATTATCAGCATCGACCAGCGCTCGCCCACCAGCTCCATTGCGAAGGCGGTGCCGCAGGCGTCCTGGTACCATTTGCCGTGCTTTTCCGGCAAGTCAGTTTCTTTTTGTAACTTCATAGTTGCTTTTAGTAACTCATTGGGGCACGAATCGCAAGTGCCGAGTCGCGGCGAGGTGATAAAGGAGTGCGGAAATGACCAAGATGATCTTCGTGAACCTGCCCGTCACCGACCTGCCGGGGTCGATGAAATTCTACGAGGCGGTGGGCTTCGCCAACAATCCGATGTTCACCAACGACCAGGCGGCCGCCATGGCATGGTCGGACGAGATCGTGGTCATGCTGCTGCGCCATGACTTCTGGAAGACTTTCACTCCCAAGACGATCCCAAACGCGCATGAAAGCGCACAAGTGCTGCTGGCCCTGAGCCACGACAGCCAGGAAGCGGTCGAGGCGATCGTCGGCAAGGCCGTGGCGGCAGGCGGCAAGCCGGACCCCACGCCCAAGCAGGATCTCGGCTTCATGTACGGCCGCAGCTTCGAAGACCCCGACGGTCACATCTGGGAGAACGCCTACATGGACATGTCTGCGGTCCCCGAAGGCGAAACCGTCGCCGAGCAGCCGGTCGCGTGAACGCCGTCCAGGAGAGGAGCAGACAATGACCGACCCCCCCCGCCCCGTCGTCACCGCATTCGAATGGGTGCCCGAATTCGCCCGCGGACTGGTGCGCGACCTGCGCGTGCGCTGGGCGCTCGAGGAGATCGGCCGCCCCTACGACACCGAGCTGCTCAATGCCCGCGCGCCGCGTCCGGACCAGTATCTCGCCCGCCAGCCGTTCGACCAGGTCCCGGCGTTCGCCGACGGCGACCTCGAGATATTCGAGACCGGCGCGATCCTGCTCTATCTCGGCGAGCGGGACGACCGGCTGCTGGCCCGCGAGGGGCAAGCGCGCTGGACCGCGATCTCGTGGCTGTTCTCCGCGCTCAACAGCGTCGAGCCGTTCGTCCAGCGGATCGTGGTCTACGACCTCCGCCACAAGGACGATCCCTGGATGCCGGGCGCCCGCGAGGCGGCGCTGGGCCTGTGCAAGCAGAAGCTCGACCGCGTGAACGCCGCGCTCGCCGGCAGGGACTGGCTCGCGGGCGAGTTCTCGATCGCCGACATCGCGATGGTGACGGTGCTCAACATCCTGCGCCACACCGATCTCGTCGCGGAATATCCGGCGCTCGCCGATTACAAGGCGCGCGGCGAGGCGCGGCCCGCCTACAAGCGCGCGCTAGACGCGCAATATGCCGATTTCACCCCCGAACCCGCCTGACAAGGAGAGAGACCATGTACGTCCAGGGATTCATCGTTCCGGTACCCGCCGACAAGCAGGACGAATACCGCGAGGTGGCCGAGAAGTTCTGGCCGATCGCCCGCGACAACGGTGCGACCGAGCATGTCGAGGCGTGGGAAGCCGACGTTTCCGACGGCAAGCAGACCGACTTCCGCCGCGCAGTCGCGCTCAAGGACGGCGAGAAGGTCGTGTTCTCGTGGGTTTCATGGCCCGACAAGGCCACCGCCGACGCCAGCCACGACAAGATGATGAGCGATCCGCGGATGGAGGAATTCGGCAAGGACATGCCGTTCGACGGCAAGCGCATGGTGTTCGGCGGCTTCGAGCCGATTCTCGAGGAAGGCCGGCCCGGCGGCGGCTACATCGATGGCTTCGTCGCACCGGTGCCGAACGCCAAGCGCGAGGCCTACCGCGAGATGGCCGCCAAGGCCGCCGAGGTCTTCCTCGAGCACGGCGCGCTGCGCGACCTCGAGGCTTGGGGCGTCGACACGCCGAAGGGCGAGATCACCAGCTTCCCCCGCTCGGTCGAAGCTACCGACGACGAATCCGTGGTGTTCTCGTTCGTCGAATGGCCCGACGAGGCGACGCGCAACGCCGGCTGGGAAAAGGTCATGGCCGACGAACGGATGAAGGATATGGACATGCCGTTCGACGGCAAGCGCATGTTCTTCGGCGGGTTCTCTCCGATCGTCGCGGAAGGCGCGCGGTAATGGCCGGGCGCCCGATCTGGTACGAGCTGATGACGCCCGATCCGGGCGCCGTCGCTCCGTTCTATCGTGCCACCCTCGGCTGGGAGATTCCGGCCGAGGGGCACGCGATGCCGAACGGCGCCGAGTACCGCGAGATCAAACGCGGCGACGGCGGCTTCGCCGGCGGCGTTCTGGCGCTGACACCGGCGATGACGGGCGGCGGAGCGCAGCCTGGATGGATGACCTACTTCCACGTCGACGACGTCGACGCGGCGGTCGAGAAAGCGCAAGGCCTCGGCGCCAGCGTGCAGATGCCGCCGATGACCATGGACGGCGTCGGCCGCATGGCGATGATCTCCGACCCGCAGGGCGCGCCGCTCTACGTGATGGATCCGACCCCGCCGCCGTACCAGCCCGATGCCGAAAGCGACGTGTTCAAGGCGATGGCGCCGGGGCACTGCTGGTGGAACGAGCTGGAGACCTCCGACGAGCCCGGCGCAACCGCATTCTACACCGCGCTGCTCGGCTGGAGCGCCGAGAACACCATGCCGATGGGCGACAAGGGCTTGTACCGTTTCGTCGAGGCCGATGGCGTCGGCATCGGCGCGATCAACCCGTGGTTGGCCGATTACATGACCATCGGCTGGCTGCCCTACTTCGGCGTCGCAGAAATCGAGGCCGCCAAGGCCGCCGCGCAAGCGAACGGCGCGACCATCACCCACGAGATCCACGAGGTCCCCGGCGGGGACTTCATCTTCACCGCGACCGATCCGGCCGGCGCGCCGGTCGGATTCGTCGGCCCGAAAGGAGCATGACCATGACGGACAATACCGGACAGATCTGCCTGTGGTACGAAAAGGACGCGGAGGAAGCGGCGCGCTTCTACGCCGCGACCTTCCCCAACTCCTCGGTCGGCAAGGTGCGCAAGGCCCCGGCGGACAACCCGTCCGCGAAGCAGGGCGACCCGCTGACCGTCGATTTCACGGTGATGGGCATTCGCTGCATGGGCCTCAACGGCGGCCCGCACTTCAAGCAGAGCGAGGCATTCTCGTTCTGCGTCGTCACCGAAGACCAGGAAGAGACCGACCGCTACTGGAACGCCATCGTCGACAACGGCGGCGAGGAGTCGATGTGCGGCTGGTGCAAGGACAAGTGGGGCGTCTCCTGGCAGATAACCCCCCGCATCCTCGCCGAGGCGATGGACGGCGAGCCGGGACGCGCCAAGCGCATCTTCGAGGCAATGATGAAGATGAAGAAGATCGACATCGCCGCGCTTGAGACGGCGGCGCGCGAACCGGCCGAGGCCTGAGCCACCTCCCCTCCCGCTTGCGGGAGGGGGAGTAAGGAGCCACCATGCCGCGCAAGCTCACAGGTGCTGTGTTCGTCTCGCTCGACGGGGTCATGCAGGCCCCCGGCGGTGCCGAGGAGGACCCGACGGGCGGCTTCCGTTTCGGCGGCTGGGTGGCCCCGCACTGGGCCGAGGACATGGGCCCGTTCGAGAAGCTCATCATGGGCGACTACGACCTGCTGCTCGGCAAGCGGACCTACGACATCTTCTCCGCCTACTGGCCGTATCACCAGGACGATCCGGTCGGCGCGCTGTTCGAGCGGATCGACAAGTATGTCCTGACCCACTCGGCCGAGCCGCTCGAATGGCAGAACAGCCACAAGCTGTCGGGCGAGACGGCAGCTTCCGCGGTCGCCGAGCTCAAGCGCACCGAAGGCCGCGACCTGCTGATCCAGGGCAGCAGCACGCTCTATCCGCCGCTGCTGTCGGCCGGGCTGATCGACCGGCTGATGCTGCTCACATTTCCGGTCGTGCTCGGCCAGGGCAAGCGCATCTTCGACGGCTCGCAAACGCCGGGCGCGATGAAGCTGGTCGATCACTTCGTGTCGGGCAAGGGCGTGATTGTCGCCAGCTACGAGCCGGCGGGCGAGGTCCCCACCGGCGGATTCGGGCCGGACGATCCAAGCGAACGCGAACTGCGCCGCCGCGAGAAGATCAAGGAGGGAAGCTGGTGACGCTGGCACTCTACGGGCACCCGTTCTCGTCCTACACCTGGAAGGCGCTGATCGCGCTCTATGCCAACGGGACGGACTTCGAGTTCCGCGAGATCGATTCGTCGGTGCCGAAATACGAGAGCTTCACCGGCAAGGCGCACCCGTCGGGCCAGTTCCCGGTGCTGACCGACGGCGAGGCGGTGGTGGTCGAGACGAGCGCGATCGTCGAGCACCTGGCGGTCCATCATCCCGGCCCCGCACCGCTCATCCCCGCCGATCCCGCCGAGGCCGTGGTGGCGCGAATGATCGACCGCGTGTTCGACCACTACGTGATGGGCAACGTGCAGCGGATGATGGCGGCCTACTTCGTCGACAAGGACGACCCCGCCGCCGGCGGGCTGAGGGACGAGCCGTTCGCGCCCGAGATCGCCGCCGGCAAAGCCGGGCTGCACCGCGCCTATGCCTGGCTCGAGCGGTGGCTCAAGGCGAACGAATTGCCGCCACATGTCAGCCTGGTCACCTGCGCCGCCGCGCCGTCGCTGTTCTACGCCGATTGGATGGAGCCCATCCCGGCCGATTGCCCGCGGCTCTCGGCGTTGCGCGCCGAGCTGCTCGCGCTGCCGCCGGTGGCGCGCTGCGTGGATGATGCGCGGCCCTACCGGCCCTTTTTCCCGCCCGGCGCACCCGACCGGGATTGAAGGAGAAGCTCGATGCACGAACTGTCGATTACCCGCTTCATCGACGCCCCGCCCGACAAGGTATGGGACGTGATGGCGGGCCGGATCGAGGAATGGTGGTGCCCGAAGCCGTGGCGCGCCGAGTTCGAGACGCTCGAACGACGCCCCGGCGGAGCTTCGACCTGCACGATGTACGGCCCCGACGGCGAGGTCCACCCGCACCCCGGCCTCGTGCTCGCGTGGGACGAGGGGCGCCGTTTCGCCTTCACCGATGCGATCGTCGCCGACCTCGAGCCGGCCGGACCGTTCATGATCGGCGTATGGGAAATCGAGCCGGAGGACGGCGGCACCCGCTATACCGCCCGGGCTCGCCACTGGACCGAAGCCGACAGCAAGCGGCACGAGGAGATGGGCTTCGAGTCCGGCTGGGGCGCCTGCGCCGACCAGCTCAAGGAATTGTGCGAAGCCGATTGAATCCATCTCCATGTTCCCGTAACGTTCTACCCTGAGTCGTGCGGGAGAACGCCGATGGCCGAGTACACCTTCTTCTTCAATCCGATGAGCCGGGCCCAGATCGCCCGCTGGGCGCTGCACGAAGCGGGCGCGGATTACGAGCCGGTGCTGGTCGACTGGGCGGACAAGCCGGCGGCGCTGCTCGAAGCCAACCCGATGGGCAAGCTGCCGACCATCGTCCACCACCACGGCGGGCACGATCACGCGGTCAGCGAGGCGGCGGCGGTGTGCCATTACCTCGCCGAGATGTCGGCGCCCGATCTGTTGCCCGGACCGCACGAGAAGGCGGACTACTTCCGCTGGCTGTTCTTCGCCGCCGGACCGCTAGAGCAGGCGGTCACCGCGAAGGCGATGGGCTGGTCCGAAGGCGACCGCCACGCGATGGTCGGTTTCGGCAGCTACGATCTGACGATGGACGCGCTCGACGGCTGGCTGACGGCGCACGAGTACGTCTGCGGCGGACGGTTCACGATGGCCGACGTCTACGTCGGCAGCCAGGTGTGGTGGGGCCTGCAGTTCGGCTCGATGCCGGACCGCGCCAGCTTCAAGGCCTACCGCGACCGCGTCCGCGAACGGCCCCGGGCGAAGGAGGCCGAGGCCATCGACGCCGCGCTGATCGCCGAGACGCGGCGCGGACAGGCGTGAGCCGAAAAGCACCAGGCGGTCTTGCGCCCCGCGCAAGACCGCCTGGTGCGGCCCGATTGCTAGGCGAACGCCGCGGCTTTCCTCAGCAGCTGGTAAGCCTCGACCACCGATTGCAGCCGCGCCTCGTGGCTGCGGTCGCCGCCGTTACGGTCGGGGTGGTAGCGGCGCACCAGCAGCGAATAGCGCTTGCGCAGCTGGGTGCGATCGGTCTGCGGGTCCAGTCCCATCGCCCCGAGCGCCTCGCGTTCGCGTGGGGTGAAGCGGGCGAACGCCTGCTGCCCCGCCGCCCGCCGGCGGATGTCCGCAGCGCGCGCCCCGATCGCATCGAGCGGATCGTCGAAGTCGGCCCAGCGCGGCACGGCTCCCGCGCCCCCGTCGGCGCGAAAGGCCCGCGTGTCGCTGCGCCAGCCCGCGACCGGCGACTGCGCCTCGAGAATCTCCTCGGCGCTCATCCCCTCGAACCAGTCGTACTCTGCATTGAACGCGCGCACGTGATCGAGACAGAACCAGCGCCAGTCGCCCGGACCGTCGAGGCCCGGCCCCCGCGATCCGGGCGCGCGAAACTCGCCGGGCTCGCCGCAGCCCGGCGCCTCGCAGCCGCGCCCGTCGGTGTCGTATCGGCCATGGAACTTGTGCGGGCGCATTGGGTCATTAGTGGTGTTGGAGAGCTCTCATGAAAACCCCCGAAAGCCACCCCGAGGTAATTTGGCGATGACCGGATCAGTCGCACGCGAGATCGAAATCCTGCTGCAGGAGGCGTTCCTGCCCTCGCGGCTCGACGTCATCAACGACAGCGCCCGCCACAGCGGCCATTCGGGCGACGACGGCAGCGGCGAATCGCATTTCACCGTGGTGGTCGAAAGCACGGCCTTCGCGGGCAAGAGCCGGCTCGAGCGCCAGCGCCTGGTCAACCGCGCGCTCGGCGACATTCCCGGCCGGCGCGTCCACGCCCTCGCCATCCGCGCCTTCGCGCCGGGCGAGCACGCCGGAGAAGCACCCGCGTGAGCTATCAGCTATGGTACTGGCCCGACATCCCGGGCCGCGGCGAGTTCGTGCGCCTCGCGCTCGAAGCCGGTGAGATCGAATACGAGGACATGGCGCGCGAGCAGGGCACCGAAGCGCTCGTCGAGGACCTCGCCGGCCGCCGCGGCTTCAAGCCGTTCGCCCCACCCTACCTCGTCGATAGTGACTTCTGCATCGCGCAGACCGCGCACATCCTCGCCTTCCTCGCCGACCGGCACGATCTCGGCGCGGGCGATCTGGAAACCGATCTGCAGCTCATCCAGCTCCAGCTCGACGTGACCGACATCGTCGCCGAGGTGCATTCGGTCCACCATCCGATTTCCGGCGGCCTCTACTATCACGACCAGATGGACGCGGCCTTCGAACGGGCGCGGGACTTTCGGGACAACCGCATTGCCAGGTTCCTCGACCACTTCGAAGGCGTGCTGGAGGTCCACGGCGGCCCGTTCGTGCTCGGCGGCGACTGGACCCACGCCGACACCTCGCTGTTCCAGCTCATGGAGGGCCTGGACTATGCCTTCCCCAATCACATGGCGCGGCTCGACTACCCGCGCCTCGACCTGCTGCGCGACGCCGTGAGGCAGATCGATGCAGTCGCCGCCTACCTCGAATCCGATCGCCGGATCGAGTTCAACGAGGACGGCATCTTCCGCCACTATCCGGAGCTCGACAGCGAATGAGCATCGTCCAGACGGTCATCCCGATCACCCACGACCTCGGCGGCTTCCAGGTGCGCCGCGCGGTGCCCAGCCCGAACTGCCGGATGGTCGGGCCGTTCGTGTTCGTCGACCAGTTCGGTCCGGCCCGGCTCGAGGCCGGACAGGGCATGGATGTGCGCCCTCATCCGCACATCAACCTCGCCACGGTGACCTGGCTGTTCGAAGGCGCGATCGACCACCGCGACAGCCTCGGCACCTTCTCGACCATCGAGCCGGGCACGGTCAACCTGATGACCGCCGGCACCGGGATCGTCCATTCCGAACGCAGCCCGCAGAGCGAGCGCGACGGCGGCGCGGCGATGTACGGCATGCAGACCTGGCTCGCACTGCCCGACGGGCGCGAGGAGCTCGCCCCGGCGTTCGAGGCGGTCAGCGACCTGCCGCTGATCGAGGATACGCGCGCCCGGGCCCGGCTCATCATGGGCGAGCTGTGGGGCAGGCGCGCGCCGACCACGTGCTACGCCGAGACGATCTACGCCGAGATCGACCTCGCGCCCGGCGGGGCACTGCCGATCGACGCGGAAGCGGACGAGCGCGCGGTCATGCTGGTCGGCGGCGAGGCCAGCCTCGACGGCCAGCCGCTCGAGCTTTACGCGCTTGTGGTGCTCAAACCCGGCGAGGCGATGACGCTGCGCTCCGGGCGCGGCGGCAAGGCCATGCTGCTCGGCGGCGAGGCGTTCAGCTCGCACCGCTACGTCTACTGGAACTTCGTCAGCTCGAGCCGCGAGCGCATCGAGCAGGCCAAGCAGGACTGGATCGCCGGCCGCTTCCCGCTGATCCCCGGCGATTCCGAGGAGTTCATCCCGCTGCCCGACAAGCCCAAGACCGTCAGCTACCCCTGAGGGTCAGGCTTCGAGCAGGATCACCGGCAGCGCGGCGGCCACGAACGCGGCACCCTGGACCGCGAGCAGCGCGGCGGCGCGCTTGCGGTCCTTCGGCAGCCAGACCGCCGCGAAGTAGAGGATGAAGGGCAGCTGCCCCAGCATCAGCAGCTGCCAGAGCCGTGCCGTGGCGCTTTCGTCAGGGCGGGCGATGCCGTTCTCGATCACCATGGTCGGCTCGTGCGGGCCGGTCATCAGGTAGCCGGCCAGCAGCGCCGTGGCCCCGCCCGCCAGCACCAGCGGTATCCATGCGCTCGGCGCGCGAAGCGCCGAACCGCCGTCTGGGGTTGCCGTCATCGTTTCCTCCTCTTCCGTCAGGATTGCATCGCGGCGGCGTCGCGCGCCGCCTTGGCGAACAGCGCCGAGGACAGTCCCCACATCGCCGCGAAGCCGCCGATCAGCGCGACCAGCCCGGCCGTGCCCGGCGCGTCTTCGCCGCCCCAGCCCGACGCCGCCGCCGCGACTGCGATCGCGGCGTTGAGTACGAAGGCGGCCAGCATCGCCCGCGCCATGCCCCGCGGCTCGAACCTGGCGATCACCGCTCCGGCCGCGGCAACCGCGATCACGCCGACGAACATCAGGTTGGCGGGATTGTCCTCATTGCCGATCACTCCGACCGCGCCGTTGACCCAGATGAGCAGGAACGAAACCAGCACCGCCAGACCCGCGCCGATCCGGTACGCGGCGCTGCCACCCTTGCGGATCGCAAGGTCGGCCGTCCCGGTGGCGCCGTAGAGCAGCACCGCCGCGAACACGAAGTCGAACGGACTCCACTGCCAGCCCTCGGCCGCCATCGCCATCATGATGGCAGGCGTGATGAGCAGCACCGTCGGCACCGCCCACAGCAGCCGCCGCCACCCGCTGCGCTTCCAGCCGCCGCGCTCGATCGTTGCATTCATGATTGACCCTCTCTTGCCTGTTGCCGCGAACTCCTTCGCCGGGGAGGTCGTGAAAGGCATGAGCAGGAGGTGAGGAATCGCTGAAAAGCGGCGCCGCTAGCCGAGCCACTCCACCCAGGCGCCGTGCGGATGCGCTTGCGCCAGCAGCGCCGGCTCCCCGGGTCCCGGCCAGTAGCGCACGGTCAGCTCGTGGCGGAACGTCGCGCGGTTGGTCTCGAGCCGTACCCAGGCGAGCGGCGCGGCGGCGGTGGCGCGTTCCCCGGCCCGCGACATCGCCGCGGCGATCGAACGACGCGTGGTCTCGGGCAGGTACTGCCACATCACCGAGTGATAGAGCACGCGGGTCACCCCGGCCTGCTGCGGAATCTCGAGCAGCTCCCGCACGAACGCGCCGGCGTCCTTGCGCTCCACCAGCGGGGGCTTCTCCGACGCGAGCTGTGCGGCGGCGTCGATGCGGCCCATGCGGTCGAGCGCATCGGGCCAGACGTAGGCCTTGAGCCGCAGCGCTTCGGCCGGGTCCGACAGGTCGACCGGCGCCGTGTCGCAGCCGCGGATCGAAACGATCTCGACCTCGCCCTCGGGCGGCGGCGGTCCGCGCCATTCGGGCGCGATCCGCATCGGCGAGTTCGCCGGCCCGACGGCGACCCTGCCAAGGCGGTAGCGATAGCGCTCGATCATCGTGTTGACGCCGGCGCTGGCGCCGATCTCGTTCATCTCGAACTTCGGGCCGAGCCTGCCGGAGAGCCACAGCAGCGCGGCGACGATGCCGGCCGAGCGGCCCGCTTCGTTGGTCTGCGGCGGGTGGTCGAGCCACGCCATCAGCGGTGCGTCGTATTGCCGCGCCAGCCCGGCGACGATCGCGTCGACCACGCCCTGGTCGGTGGTCAGCCCGGCATAGACCGGCTCGAGCTGGCGGTCGGCGCCCGACAGGAACAGCCAGTGCAACCCGCCCGCGACGCGGAGCGGCATCGCGTCGGCCAGGCTCAACCCGGCCCAGTTGTCCATTCGGCGGGCGAGGCCGGTGTCGGTGCCGAGGATCGCCAGCTCGGCGCGGATCACCCGCGCGGTGTTGGGCGCGCCGGCCTGCTCGGCGTGTTCGGCCTGCCATGCGATCGCCTCGCGTACGTCGGCGATGTCCATGATCGGCTGTCCGGGGTTCGCCGTCGCCAATGTCGTTGCCCTTTCCGGTCCCCGTGCCTAGATGCCCGCGCCATGCCCGCCGCGCTGACCTTTGCCGTTCCGAAAGGCCGCATCCTCGACGAGGCGCTGCCGGTGATGGCGCGCGCCGGCCTCGTGCCGGAAAGCGCCTTCCACGACAAGGCCAGCCGGGCCCTGAGCTTCGCGACCGGGGACGCCGATACGCGGATCATCCGCGTGCGCGCGTTCGACGTCGCCACGTTCGTGGCGTTCGGCGCGGCGCAGGCGGGCATCGTCGGCTCCGACGTGATCGAGGAGTTCGACTATTCGGAGCTCTATGCCCCGGTCGATCTCGGCATCGGCCATTGCCGGCTTTCGGTCGCGCAGCCGAAGGACGCCAGCGAGTACGATGCCGGCAACGCCAGCCACCTGCGGGTCGCCACCAAGTACCCGAACGTGACCAGCCGCTGGTTCGAGCGGCAAGGCGTGCAGGCCGAATGCGTCAAGCTCAACGGGGCGATGGAGCTGGCGCCTTCGCTGGGCCTGTCGCTGCGCATCGTCGACCTGGTCTCGACCGGGGCCACGCTGGCTGGCAACGGCCTGGTCGAGACCGACGTGATCATGCCCGTTTCGGCGCGGTTGATCGTCAACCGCGCCGCGCTCAAGACCGAACCGCGCGTCGCCGCGCTGGTCGAGCGATTCCGCGCGCTGGCGGACGCCCCCTGATGCTCAGGCTGGCCACCACCGACGCGGACTTCGAGAAGAAGTTCAGGCGCCTCGTCGACGACCGTCGCGATAGCGGCGAGGACGTGTCGCGCGTGGTTTCGGGCATTCTCGGCGAAGTGCGCGCGCTCGGCGACGAAGCGCTCGCCGAATTCACCGAGCGGTTCGACAAGCATGTCCTCGTCGCCGAGGACGACTGGCGCATCGGCCCGCAGGCCTGCCGCGACGCCTACGATGCGCTGGAGCCGGCGCTGCGCGACGCACTCGAGCTCGCCGCGACGCGGATCCGCGCCTATCACCTCGACCAGCTGCCGGCGGACCGCGACTTCACCGACCAGGCCGGCGTGCGCCTCGGCGCCAGGTGGCATCCGGTCGATGCCGCGGGCCTCTACGTGCCGGGCGGGCGGGCGGCCTATCCCTCGTCGCTGCTGATGAACGCGATTCCGGCCAAGGTCGCGGGCGTCGAGCGGCTGGTCGTGGTGACGCCGACCCCCAGGGGCCAGGTCAATCCGCTTGTGCTGGCCGCCGCGCACATCGCCGGGATCGACGAGATCTGGCGCGTCGGCGGGGCGCAGGCGATCGCCGCGCTCGCCTACGGCACCGAGCGGATCAAGCGCGTCGATGTGATCACCGGCCCCGGAAACGCCTGGGTCGCCGAGGCCAAGCGCCAGCTTTTCGGTGTGGTCGGCATCGACATGATCGCCGGGCCGAGCGAGATCCTGGTCGTCGCCGACGGCAAGAACGATCCCGACTGGATCGCCGCCGACCTGCTCAGCCAGGCCGAGCACGACCCGAGCTCGCAGTCGATCCTGATCACCGACGACGAGGAATTCGCCGACCAGGTCGCCGACCGCGTCGACGTGCAGTGCGCCATGCTTTCGACCGAGCAGGCCGCGAGGGCGAGCTGGGACGACAACGGCGTGCTGCTGATCGTCTCCGACCTCGCCGAAGCGCCCGCGCTCGCCAATCGCCTCGCCGCCGAGCACGTCGAGCTCGCGGTCGACGACCCCGAGGCGCTGTTCGCGCGGCTACGCCATGCCGGCAGCGTGTTCCTCGGCCGCCATACGCCCGAAGCGGTCGGCGATTACGTCGCCGGGCCCAACCACGTGCTCCCGACCGGCCGCCGCGCGCGCTTCGCCAGCGGGCTGTCGGTGCTCGATTTCATGAAGCGCACGAGCTTCATCGAGTTGGACCGCGCCGCGCTCGGCCGGATCGGCCCGGCCGCGGTCGCGCTCGCCAACGCCGAGGGGCTGCCGGCCCACGCCAAGTCGGTGGAGCTAAGACTCAAATGAACACCCCCGCCCGCTCCAAGGCCCGCTCGGCCGCCCGTCTCGCCGCGGTCCAGGCGCTTTACCAGCGGCACATGGAGCAGACCCCGCTCGCCAAATTGCTCGACGAGTTCCACCAGCACCGCCTCGGTCGCGAGATCGAGGATGACCAGTACGCCGATGCGGAGGTCGATTTCTTCGACGACGTCGTGAGCGGCGTGCTGGCGCGGCTGGAGGAGATCGATGCACTGCTGACCCAGCGCCTGGCCGCCGGCTGGGCCCTCGCCCGGCTCGACAGGACCATGCTCCAGATCCTGCGCGCCGGCACCTACGAGCTGCTCGCCCGCGCGGACGTGCCGACCGGCACCGCGATCAGCGAATACGTCGACGTCGCCCACGCCTTCTTCGACGAGCGCGAGGCGAAGTTCGTCAACGGGCTGCTCGACGCGGTGGCGAAGGCGGTGCGGTGAGCGGCGAGGCCGCGTTCATCGAGTCGCTCAGGGCCCTGGCCCACCACCCCGCCGCGCGCAGCCTGGCCGACGACGTGGCGGTGCTGGAGATCGGCGGCGAAACGCTGGTGCTGACGCACGACATGATGGTCGAAGGCGTGCACTTCACGCCGACGGCCGACTGGGCCGACGTGGCGTGGAAGCTCGTCGCCACCAACCTGTCCGACCTCGCCGCCAAGGGAGCCGAACCGCTCGGCGTGCTCTTGGGCTTCATGCTCGGCAGCGGTGCCGACCGGTTCGTGGAGGGACTGAGCGAAGTTCTCGACCACTATGGCGTGCCGCTGCTTGGCGGCGATACCTCCTCGGGCGGGCCGCCGCGCTCGTTTGGCCTGACCGCCCTCGGCCGCGCGACGCATCGCCCCGTGCCTTCGCGTGGCGGGGCCCGGCCGGGGGACGCTCTGTGGGTCACGGGCCAGCTCGGCCGCGCGATGATGGGGTTCGAGGCGCTGCGCGAACGCACCGGCGCCGACAGCACCGCTTACCGCCGCCCCCTGGCGAGGCTGCCGGAAGGGCAAGCGTTGGCACCGCTGATCACGGCGATGATGGACGTGTCGGACGGATTGCTGATCGACGCCTGGCGCATGGCGGAGGCCAGCGAGGTCTCGATCGCGGTCGACGGCGCCGCCGTCCCCATCGCCGCCCCCGAACCCCGCCGCTTCGATGCGCTGCGCTGGGGCGACGACTACGAGCTGCTGTTTACCCTGCCCGCCGGAACCGAGCCGTCCGTACCTGCGACTTGCATCGGCAGCGTCGAACCGCGCGGGTTCGTGCCGCTGTTCCTCGATGGCGAGCCGATCGCGAACCGCGCCGGGCTCGGCTACGAACACTAGATCCAGCGGCCGCGCAGCACCGCGTAGAGGCCCCACGGTGCGCCGATCAGCAGCCCGAATGCGATCCGGCTCATCCCGAACGGTGCGGAGATGTCCCACCAGGCCAAGGACTGCGCAATCAACGGCGCGATGAAGCCGATTCCGAACAGGAACGGCATCCACCGGAACAGACCCTTGACCGCCGCCTGTCCCATCACAGCTTGGTGATGTCGACGCCGCGCTGCTCGAGCACGGGCTTGAGCGCGAAGTAGGCGGCGCGGGTGCGGTGGTTGGGGATGTTGGGGTAGAGGTGATGGACGATGTGAGTCTGCATGCACATCGACATCACATGGCCGAGCCGGCTCTTGAACACGTAGGTGTTCTCGTAGCGTCCGGTCTTCCCGGCGCGCGGGTGGTGCGGCGCCCAGCTCAGGTAGAAGCGGATGTAGCTGAGCCCGATGTGGCGCGGCAGCCACCACACCAGCGCCGCCTCGATCGCGTATCCGGTCCACGCCATGGTGAAGAGCGCGGCCATGAAGAACAGCTGCAGCCACATCGTCTCCTTGAGCGAGCGCGCCGCTTCAGGCGTGCCCATCTGCTGGAGGATGCGCTTGTAGGCGTGGATCGACCCGTCGACGCCGGGCTGGCGGTTGTACCAGGTCTTGTACCAAGCCATCAGCGCGTTCGGCGCCTCGTCGTTGTAGTCCGGGTCCTTTTGCGGATCGTTGCAGTGGTAGTGATGCTCGAGGTGCATCAGCCGCGCCATCGAGAACGGGAACACGATCGGAATGGTCGAGACCTGCCCGACCCATTCGTTGATCCAGCGATACCTGCTGCCCGGCCGGGCGATGTTGGAATGCATGGCCTCGTGGCTGGTCACATAGCCGCCGGTGGCGAGCACGCATGAGACGACGAACGCCAGCCACAGCGGCACGATGCCGAGCATCGTCAGCGGGAACAGGCTCACCCACAGCGCGAACCCGCCCCACGCGGCAACGACATAGGGCCACATCGTCCCGCCCATGAACTGCCGGGCGATCGCCTGCTCCTGCTTGCGCAAGTCCCGGCGGACGTGGCGGTCGAACCCGTCCGGGCCGGCCAGCGGAATCGCCGGGCGGTCGGTGGCCGGGGCGAACGCTTCCACGCCCGCGAAATCGCGGTCGAGCACGTGCGCTTCGCCGATCGGTCCGTCAGCCACCCGTCGCTACCCCTTTGTCGCGGCCGGTTGCCGCTACGGATCTCATGCTTAACATCGCATAAACCATGCAAAGTCGCAACAAACCGGGAGCTGGCGTCACGATTTCGGACAGCCCCGCAAGTTCGGCAGGTCCGCCCCGAAATGGTCCGCGGGAAGCTGGCGTTTTGGGGTTGCGCCCTCTAACGCCGCGCTCTAGCCATCCGCATCCCGCGCGGACCCGGCCTCCGGCCGAGCCGCGCGTCGTCATAAAGAGGGGGAGTTGGTCTCGTCATGGACCTGACAGTGATTGCCATCGTGCTGGGCCTGCTTGCCGTGGTTTACGGCTTCGTCACCAGCCGCCAGATTCTCGGCGCGAGCGCCGGCAACGAGAAGATGCAGGAAATCGCCGCCGCCATCCAGGAAGGCGCGCAGGCGTACCTGAAGCGCCAGTACACCACGATCGCCGTCGTCGGCGTGGTCGTCGCGGTCGTCGTGGCCTGGTTCCTGGGACCGATCAGCGCGGCCGGATTCGTGCTCGGCGCGATCCTGTCCGGCGTGGCCGGGTTCATCGGCATGAACATCTCGGTCCGCTCCAACGTGCGCACCGCCGCCGCCGCCCAGAAGGGCCTGCAGGAGGGCCTGACCCTCGCGTTCCGCGCCGGCGCCGTAACCGGCATGCTCGTCGCCGGCCTCGCCCTGCTCGCGATCGCCGCGTTCTACTGGTACCTGACCGGCCCCGGCGGCTACACCGTCGGCGGCGAGGACCGCACCGTGATCGACGGCCTCGTCGCTTTGGCCTTCGGCGCCTCGCTGATCTCGATCTTCGCGCGCCTCGGCGGCGGCATCTTCACCAAGGCGGCCGACGTCGGCGCCGACCTCGTCGGCAAGGTCGAGGCGGGCATCCCCGAGGACGATCCGCGCAACCCGGCGGTGATCGCGGACAACGTCGGCGACAACGTCGGCGATTGCGCCGGCATGGCCGCCGACCTGTTCGAGACTTACGTCGTCACCGTCGGCGCCACGATGGTGCTGACCGCGCTGCTGCTGACGGGAGCGGGGGAGCTGCTCGGCAACCTGATGGCGCTGCCATTGCTGATCGGCGGCGTATGCATCGTCACTTCGATCATCGGCACCTATTTCGTCCGCCTCGGCAAGTCCAACAACGTCATGGGCGCGATGTACAAGGGCTTCCTCGTCTCCGCCGTGCTGTCGATCCCGGCGATCTGGTGGGCGATCGGCTACGCTCTCGGCGGAATGGAAGCGATTATTCCCGGCACCGAGTTCAACGGCCGCGCGCTGTTCTACTGCGCGTTGCTCGGCCTCGTGATCACCGGCCTGATCATCTGGATCACCGAGTACTACACCGGCACCAACTTCCGCCCGGTCCGCTCGATCGCCAAGGCCTCTGAAACCGGCCACGGCACCAACGTGATCCAGGGCCTCGCGATCAGCCTCGAGGCGACCGCGCTGCCGACGCTGGTGATCGTCGCCGGCATCATCGCCGCGTTCCAGATCGCCGGCCTGATCGGCATCGCCTACGCGGCGACCGCGATGCTGGCGCTGGCCGGCATGGTCGTGGCGCTCGACGCCTACGGCCCGGTCACCGACAACGCCGGCGGCATTGCCGAAATGGCCGGCCTCGATGACAGTGTCCGCGAGAAGACCGACCTGCTCGACGCGGTCGGCAACACCACCAAGGCGGTGACCAAGGGCTACGCGATCGGCTCGGCCGGCCTTGCGGCGCTCGTCCTGTTCGCCTGCTACACCACCGATTTGCGCCACTTCTTCCCGGGCCTGTCGGACGGCGACCCGCTCAACGGGGAAGTCAGCTTCAGCCTCGAGAATCCCTATGTCATCGTCGGCCTGCTGCTGGGCGCACTGCTGCCGTTCCTGTTCGGATCGATGGGCATGACCGCCGTCGGCCGCGCCGCCGGCGACGTGGTCAAGGACGTGCGCGACCAGTTCGCCAACGATCCGGGCATCATGGCCGGGACCAGCCGTCCGAATTACGCCCGGACGGTCGATCTGGTGACCAAGGCCGCGATCAAGGAGATGATCGTGCCCTCGCTGTTGCCGGTGCTCGCTCCGATCGTGGTCTACTTCGTGATCACCGCGATCGCGGGCCAGGATAACGGCTTCGCCGCGCTCGGTGCGCTGCTTCTGGGCGTGATCGTCGGCGGGTTGTTCGTGGCGATCTCGATGACCGCCGGCGGCGGCGCGTGGGACAACGCCAAGAAGTACATCGAGGACGGCAATCACGGCGGCAAGGGCAGCGAAGCCCACAAGGCCGCGGTGACCGGCGATACGGTCGGCGATCCCTACAAGGACACCGCCGGCCCGGCGGTCAATCCGATGATCAAGATCACCAACATCGTCGCCCTGCTGCTGCTGGCGGCGCTCGCGGCAGGCTGACCGGCGGGTAGCCTGGGTTAAGAAATGCCCCATCCGGCCCGCGCCGGGTGGGGTTTTCTTTACCTTTTCGCTTAGCCCTTCATTCTCCCGGCCCCGCTAGGTCCGTCGGCATGGCGATCCCCGCCGTTGTCGACAAAGGTTAACGCCAGTGGCCAGCCTCGCGCCGCTCGAACTGCTCCCTTCGTGGCAGCTGCCCGAGGCGACTCCCTGCTCGCTGCGGATCGCCATCGCGGAGCGCGACTGGCGCGACTTCGACGACCCGGCCGAGATCGCGCGCTGGGACGCGCTCACCCAGTGGGCGGCCGAACCCAACCCGTTCCACGAGTCCTGGTACCTGCTGCCGGCGCTGCGCGCGTTCGACCCGGGCGGCGCGGTCAAGCTGCTGTGCCTCGAAACCGAGGGACAACTCGCCGGGATCCTGCCGACCGCCCGCGTGGCGCGGTACTATGGCCATCCGATCCCGCACCTCGCCAACTGGCTGCACGGCAATGCCTTCCTCGGGACGCCGCTGGTCGCTCAGGGCTTCGAACGGGCGTTCTGGCGCGAGCTGTTCGCCTGGAGCGATGCCCGGCCGGGCGGCGCGCTGTTCCTGCACCTCGCCCGGATGCCGGCCGAGGGACCGCTGCACGACGCGCTGCTGGAGGTCCTCGCCGAGCAGGGCCGCCAGGGCGCGACCGTGCACCGCGAAGAGCGCGCCCTGCTGCGCTCGGCGCTGGACCCCGAAGCGTATCTGGAAGACTCGCTGTCGGGCAAGAAGCGCAAGGAGCTGCGCCGCCAGCATCGCCGCCTCGCCGAGGAAGGCGCGCTCGCGGTCGAGCGCAGCGAGGGCAGCGAGGCCCTGGAAGCCTGGACCGACGAATTCCTCGCGCTCGAACGGGCCGGCTGGAAAGGCGAGCAAGGCTCCGCTCTGGCGTGCGAGCCGCGGACCGAGGCGCTGCTGCGCGAGGCGCTGGCCGGCGCGGCGCGGCGCGGACGGCTCGAACGGCTCGCCATCCGGCTCGACGACCGCCCGCTGGCAATGCTGGCCAGCTTCCTCGCCCCGCCCGGTGCCTTCTCGTTCAAGACCGCGTTCGACGAGCGTTTCGCGCGCTTCTCCCCCGGAGTCCTGCTGCAGCGCGAGAACCTCGCGATGCTGGCGCGGCCCGGCATCGAATGGACCGACAGCTGCGCTGCGATGGACCACCCGATGATCGACCACTTCTGGCGCCAGCGCCGCACCGTCGCGCGCCACAACGTCGCCATCGGCGGGAAGGCGCGGCGGCTGCTGTTCCGCGCCCTGGCCGCGCGCGAGACGGGACCGAAAGGAAGCGAATGACCGAATATCGTGCCCTCACGCCCGAAAGAGCGCTGGGCGAGGCGGTGTTTCCGCCCCTCTCGCGCGCCAATTTCGCCGCTTCCTATCCGGAAGGGCCGCACAAGCTGCGCCACAACCTCGGCGCGCACCCGCTGCTCGAGCTCGATGCGCTCGCGGATCTCGGCGAGGTGCTGCCCGCCCGCTCGGTCGAGTACAACCGCGGCGACCTGCCGATCGGCGTCGACGGCAAGCCGGAGGGCAACGGACTGACGATCGGCGAGACGATCCGCGGCATCGAGACCACGCAAAGCTGGGCCGTGCTCAAGAACATCGAGCAGCACCCCGCCTACGCGGCGCTGCTGGCCGAATTGCTCGGCGAGCTGACCGACGAGATCGTCCGCAAGACCGGACGGATGATGAAGACCCAGGGCTTCGTGTTCGTGTCGAGCCCCGGCGCGGTGACGCCCTATCACTTCGATCCCGAGCACAATATCCTGCTGCAGCTGACCGGGCAGAAGGCGATGACGGTCTTCCCCGCCGGCGATGCGCTGTTCGCGCCCGACGAGGTCCACGAAGGCTATCACACCGGCGGCGCGCGCGAGCTGGCCTGGCGCGAGGAGCTGGCCTGCCACGGCCAGACCTTCCGGCTCGCCGAAGGCGAAGCGACCTACGTGCCCGTCATGGCCCCGCATCATGTCAGGAACGGCCCGGTGCCGTCGATCTCGCTGTCGATCACCTGGCGCAGCGAATGGAGCTTCGCCGAAGCCGACGCGCGGGCCTTCAACGGGCTGCTGCGCCGGTGGGGCTTCGACCCGGCGCCGCCGGGACGGTGGCCCGCGCGCAACAGCGCCAAGGCGATCGCCTGGCGCACGCTGCGCAGGATGCCCGGCATCCGTTGACTGGCGCGGGTCGCGCGCGCAAGGCGAGGCGAATGGCCCTCGCTCCCGCTCCGACCCCCGAACAGCTCGTCGCCGAGCTGGTCCTGCTGCTCGATCTCGAGCCGCGCGGCGGGGATCGCTTCATCGGCCGCCGCCACAAGGAAGGGACCGGCCGCGTGTTCGGCGGCCAGGCCATCGCCCAGGCGCTCGGCGCCGCGCGACGCACCGTGGCGGACGACCGGCCGGTGCACTCGCTCCACGCCTATTTCCTTCGCGGTGGCAGCGACGAGGTGCCGATCGACTTCCGGGTCAAGCGCGACCTCGACGGGCGCAGCTTCTCCAACCGCCGCGTCGTCGCCAGCCAGCAGGGCGAGGCGATCCTCAACCTCACCGCCTCGTTCCAGAAGCGGCAGGACGGCCCCGAGCATCAGTACCCGAGGATGCCCGACGTCCCCCCGCCCGAGGACCTCGAGCCCGATGCGGCGATCCGCGCCCGCATCGCCGAGCAGGTTCCCGAAGGGCCCATGCGCCGCCTGTTCCTGCGCCCGCGCCCGATCGACTTCCGCTCGGTCGAGCCGCGCGACTGGCTCGATCCGCAAAAGCGCGAGCCATGCGCGCATTGCTGGTTCCGCACCGTCGCCCCGCTGCCCGAAGAGCCGCGCGTGCACGGCGCCGTGCTCGCCTATGCCAGCGACTTCCAGCTGCTCGCCACCGCGCTTCAGCCGCACGGCCTGAGCTACCCGCGCGGCGACGTGAAGGGCGCGAGCCTCGACCACGCGATCTGGTTCCACGGCGAGTTCCGCGCCGACGACTGGCTGCTCTACGCGACCGACAGCCCGTGGTCGGGCCGGGCCCGGGGCTTCGGACGCGGCCAGATCTTCACCCGCGACGGCCGCCTCGTGGCGAGCGTGGCGCAGGAAGGGATGTTGCGGACGGTCTAGGCCGAATCGACATTCAACCAGGCTCCCTCGCGATCCTTTCCTGCAAGGGCGAGGTGGGGGTGTTACCGGCCGTGCAGCGCGAATGGTCCCAATGGTCGTACTGCCCATGGGCTGGGTTCCCGCTTCGGCGTGCGCACCCGCGCGCTGCCGCGCGGCGTGAGAGTTGAACGAGGGCACATCAAGACCTGCATGCTTGGAACATAAACAGAACACAGAATTGTAGGAAAGCGAATCGAAGCATTTGGCCTGGATTCTCCGAGACGGAGCGGTCAGCGCCAGCCGCGCGCCTTGGCGGCTTCCTCCTGCGCGCCATCGAGGGCAGGGCCCGCAGCCATCGCCTGGGCACGCTCCAGGACTTCGGCGGCGGGATTGCCGGCCATGCGATACTCGCTGTCTTGGGCCCCCGCGCCCGGGGCTTCTTCAATGAGCCGCCAGCCTTCGTCGTCGCGGCAGGCGATGCCGCTTTGCGCTCGGCCCGCGAAAGCGCGGCAGAAGCTGCCGGACTCATCGCGGAAGCTGAGCAGGATTCGGGTCGGCGCATCGGCGGGCTGGGAGGCGACGAGCTGGCCGTCGAGCGTGTCCGCCAGCGTGCCTTGCGCATAGTCGCCGCCCGGTCCGTGCGGCAGGAACACCGCCAGCGCCAGCGAAGCGGCCAGCGCCGGCGCGGCGAACCAGCTCCAGCGCGGCAGCCGGCGCGCTCGTTCGCGTTTCTCGCGCACAGCCGCGAAGTCGACGATCCGTGATGGTTCGGGCCGGACGAGCGCGGTCAGGCTCGCTGGTATCGGCCCCTCCATGACCGGCGCAAAATGCTCGGCCAAGCGCTCCCGCAGCGCGCGATGCCGCCGCATCTCGTCGGCCAGCAGGGGATCGGCTGCGATCGCGGCCGCCACTTCGGCCTCTCGCGCCGGATCGAGCTCGCCATCGGCGAACGCGGCCAGCTCTTCGCGCGAAACGGTCATACCCCGTCCCCGAGCCGCGCGAGCAGCGCGTCGCGCCCGCGCACCAGCCGCGAATTGAGCGTGCCGACCGGGCAGCCGACGATTTCCGCGGCTTCGCGGTAGGAGTAGCCCTCGACCATCACCAGCAGCACCGCTTCGCGCTGTTCGTCGGGCAGCGTGCGCAGGGTTCGGTCGATCACGTTCAGCTCGACGGCCTCCTCCTGCCCGCCCTTGGCACCGACGCCGAGCCCGGCCTCTTCGGCGACGAATGTCTCGCCGCGCCGCGTCCGGGCGCGCATCTCGTCGATCCAGATATTGCGCATCATCGTCATCATCCAACTGTCGAGCCGTGTGCCCGGCTGCCACTGGGCGCGCCGGTCCAGCGCGCGCATGACCGTGGCCTGGCACAGGTCGTCGCCGTCGGCGGGATCGCGCGCCAGACCGGCCGCGAAGCGCCGCAGCCGCGGCAGCAGCGCCAGCACACCGTCCTCGAAGCTCTCGCCCGCTATGTTCGGCCTCTTTCGTGCATTAAACGGATGACCCCGTGCGTTTCATCCCTGCTTAAGGCGGAATTTCAAGAGTAGCCACGAATGCGACTTTCCCCGACCGTCCTGGCGCTGTCCGCCGCGCTCGCCGCCGTTCCGGCCGCGGCGCAGCTGCTGCCGGGCGTCAGCCTGCCGCCGGTGCCGCAGGTCGACCTCCCGGGCGACACGGTCGGGCGCACGCTGGAGGGCGTCGACCGCACGGTCGGGAGCGCGTCCGAGCGACTGCTGCGGCTGCGCGAGGAACGCATCGACCGCCTGCTGCGGCGCAACCGCGACACACTCGAACTCGACGCGCAGGGCGCGCCGGCGCGGCGCGGCGAGCTGCTGCTGGTCGATCCGTCGCCGGCGACGCTGGCCGCGGCGCAGCGCCTCGGCTTCGTCGTCGCGGAGCGCGAGCAACTCGGCAGCCTGGACCTGGCCATCGTCCGTCTGGCGGTTCCACGCGGCCTCACGCTGGCGCAGGCCGAGGCGCGGCTGCGGCGCGACGCGCCGAACGCCGAGATCGCCGCCGACAACCTCCATTTCCAGAGCGGCGCCGCAGCGCTGCCGCTCCTGCAGGCGGCGGCGTCCGCGGCGACGGGCGCCATCGCCACGCCGGTCGGCATCATCGACGGGGCCCCCGGCGGCGGCCAGAGCGTGGGGGCACTGCGCGGCTTCGCGCGCGGCGCCCCCACCGCCAGCCACCACGGCAGCGCGGTCGCCTCGCTGCTGGCGGGAGCCGGCGCGCGCGACCTGCGGGTGGCGGACATCTACGGCTCCGATCCGGCGGGCGGCAACGCGCTGGCGCTGGTCCGCGCGCTCGACTGGCTGGCGGGCGGCGGGGCGCGGGTGATCTCGATCAGCCTCGGCGGGCCGAACAATGCCGCGGTCGCCAGGGCCATCGCCGCCGCGCAGCGCAGCGGCGTGGTGATCGTCGCGGCGGTCGGCAACGACGGACCCGCCGCCCCGCCCGCCTATCCAGCGTCGTACCCGGGCGTGGTCGCGGTCACCGCGGTGGACGGACGCGGCCGGGCGCTGATCGAGGCCGGCCGCGCCGCGCATCTCGACTACGCCGCGCCGGGCGCGGACATCGCCGCGCGCAACAGGGCCGGCGAATGGCGCGAAGTGCGCGGCACCTCCTACGCCGTGCCGCTGGTCGCGGCGCGCGCCGCCGCGGCGCTGGCCCGGGGCGGCAACTGGCGCGCGGCGCTCGACCGGGAGGCCGAGGACCTCGGCCCGCGCGGGGCCGACGACAGCTACGGCCGCGGCCTGCTGTGCCGCGGCTGCGCTCGGCGCTCCTGAAAAAATACCCCGCGCGGACGGATTAGCCCCAGCGCGCGATCCGTTTCCTTCTCGAGCGGGCCGGATGGCCCGCGTGAAAGCGGAGAAGGAGACATCTCATGAAGCGCATTCTCATTGCCGGTACGGCTCTCGCCCTCATTGCCGCGCCCGCGCAGGCCCAGTTGCTTGGCGGCGGCGCGCCGCTCGGCGGCAACATCGGCGGAACGCTCGGCGGCGCCGGTTCGGTCGGCTCGGCCGGCGATACCATCGGCGGCGTGACCCGGGGCACCCTCGAAGGCTCCGGCAACGCCAGCGGCTCGGCCCGCGCCGACCGGCGCAGCGGGCGCGTCGACGCGAGCGGCAATGGCAGCGGCAGCCTGACCGGCGACGCTGCGGGCACCCTGACGGGTCCGGCCGGCGGGGCCGATGCGAGCGGCCGCGCCAGCGGCTCCGCTTCGGGCGGCGGCTCGGCTTCGGCCCAGCTGGTCGGCACCGACGCGGTGCGCCAGACCGCCGGTTCGGCGGTCGGCCAGGCGCGCGGGACGGCGCAGGCGGCGGGCGGCACGGCGAGCGGCCTCGTCGGCACGGCCGGTGGGCTGGCCAGCGGCGCGCAGGGCGCGGCTTCGGGCGCGTTGGCCGGTTCCGGCTCGGCGGCATCGGGTCCGCTGGCCGCGGCGGGCAGCGCCGCGGCGCAAGGCCAGGGCGCTTTCGCGGTCGAGCGCGGCACCCCGATCTTCGCGCCCGACGGCGACCGCATCGGCCGCGTCCGCGAAGTGATGAGCGATGCCGGCGGCAACGTCCGCCAGCTGCTGGTCCGGGTCGACGGCGAGGAAGCCACGCTTCCCGCCAACTACTTCCAGGCCAGCGGCACCGGCCTGGTCTCGGTGATCGGCGAAGGCCAGATCAAGCGGATCGCCGAGCAGCAGGAAGAGGCCGAATAGCCCCGCCCGCTGCTCGATACCGCTCGCGCCCGGAACGGTCTTCCTCCCGCCTTTCCGGGCGCGACCTCACCCACTCGGATGATAGAAGTCGTAGACCGCCTGCGCGACGGCCTCGCTCACCCCCGGCGCGCGCTTGAGGTCCTCCAGCGCGGCCGCGCGTACCTTACCCGCGGTGCCGAAGTGCAGCAGAAGCGCACGCTTGCGAGCCGGGCCGATGCCCGGGATCTCGTCGAGCGGACTCGCGGTGATCGCGCGGCTGCGCTTGGCGCGGTGGGCGCCGATCGCGAAGCGGTGCACCTCGTCGCGCAGGCGCTGGAGGTAGAAAAGCACCGGCGAGTTGACCGGCAGGGTCTTCTCGCGCCCGTCGGGGAAATGGAACACCTCGCGCCCCTCGCGCCCGTGGTGCGGCCCCTTGGCGATGGCGACCAGCGGCACGTCCTGGATGCCGAGATCCTCGAGCGTCTCGCGCACGCTCGACATCTGGCCCTTGCCGCCGTCGATCAGCACCAGGCCTGGCCAGGTGTCGCCGTCGCGGTCGGGATCCTCCTCGATCGCGCGGCCGAAGCGGCGGCCCATGACCTCGCGCATCATGCCGAAGTCGTCGTTGGTCTGCGCGGTCTTGATGTTGAACTTGCGGTACTGGTTCTTGAGGAAGCCCTCGGGCCCGGCGACGATCATCGCCCCGACGGCATTGGCGCCCTGCACGTGGCTGTTGTCGTACACCTCGATCCGCTTCGGCTCCTCGGCCAGCTCGAGGAACTCTGTCAACTCGCGCAATGTGCGCGCCTGGGTGCCGGTTTCGGCGAGGCGGCGGTCGAGCGCCTCGGCGGCATTGCGGCTGGCCTGCTCCATCAGCCGCCTCCGGTCGCCGCGTTGGGGCACGCTGATATCGACCCGGTGTCCGGCCGCCTCGCACAGCGCCTCGCTGAGCAGCGCGCGCTCGGGCAGTTCGCGGTCGACCAAGATGGTGCGCGGCGGTGGGACTTCCTCGTAGAACTGGGCCAGCACGCGGGTCAGCACTTCGTCGTCGGCAACCTCCTGCGTATGGCTGGGGAAGAACGCGCGGTGGCCCCAGTTCTGTCCGCCGCGCACGAAGAACGCCTGGATGCCGACCTGCCCGCCCTTCGATGCCAGTGCGAACACATCGGCATTGCCGACGCCCTCCGCGTTGATCGCCTGGCTGCCCTGGATGAAGGTGGCGGCGCGCAACCGGTCGCGCAGGATCACCGCGGTTTCGAAATCGAGCGCTTCGGCGGCGCTCGCCATCTGGACCTCGATCTCCTTCTGCACCGCGCCCGACTTGCCGCCGAGGAAGTCCTTCGCCTGGCGGACCAGCCGGGCATAGCCGGCTTCGTCGATACGCCCGACGCACGGGGCCGAGCAGCGCTTGATCTGATACAGCAGGCACGGCCGGTCGCGGCGGGAGAAGAAGCTGTCGGTGCAGGACCTGAGCAGGAACAGCTTCTGCAGCGCGTTGATCGTGGTGTTGACCGAGCCGGCGCTGGCGAACGGACCGTAGTAGTCGCCCTTGAACTTGCGCGCTCCGCGATGCTTCATGATCCGGGGGAAGTCGTGCCCGGCGCGCAGCAGGATGAACGGGAACGACTTATCGTCGCGCAGCAAGACGTTGTAAGGCGGGCGAAATCGCTTGATCAGCTGCGCTTCTAGCAGCAGCGCCTCGGCTTCGGAGTTGGTGGTGACGATCTCCATGCCGCGCGTCTGGCTGACCATGCGCTGCAGCCGGCTCGAGAGATTGGCGACCTGGCAATAATTGGCGACGCGGTTCTTAAGCGAGCGCGCCTTGCCGACATAGAGCACGTCGCCGCGCGCATCGAGCATGCGGTAGACGCCCGGCTTGGGCCTCAGCGTCCGCGCCACCTCGCGGATCGCCGCGACTCCCGCGGCAAGGTCCGGCTGCGCGCCGCCCTTGAACGTGTACGTCGCGCGCTCCTCGTTGAAGCGTTCGGCGCCTTTGGGGTGCGGCGGTGTTCCGGCGGGAGTGCGAGCCATGACCGGGCCATAATCCGCCGCCCTCCATCCGTCATCCCGGACGCGAATTCGAGCCACGGTTAACCCTCGGGGCCGTTTACGGCCCTCGCGGGCGCATCGGCCCGAAGAATTCTTTCGGCCCCGCGGAAATGCCCAATTTGGGGGAACTGCAATCCAACCCGTTGTATCGGTTCGAAATTGCCTGAAAGCCGCAGAAACCCTTGGGTTGCGGTGCCCACGAGTCTTCGTCCCGAAATGAAATCCGGTTACGAGTCGGCTTGGTCGATCAAGGTTAATCCACTAGCTTATCCACAGGGGCGCTACGGGCGATTCGCCTTCCACAAGGGGTGGGGCTGATGACGCTGGACGGCATGGGACCGGGCTTTGCCGTGGTCCAGGATGAAGCCGCCGAGGACGAACGGCAGCGCGACGAGCACGCGTCGGTCGTGATGCGCGATGTCGCGAGCCGCCGTCGGCCGCGCGGCCACGTGATCACTTTCGCCAACGAAAAGGGCGGCGTGGGCAAATCGACGCTCGCGTTCCATTGCGCGGTTGCGCTCGCCCACCTCGAGATGCGCGTGCTGGTGATCGATTGCGACTGCCGCCAGCGCTCGCTCGACCGCCTGCTCGAAGCGCGCGATGCGACCGCGCGAACCCTCAAGATCGCGCTGCCGAGGCCACGGCACGCAGTGCTCGAGAACCAGAGCGGCGCGTTGCTGAGCCAAGAGATCGAACGGGCCGGCGCCGGCAGCGATTTCGTCCTGATCGACCTCGCCGGTCACGATTCGCCGACCGCGCGGCGCGCCGTGGCGATGGCCGACACGCTCGTCACGCCTGTCAACTGCTCGCCTACCGATCTCGACGCGCTCGGTTGGCTCAACCCGGTCAGCCGCCGCTTTCGGCAGGCCGGCCCGTTCACCGAGGTGGTTGCCGCGCTGCGCCAGGAACGCGTCGACCGAGGCCTCGCCCCGTTCGACTGGGTCGTCGCCAAGAACCGCGTCCGCCATTGCGAGCACCGCATGATCGCCGCGGTGGACCACAACCTGGCGACGATGGCACGGCACATCGGCTTCCGCACCATCTCCGGCCTCAGCGAAAGCATCGCCTACCGCGAGTTGCTGGCGTTCGGCCTGACCCAGTTCGATCTGAGGTTGGTACCCGAGGTCGGCGCCCCGCGTTCGGCGCACTTGCGCGAGCTGCGCGGCCTGATCGAAGCGTTGCGCCTGCCGCAGCCGGGCCGCATGGTCCCGCCGGCACGCGCGCCGAAAGCGGATGCGCCGGTTCTGACGCAAGTGGCGGAGAACTACCGCAAGGCGCTGCGCGATGCTTCGCCGGCACGGATCACCGCGCCCGCCTGATCGCGATCGACCCCCGCTCCGCGCGGCGCCGCATCAGAACAGCTTGCGCAGCTCGATCTCGAAGAACCGTCCGGTCGGATCGATCAGGAACGGCTGGTAACGCAGCGGCACGGCGCCGGTGCCGTCGGTGATCCGCTGGCGGGTGTCGAACAGGTTGTTCATCGCCAGCGTGATGCGCGTGTTCTTCAGCAGCGGCACCTTCTCGATCAGGCTCGGCTGCTGCTGGAGATCGGCGAAGACCCGCAGGTTGAACACCGTATAGTCCTCGAAGAACAGGTCGGTGCTGCCCGGCAGGCCGCTGCCGTCGATCCGCGAGCCACCGGTGTAGCGCGCGTTGAGCTGGCTGCCGAACCCGGCATAGAACAGGCCGCCGTTGAACTGGAGGACATGGCGCGGCTGGTTGCCCGAGGTCGCGCCGCCGTCGAGCAGGTCGAGCAGCGGGCCGCCCGGCGCGATCAGCACCTCGTTCTCCAGCTGGAGCTGGTAGTTGAGGTTGAAGAACCAGCGCCCGCGCCCGTCGGGGCTGCCTCCGCCACCGAAGCCGCCGCCCCGGAACCCGCCGCCCCCGCCGCCGCCGCCGCGCGGTCCGCCCCCGCCGGGACCGCCCGGGCCGCCGCCGGGACCGCCGATGATCACCACCGGCCCGCCGCCGCCCGGTCCGCCGCCCTGCCCCTGCGGGCTGCCCTGCCCCTGCGGGCCGCCCTGGCCGGGCTGGGCATCGCCGCTGCAGAACTGCGTCCGTAGCTGGTTGACGCGCTCGGGGTCGATCTCGCCGTCCGGGCCGCGCAGGCGCTCGAGCATCTGCGGCGGCAGCGCCGCGAGCTGCTCCTCGCTGATCGGTGGCGGCTCCTCGCCGGGCCGACCGCAGAACTGCGCCCTGAGCTGGGCGAACTGTTCGGGATTGGCGCCGCCCGCTCCGAAGCCGCCAGCGTTGCTGCACATCTGTGGGCGGAATTCGGCCCAGCGCTCCGGATTGACGGTGCCGTCGGGGTTGCGGATGCGCTCGAGCACCGGCGCCGGCAGGCCTTCGACGTCGGCCGGGCCGGGGACCAGGCTGGTGCCCTCGGGCGAGCAGAACCGCGTCCGCAGCGCCTGGAACACCTGCGGATTGAACCCTCCCGGACCGCCGGCTCCGGGGCCGCCGGCGCCCGGCTGGCCGCCCTGGCCGGCACGGAATATCTGGGTCAGCGGATTGCTGTTCTGCTGCTGTGCCGCCGCTTCGGGCCGCGCCTTGCCGAACGGCCCGGTCATGAAGATTCCCGCCTGGAGCCGGGTCGAGTTCTGCTCCGCGAACGTCACCGGCCGCTGGTCGATCGAGATCAGCTGTCCGTTGGCGTCCCGGAGGACGCGGCCCGGATAGGCGGCTTCGATCGTCGGCGTCAGCGTCGGGAAGCCCGAAGAGACGTCCTCCGAGTGGTTCTTGAACAGCTCGAGGCTGAGCCGGCCCTGCTGGATCGCCGAGGTGAAGTCGGGCAGCTGCCAGTTGAGGCCGAAGCGCCAGTCGCGCTGGCTCTGCGCCGGCAGGTTCGGATTGCCGCCGCTGATCACCGTCGCCAGCACCGTCTGGCCGGTCGAAAGATCGTAGACCGGCACGTTGAAGGTGGCGATCTCGGGATTGCCGAGCTGGGCGAGCGAAGGCGCCGCTTCGCGCACGACGCGGCTGACGTTGAAGCTGAGCCGCTCGGTCGGACTCCAGTTGAGACCGGCGGTCCAGTCGGTCAGCGTGCCGAAGTCCGACAGTTCGTTGACGCCGGCCTGGAAATTGAGGCTGAGGTCGCCGATCGCCGCGCCGAATTCCTGGCGCCGGCTGGTGATCGGGATGCCGACGTTGACGCCGGCCGACAGGTCGCCGCGCTTGAGCGAGGTCTGGACTCCGGGATTGCGGGTGTCCTCGCTCTCGATGCGGGTGAAGTTGTAGCCGGTGTCGAGCGTGACCGTGAGCTCGCCCCCGGGCAGCAGCAGCGGACGGCCGACCGCGGTGACCAGCGAATTGAGCGTGTCGGTCTTGGTGTAGGCGCGGTCGACCCCGGCATCGGGCAGCGCCGGTAGGTCGGCGTCGAGCGCCAGCGTGCCCGCCGCAGCCGCGGCTTGCAGAGCGGACACGTCGGCGCGCCGGGCGATCAGGCTGCGCCCGGTGGCGTGGTTGGCATCGGCGGTGCCGGTGACCTGCCAGCCGCCGAGCCGGGTATCGACCGTGGTGCCGAGCGAATAGGTGGTGTTGCGGCTGTCGACCGTGAGCGGATCGTCCTCGCCCAGCGTGCGTAGCGCGGTAGCCCCGCCCGGCGCGGTCAGCAGCACCGTGTCGAGGCCCTGCAAGCGGAGCGTGTCGTTGCGCTGGAAAGCGGCGTTGAGGCTGAGGGAGGTTCGCCCGCCGAGCCGGGTGGTGAAGTTGCCGTTGGCCTCGATGCCGGCGGTATCGGCGACGAGGCTGCGGTACAGCGCCTGGTCGAGATCGGCGGCGAAAGTCGGCGGGTTGGACTGGACGATGCCGCGCTCGGCTTCGGTCAGCAGGCTCTGGTTGTTCCAGCCGAGGTTGAAGTTCATCCGCGAGGTGCCGGCGATCTGCAGGTAGGTCAGTTCGGCCTCCTGCGTCGAATAGCCGCCGTCCCACGGCTGGCCGTACTCGACCTCGATCTCGCGGCTCGCATAGTTGCGCTTGAGGATGATGTTGACCACGCGCTCGTCCGGCCCGTAGCCGAACTGCTGCGCGCTCTCCGCGGCGAGCACCTCGACCTTATCGATCGCCTCGGGCGGGTAGGACTGCAGCTCGCGGAAGCTGGAGATGCGCACGCCGTTGACCAGGATCACCGGAAAGCCGCCGCCGCGGCCGCTGCCGCCCCCCGTCGCCGGGGCGAGCGCCTGGATCAGCTCCGAGATCGAGCCGGCGCCATAGGCGGCTATGTCCGCTTCGTTGAGCTCGAGCACCGGCGGCGCCGGAGTGTCGACCGTGCCGCGCAGGCTCTGCGCGGAAACCACGATCTGGGACTCGGTAGCGGGAACCTGTTCGCTGTCTTCGCCGTCCGGCGCGGGCGCGGGATCGTCCTGCGCCAGGGCCGGCGCGTTCAGCGCCAGGCCGAGCGAAACGGCGAGAGCCAGGAGGCTGGTGGCGGGCAGAGAACGCAAATCGGAATTCCTCGGACAAACTCAACCAGCCCCACGGCGCCCGCTCATTGCTGCAACGCGATATCGAAGCAAGACGCGAAGGGTATTAAAATGTCGCAGATGTATCGCGGCTGTCGCCCTGCTCATCCGGTTTGATCGCCATCATTGACCGCGAGATATCGCAGCCGATGACAGTCTTTCGACTACGTCTGTAATCTGCCTGCTCCTTTCGGCAGGCTGAACGGCCGCTCCCGGGGAAACGGTAGGGCTGCGGTGGCCCGCGGCGGGGCAGGCTTCCCTTTTTTCGCGCCCGCCGCTATGGGCGCGCAGCTTCAACGCAAGGATACCGGGACTGCATGGCCAAAGAAGAACTCCTCGAGATGCGCGGCAAGGTGGTGGAACTGCTGCCCAACGCGATGTTCAGGGTGGAGCTCGAGAACGGCCATGAAGTGCTCGGCCATACCGCCGGGCGGATGCGCAAGAACCGCATCCGCGTGCTCGTCGGCGACGAGGTCCTGTGCGAGCTGACCCCCTACGACCTGACCAAGGCGCGGATCACCTACCGCTTCATGCCCGGCCGGGGCGGCCCGGGGCCGCAGTAAGCTGCCCTTCGAGACGCGTCTTCGCCACGGCGGCTGCGCCGCCTCCTCGGCCGCTCCTCGGGATGAGCGGTTCATGACTTTTCCCCGCTCATCCTGAGGAGGGACTGAGCTTGTCGAAGGCCCGTCAAGGACCGCATCTCATCCTCGCTTCGGCCAGCCCGCGGCGGCGCGAGCTGCTCGCCCGGCTCGGCATCGAGCCCGCGCGGGTGGTCCACGCCGACATCGACGAGACACCGCGGAAGGCCGAATTGCCCCGCCTCTACGCGGCGCGGATGGCGCGCGAGAAGGCGCAGGCTACCGCCGATGCCGCCGCGCACGTGCTGGCCGGCGATACCGTCGTCGCGGTCGGCCGGCGCATCCTGCCCAAGGCCGAGGACGAGGCGACCGCGCGCCGCTGCCTCGAGCTGCTCTCGGGCCGCCGCCACCGAGTGCTTTCGGCCGTCGCGCTGCTCGCGCCCGACGGCGCCTTGCGCGAGCGGCTGAGCGAGACGCAGGTCCGCTTCAAGAGCCTGTCGGACGAAGAGATGGCCGCCTATCTGGCTGGAGGAGAATGGCGCGGCAAGGCCGGCGGCTACGCCATCCAGGGCAGCGCCGAGGGCCTGATCGCGTGGATCGGCGGCAGCCATTCGGGCGTCGTCGGACTGCCGCTGTTCGAGACGCGGGCGCTGCTGAAGAACGCGGGATTCGCGCTTGGCTGAGTGGCTGGTAGAGGAGGGGATCGGCGAGCACCGCGCGATCCGGCTCGAAGGCGAATGCATCGCCGCGGCGCGGGTCGAATGGCCGGGTGAGCTCGCGCCAGGCATGGTCGAGGACGCGGTGCTGGTCTCCCGCGCGGCAGGCAGCAAGCGCGGCACCGCCCGCTTCGCCGGCGGCGAGGAAGCGCTGGTCGACCGGCTTTCGCCCGGTGCGAGCGAAGGCGCGCCGATCCGGCTCGAAGTGACGCGCCCCGCGATCGGCGAGCGCGGCCGCCGCAAGCTGGCCCGGGCGCGGCCTTCGGACGCGGCACCGCGCGGCGCCCCGACGCTCGCCGAGCGGCTGCGCGGCGAAGGCCACGAGGTGCGCGTCGTGCGCGCGTTCCCGACCGGCGACGGGGCGGAGCTCGCGGCGGAAGCCTTTGCCGGCGAAGTGGCGTTTCCCGGCGGCGGCCTCCAGTTCAGCCCCGCGCCCGCGATGCTGCTGGTCGATGTCGACGGCACGCTCGCTCCCCGCGCGCTCGCCCTGGCCGCGGTCGCGCCGCTCGCCCGCGCGCTGCAGCGCTTCGACGTGGGCGGATCGGTCGGGATCGATTTCCCGTCCCTGGCTTCGAAAGAGGACCGGCGCGCGGTCGACGGGGCCCTGGCCGCCGCCCTGGCGGACTGGCCGCACGAGCGCACCGCCATGAACGGCTTCGGCTTTGTCCAGATCGTCGCGCGGCTCGAACGCCCCTCGCTGCTCCACCGCGCCGCCTTCCAGCGTGCCGGGATGGCCGCCCGCGCCCTGCTGCGCCGGGCCGAACTGCTTGAGGGCGCGGGGGCGGTGCTGCTGTCGGGCCATCCCGCGCTCGAAGCGCAGCTCAGGCCCGAATGGCTCACCGAACTGGCCCGCCGGACAGGCCGCGAAGTGCGGTGGGAAGCCCGCCCCGCCCTTGCCATCGAGGCCCCGCAGGCCCAACTCGTGCCGCGATGAAAGCCCGCCCTTGCCCGATCTGCCGCAAGCCGCGCGCCGAGGCATTTGCGCCGTTCTGCTCACCCCGTTGCCGCGACAAGGACCTCGCGCGGTGGTTCAACGAAGGCTACGCGGTGCCCGGCCCCCCGGCCGATCCCGAGGACATCGTCGCGGAGGACTGAACCCTCTTGCCAAGGCCGCGACCCTTGGCCATAGGCGCGCTTCCTACCGCCGGGCCGCCTCAATGCCGCGTCCGGATGCCTGCCCAGGTAGCTCAGTTGGTAGAGCATGCGACTGAAAATCGCAGTGTCGGCGGTTCGACTCCGTCCCTGGGCACCATTTCTTCGACCCTTCGTACATTACCGGAGCGATGCGGCGTGGCGCGCGGTGTATTCTTTAGTTCCGCTCGAACAAGGGAGTACCCGCAATGCGCTCCATCCTGCTCCATATCGCCGACGATGACGGTCTCGAAGCGCGCACCCAGACGGCCCTCGACCTCGCCCGGGCGTTCGACGCGCACCTCGCCTGCCTGCAAGCCGTGCCCTACGAGTACGGAGTGCCCGGCGACTTCTACGGCTCCATCGTCGCCGACCTCGTACCGGCGCTTCGCGAAGCGGCGGACAAGCTGCGCGAGGAGTGCGAGCGCCGGCTCATCCCGGAGGACGTGACCTGGAGCTGGCGGCAGGAAAACGGACGGGCCCTCGAGCATCTCGTTCGCGCCGGCGCCCTGGCCGACCTCGTGGTGGTCGGCAGCCATGAGCCGCTGAGCCAGGCGCCGTCGCTGCTGGCGCGCGAGCTGGTTCTGCGCGCGAACGCCCCGATCCTGCTGGTTCCCGGGCACGTCAAAGGCCTCGACTGCGAGGGCACCGCCATCGTCGCATGGAACGGTTCGGCCGAGGCCTGCCGCGCGCTGAAAGCCGCGGTCCCGCTGCTCGCCCGGGCGCGCGCGGTGGTTCTGGCCAGCGTCACCGGCGAGGAGCGCGATTTCGACCTGCCTGCCGTCGAGGGCGCCGAATACCTGTCGCGCCATGGCATCCGCTGCGAGATGATCGAGTTTCCGCGGGGCGACGGCAATGTCGCCGATGTCCTCGCCGACGCGGCCGCGCGGCGCGACGCCGCCTACCTGGTCATGGGCGCCTACGGCCGTTCACGCCTGTCCGAGGCGGTGCTGGGCGGGGTCACCCGTTCCTTCTTCGACGATCCGCCCCTGCCGATCCTCATGTCCCACTGAGGGATCCGCCATGACCCAGACGATCAAGCACGCCGTCATCGCCTGCCATCCGGTCGAGAAGAGCTTCACGCTCTCGGTCGCCAACCGTTATGCCGAAGCGGTCCGCGCCTACGGCCACGAGGTAGTGGTTCGCGACCTCTACCGGCTCGGCTTCAACCCGGTGCTGAAGGCGAAGGAGCGGGGCGGCAAGCCTGCCGCCGACGTCGCCAGGGAGTGGATCGCGCTGGGCAAGCCGGACGTTTTCGTGCTGGTCTACCCGATCTGGTTCGGCACGCCGCCGGCCATGCTCAAGGGCTATATCGACCGGGTGTTCGGCGCCGGCCGCACGCTCGGCCAGGGTGGCGCCGGCGGGACCGGCGAGCTGCTCTCCGGCAGGCGCTTGGTTTCCCTCACCTCGTCGGGCGCGATGAAGGCGTGGCTGTCGGAGAAGGGCGTGCTCGGCTCGCTGCGGACCGTCTACGACCGCTATTTCGCCGACGTGTTCGGGTTCGTGGAAACCCACCGCTTTCATTTCGACGGAGTCACCGAAGACATTCCCGAGCGCGATGTGGCGATGCACCTCAAGGCGGTCGAGAAGGCCGCGCAGGAGGTGATGAGCAGGATGGTCCCGGCCCCGCCGGATCGCGATCCCAACCGGCGCTGAGGCGCTGCCCCTCTAGCGCTCGCCGCCGCCCGCGCCCTCGTCGTCGCGCCGCACCTGCTCGGGCGTGCCTTCGGGCGTCTCCGCGAAGTTCTGCGCGCGCCACTCGGCGAAGCGCGGGCTGGTCGAGCGGATGTTGTGGATCACCAGCGTGTTGCCCTCGTGGCAGGCGTACTCGAACGGCTCGTAGCCGTCGTTCCGCGCCCACGGATAGCCGATCTTGAAGCCGCCGGTCAGCACCACCGGATCCTCGATCCAGGCCTCGTAATAGAGGCCGCCCGGCGTCGGCGTGAAATGCTCGACGATCTTCATTTCGGTGCTGGTCGGGATCCCGCTGGTGCCGTTGCTGGGGCCCACGATCACCATCGGCGTAAGGCCGTTGAAGTTGGTCGTCTCGACCACCAGCGTGTCGCCTTCCCACCGCCCGCGCGAGCTGCCGAGCCATGATTTCACGGCGGCGCCGGGCTGCGGCCGGCCGTCGAGCGGGATGAAGCGCTGCTCGTGGATCATCTCGTGGTTGATCACCACCCAGCCCGGCGACTGGAACACGCGCACGCCGTTGTTGTACGGGAACGGCACCATCGTCGCCGGCATGCCGCGGCTGATGCAGCGGTCGAGGGAGTTGAAGTCCCCCAGGCCTTCGAACACCGTGCCGTTCCAGCTGCTCCTCATGCCTTTCTGCAGGCGCTTGCCTTGCTCGGTCAGGTCGGGGATGCGGCCGGTCTCGGCGGGCTCGACGACCAGCGCGGTCTGCCTGAGCGCGGTGCCGTATTCGAACCAGTTGCCGGCGCCGAGCCGGTTGCTGGCGTCCTCGCGGTCCGCGCCGGCCTCGACCTCCTCGGCGGAGCGCAGCGCTTCGGCGTACTCCTCGTCGGTCATCAGCAGCCGATCGCCGTACTGCGGGCGCCGCTGCATCGGCGTGCGGCCGACCTGGTCGAGCGGGTACATGCCTCGCAGGTCCGGATCGCCCCAAGCGGTCCTGGGCGCGCTCCATCCGGCGGGCGGCGCCGGCGGCACGCCGACGGCTTCCTGCGCGGCGAGCGGAGCGGTGGCGCCGAGCAGCAGCACGGCGCCGGCAAGCATGGGGAAACGCATCATCGTCGCCATCCTCTTCCCTTTGCCGCGCATACTAGCGGCACGGTCGCGGCGGCCAAATGGTTTGTTCGCTAACGGTCCCCTGTCCCGCCCCCGGGCTCAGCGGTGCGGCTTCATCCCGTAGGGCAGCTCCGAGGTGAAGGCGTGGACCTGCTCGACCTTGCCGTCCACGAAGCGCAGCACCACCACGACCTGCAGCGTGCGCGGATAGCTGCCCGCTTCGCCTCCGGCGGCGGGAAAGTCCTCGAACATCCGGTACGCCGCCAGCCCGCGCGTCTCGTCCGCCGCCAGCAGCTCGCGGTCGCGCACGCGCTCGAGCGCGGACAGCGCCGCCCCGCCGAACGCCGGGGCGCACGCGCCCACGTCCTGGCCGTTGACGCTCCAGCGGCAGCCCGCCGCCAGCACCTCGGGCGCCCCGCCCCCGGTCATCGCGTCCTGGAACGCGGCGGCCCCGGCGATCATGTCCGCGCGCGAGGTTCGACCGGCCATCGGCACGAGCGGGAAAGACGGCACGCCCGCCGGATCGACATAGGGGGCGCCGTATTCCTTGCGGCGGACCAGCACGTCGATGCCGCCTATCCGCGAGCCGGCGCTGCCGACGGTGACCGCGGCCCAGGCGGGCTGGCCGTGCTCCTCGATGCGGCCGATCCACACGCCCTTGCCGGTCTGCGCGTCGGCTATCACCAGCGGATTGGCGTCGAGGGCGGTCACGCCCTGCCAGATGCCCTCGTTGACGCGGATGCCGACGCTGTTCTCCGCATAGGCGACCCGCTCGGCCCACGGCAGCGACGCCCACTGGCCGCGCACCGGATAGGCGGCCATGACAGCGTTCGTATTCGCCGCGACGCAGGCGCTGTTGCAGGCCGCCGGGTCGGCCGCGACGCGCGGCGGGCTCGACGAAGGACCCCAGAACGGGTTGTGCATGAAGTACGGCACGTAGGTAAACACCGCCTCGATGCGCTGGATTTCGGCGTTCTTGATCCGGAACGCTTCGAGCAGGGTGATCGAGTTGGGCCACTTGAGCGCGGTGCGCATCTCGCGGCCGTTGGTCAGCAGGTAGCGGTCCCACTCGTTGGCGTGGTCGAAGAACCCGCGGCCCACGGCCACGCCGCGCTCCTCGTCGACGATGAAGAAGTCGCGGCGGACGCGCTTGTTGATGCGGTAGAGGCCGAGTTCGAACTGCGCCTTGCAGCCGGAGGCGATCGCCGCGGCGTTGCCGCCTCCGCCGCCGGGCGGCGGCGCGGTGGTGGAGATGCCGTTCTCGAGCCGGCCGCAATCCTCCGAGAACGGCGCGAAGACCTGGCCGTCGTTGACCTCGACGGTGTCGAAATAGGCGTCGGCGATCGCCAGCATGCGCTCGCGGCTGCGACGCTCGCCGGGCGGCAGGATCTCGTTGAACTCCGGATCGTGGACCATGCTGGCGACGTCGCCGAACGGCGCGGGCAGCGAGGTGCGGCGGTGGACCACGCTCTCGATCTCGTCGATCGCGCCATCGCTGACATGCACGCGCACCGCATAGATCGCCGGCGCGCCGTTCTCCATCACCGAGCCGAACCACGCGGCGTTGCCGGTCAGCGGGTCGGCCGCCGTCAGGCCGACGGCGTCGACGCCGGTCACCGTGCCCCACAGCCCCTTGCCGACCGGAATGAACACGTTGTTCTCGGTGAATTGCACGTCGGGCGCGAGCCGCACCTGCGAAGGATCGCGCGCCGCCAGCGCCTTCATGTGCGCCTCGACATGGCCGATCAGGCAGGCGCGGTCGCAATCGGGCGCGATCACCGCGCTTGGTTCGCCGGGCGCCTGGGCCGCGAGCGGAGCAGCGAACAGGGCGGCCGGCAGCGCGCAAAGTGCACGCAAGGTACTGACGCAGAAGCGGGATCGTAAGCGGCGTGGCTTTCGGCCGTCTGCATCCGTAAACCGCCCCATTTCGCGCGGCAAGGCGTGGACTTCGCCCGGCGGAAGGCCACGCCCGAACGTGGCTTTTGCCGGCGCGGCCGCCGGCGATCCTCCCCGAGCTTGTCTCGGGGAGGTGGCAGGCCCGTCAGGGCCTGAC
>Ga0307505_10000520_pt1 | contig 41837 bp, 36 predicted proteins | sample 23_S_MG_FD_202183 | JGI IMG/M metagenome (GOLD analysis project Ga0307505, IMG submission 202183) | Soil microbial communities from Populus trichocarpa stands in riparian zone in the Pacific Northwest, United States - 23_S | ecosystem: Environmental > Terrestrial > Soil > Riparian zone > Trees...
AGTAGCGAAGCGGTCCTGGGCGGCATAAACATGCCGAGCATGAGCGGCTGACCGCGCCGCGTGAGATCGAGTTCATCACTGGCCATGAGCGCCCGGAAACCCTCTATGTCACATCGTGCGGTGCGCACTGCGGAATTCTCGGCGGCTGCGGGAGACATCCAAACCCGTGAAATGTCGGACGACCCCATCAGAATGGAGTCGTGGTGAATGCTGAGCGACTCGCTGTGAGCGAGGTGAGTCGTCGCATCAGTCGTTGCCCACGACTTGTCGATTACATCGACTCCAATGACCGCACTCCCGCAACGGATGGACACATCAATCTCCATAGCAGCACGGACCACACCGTGAAGACTCTGCTCGGCCGCGTGCCCGTGCAGGTGAAGGGATCGGCGACGTCCCGGGAACTGAAGGAGAAGCGGCAGACCGCGAGCTTCCCAGTGAAGCAAGAAGTCCTTCTGTTCTTCCGCAGGAACAGCGGTGGCATGTACTTCTACGTCCCCATGTGCTCGGACGGCACCAAGCCGGTGGTCTTCTACGCGGTACTCACGCCATACAAGATTGATCGCGTCCTCGAGAAGATGCGGGAGGGCCAGAAAGAAGTCTCCATCCAGCTGAAGAAGTTGCCCCCTGCCACCGCTCAGATCGAAAGGATCGTCGGTCTGGCGCTCGAGGGTCAGAAGCAGGGGAAGACAACGGGTTTCGACGAGCGTCGCTTCGCGGAGGCCAAGAGCTTCACGATCCACTCGCTCGTCGATATCGCGGAGGACCGACCGACCGTCTTCAACCTGGACAAGACGGACTTCGCGGTCACTCTGAACACCATCGGTGGGTTGAGCTACGCAGTCGACATGGACCTTACGGTGTACCCCGGCAGCTACATGCCAAGGATCGTGGAGGCTACGGTCAGCTGCGGAGAGGTCGAGTTCACTCAACTGACCGCGAAGCAGACGGCACCCAAGGAGATGGAGATCCAGCTCTCCGAAGGGCTCCGGCTCCAAGTTCAGGAGGGGGCGGGCACAGTCAGGACGACCCTCAACGTCACGGCTGCCGGAGATCTGCGCACGCAGGTGAGGAACCTGGACTTGCTCCTGGCCGCATCTCATGGGGCACCTCTTGTCGTGGCCGGGAGATCGCACACCCCGGAGTTCACATCGCTTGAGAATGCAAGCGAGATTCAAAGTCATCGAGACCAGATCGCCCAGATCCTGGAACTCTTCGACGCGTTCGGCCTGGACGACGCGATTATCAACACTGTCGAGATCACAGAAGGCGACGTCGCGACGTTGCGCGCTCTTCACAATGGCATCGTGCTCAACGAGGAAGTCGGCGCGACCACCGACGGTTTCGGCCGGTACGACTTCACTATTGGGCGGTTCAAGATCATGACCGTTATCGCGCCAGGCTCGACCTCGAACGTCACCAAGATCATCGACCCGTTCGACCCCGACAAGCGCGCCCAGTTCCGGATCTATCGCGTCGCGAAAGACAACTCGACTGAGGAGCTTGACCACTGGGGCACCGTCTACGAACCAATGCTGCCAGCAGAACTGGCCACGACGCTGAACCTGAGGCTCACCTCGATTGTGCGAGCATACGAGGCGCTGGAGGACGACGTGGGCGCCCGGGCCACAGCGAACCAGACCGTGCTGCATCTGCTCCAGGCCGCGGATTCCGTGACGGGTGCGCACCGTGACTACCTACTCAAGGGTGCGGCCGACCTCTGTGACTGGCTGATCGAGCACCGGGATGACGTGCTCCTCTACAAGATCAACCGCTGGCAGGTGGAGCACAGACGAGGCCGCCTATCGCCGGCGACCCAAAAGGAGATCCGCCTAGCTCGACGGGCGCTCAGCCAGACCGACGATCGGGAGCTCCGCAACGCCTGCCTCACAATCCTGCTTGATGATCGAGACGAACTCGACGTCATATTGGAGTCCCTTCCGCCGGCCGACGTCGAGAAGCTCCAGAGTTGGCCGATCTGGAAGCTGGCCGAACCTGCCGCCGAGCCGGCCGTTGCCCGCGACTCGATCGACGAGCCGCGCACAGTTGACGACAACGTCGTAGGCGAACTCGGGCGTTGAACGCCTGGCGCGCTCCGATCAACGCCCCGACTAACGGGCCTCACGTCGGGTCTTCGGCCAGTCGAAGTTGGCGTGAACCAGTTCGTTGCGCGTTCCGCGTCATGAACCTACACATGTGCAGTTGCCGCGCACCTCTCGGCCCGACGCCCGCTCTAGGCAACGGGCAGAGCGGCCCCTAGGACAGGGCACGTGCCGTGGACACACGGTCAAGTCCCGTCTCGTGGTGTCACTCCGGTTGTTCCTTGATGGGTGATGGTCAGGCGGTCAGGAGCAGCTCGGGGCGGGCGGGCTCGGTGTGGTCGTGGAGGATGTGGACGAGTTTGCGCATCGAGACGTCGGAGAAGTAGCGGCGTTCGCCGTAGGTCCATTCCTCGTGCTGTTCCTGCAGGACCGCGCCGATGAGGCGTGTCACGGAGTCGCGGTCGGGGAAGATCTGGACGACGTCGGCGCGGCGTTTGATCTCCCGGTTCAGCCGTTCGATCGGGTTGTTGGACCAGACCTTCTGCCAGTGCTCACGGGGTAGCGTGGCGAAGCCGGTCGGGTCGGGTTCGGCGGTCTCGAGCATGGCGGCGATCTCGGGGAACGAGGAGCGGAGGCTGTCGGTGACCTGGTGATACTGGGCGATCACGGCTTCGGGGGTGGTCTGCGCGAAGATCGTGGAGATCAGCGCGTTGACCGGCTTCGAGCGCGCGGAGCCGAGGCGCTGGGTGACGTTGCGGGCGAAGTGCACGCGGCATCTTTGCCAGCCTGCTCCGGGCAGGATCGCCTTGACCGCGGCCTTGATGCCGGCGTGCGCGTCACTGGTGACCAGGGCGACCCCGAGCGGGTCGGCGTCGGTCGCGACCTTCAGTCCGCGGTCACGCAGCCCACGGAGGAACTCGGTCCAGAAGTCGGTGGTCTCCGCGTCGCCGAGCGCCATCCCGAGGATCTCCCGCCGCCCCTCACCACTGACGCCGGTGGCGACCACGAGAGCTTGAGAGATCACCCGGCCGCGGACCCGGACGTCGAGGTAGGTGGCGTCCAGGAACAGGTACGGGAACCAGGTGTGATCAATGCGACGGTGCAGGAACTCGTGCACGGTCTCGTCGATCTCACTGCAGATCCGCGACACGGTGGAGCGTGAGATGCCGGTGTCGTTGCCCAGAGCCCGCACCAGCTGGTCGACCTTGCGGGTGGACACCCCGTCGATCCAGGCCTGGCAGATCACCGCGTAGAGCGCCTTGTCGACCCGGCGGCGCGGGGACAGCAGGGACGGGAAGAAGGACCCCTCCCGCAGCTTCGGGATGGCGAGGTCGACCTCCCCGGCCGGGGTCGCGAGCGTCTTCGGGCGGGTGCCGTTGCGGCGAGTGGTCCGCTCCGGGGTGCGTTCGTGCGGGGCGGCGCCGATCCGCGCGGTCGCTTCCGCGTCGATCAGGTCCTGCAGCCCCGCCTGCAGCATCCGCCGGAACACGTCCGAGTGGGCCAGGTCGGGATCGGCGAGGACTTCGCCGATCAGGGTCGTCAAGGCAGACTGGTTGTGGGTCATCGTGGGATCACTTTCTTGCTTCTTGGCGGAACAATTGGGTCTCCCACGGTGGCCCTCCTACGTCAACGACGACGAGAACCACGCGGGAAGTGACACCACGCTACGAGACGCACCCGGACACACAGCGGACACAAGCCGCACAGATCGAGAACGAAATCGCTGATCAAGACGGATCGACACGAGCGACCAGAGACAGCCGGAAACGCTTGACTTTCCGCGGTCAAACGCCCCCAACCGCGGAAGCCCGCGCCCACCCGCACCGCGCCGTATTGGCCCATCCGGAGTTTCGACTCCCGCCGTCGCGTCCACTTTCGAAGGGCTGCGATCCCTGTTTCTCAAGGGGTCGCTTCAGGAGTCGTCGGTCTTGGGATGCCGCCTTTGAGGCTCAGTCCAGGCCGTCTCCCCTTCGCAGCGTACCGACGTGGTCGACATCGGGCGGGGGCGGCCCACCCTGCGGCGCTCGCCCCGCGGTGTCGCCCGCTCCGACGCGGTTGCTGCGCTCGGTGAGCGCGACGAGCGCGAGGTGGCGGTCAGCCGTCCAGCAGATGAGGCGGCCACGCTGGTCCTTCGTGCGCCCGAGGATCCCGGCATCCGCCAACTCCGTCAGCGCGCGGTGTGCGGCCGTCGTCGAGACACCGTGGTGTCCTGCGACACGGTCGACAGTGAGGACGGGCGCGGTCGCGAGCTCACCCAGGATGCGGAGGATGACGGCATCGCGTCGCGGGATCGCAGGCGTCAGCGCGTGCGCACGCCGATACGCGACGAGGTCGTCCAACGTCTGCTCATCCAGCGCCGCGACATCGTCGGCGAGTCGCACGGCGTTGCCGGCGGCCAGTTCCGCCGCGCGCGCGAACCCGACGACCCATTCATCGATTTGCGGCGGATCAGCGCGGAACGCGGTGAGTCCCGCGATGTAAGTGCCGGCGTCGCCGGCGAACACAGTGCTGATCGGGATCAGCACGCTGCGCAGTGCGTCCGCGCGACGCAGCACCGTGTGAATGAGGGCACGCCCGGTGCGTCCGTTGCCGTCGATGAACGGGTGGATCGTCTCGAACTGCGCGTGCGCGATCGCGGCGCGCACGACAGGACTGCCGGAGGTCTCCGTGATGAACGCCGCGAGATCGGCGACCAGGCGCGGCACCTCCGACTCCGGCGCGGGAACGAACTCGGCGCGCAGCGGGCTCCACCCCGTACCCCCGACCCAGTTCTGCTCCGCTCTGAGCCCGCGCTGGAGAGACGGCTCGATCACGTGCTGGAGGTCTTCGATATCCGCTGTCGTGATCGGTCGGGATCGGTCGGCGAGCGCGGCGATGGCGTCTTCGGTCGCGCGCACATTGCCGATGACGTCGAGCGCAACGCGCGGGCCCTGCTCCAGCGCCTCGGCGATCGCAAGGCGCTTCGGTGTCACGCGGTTGCCCTCGATCCATGACGACGAGATGCTCTCGGAGCGGATGAGAAGGTGGTTCAGGTAGGCCGCTCGCGTCCCGATCCGTTCGTCCGCCCGTGCGAGCACCGCCAGAGCATCTTCCGCGGCCGTTCGCGCCTCATCGCCGATCTTCGGAAGGTTCGCCCCCAATTCATCGGGCACGTAGGCGAGGTAGCGGCCGGGCGCGCGGTCACGACGGCTCAACTGTCCGTGCTCTTCGGGTGCCCACAGTCTCTCGACGAAGCTGGTCATGATCGCCTCCAAAGGTGCGGCCGCCGGGTTATAATCAACTTTAGATCAACTAAGGTTGATTATGGCGCCGCGGAGTTATGAGCAACGTCGCGTGCGGCGCGCTCATGGACACCCCGGCGGACCGTCGTCCGCGACGAAGTCCCGATGCGCCCTGTCCCGGCGACGGATGTCGGACTAGGGTCGCAACGTGAAGCGATTCTGGCTACTCCTCATTCCCGGCGTGATCCTTGCTGCGGTCGGGTTGGTGTGGACACTTCAGGGTCTCAATGTGCTGGGCGGGTCAGCGATGAGCGGTTCCTCCCTGTGGGCGACGATCGGCCCGATCGTCATGCTCGTCGGTCTGGCCCTGATCGTCATCGCGATCGTGGTTCGCCGTCGCCGGGGCACTCCCTAATCCGGAGCCACCCTTCTCTGACTTCCTAGTCGTAGGTGTCGGTCCAGGACGCGATGTCCACGCCGTGGTTGTCGGGCGACGCGAGTGACCACCAGGCCGGAGCGTGCGAATCGTCGACGAGTCGGCCGCCGGCAGCGAGTGCGGCATCCACCCGCGCCCGCGCCTGGTCGGCCGGCACGAAGACGTCGAAGTGCGTCCGGCCCCTGGCCGGGGTGTCACCGGTGATCGGGTTGAAGGCGAGCTGCGGCCCGCAGCGCAGCGGATCGACGGCATCCGTGTCGCCGAACGGTGTGTAACCCAAGGCGGCCAGGAAGAACGGGCGCGCATCGGCCCGGGAGTGCTGGGCGACGTAGATGCCGACCGTTTGCGCGAGAGAGGGATCGGGCGTCAGCGCCAGCTCGGCGGCTGCCCGGGACACCGCGGCCGCGAACGGGGCGACGGCCGCGGGGATGCCATCATCGCTGCGGTTCGGGATGCGCACCACGACTCCCTCGGGACGCACGTCGACGTCGGGCAGGATGCCGAATCGCTCCGCGGCGGCAACGACCGGCGCGGTGAGCTCTGCCGCGTGGGAGAGGGAGGTCGCGGTGAACACGGCATGCGGGCCATTGCCTGTGACCCGCCAGTCGCCCACACCCGGCGCTCGGTGGAACTCGGCCGCGGAGATCCAGTCTGATCCGCTCGTCGACTCGCCCATGGGGGAATTCCTTTCCTACGTCGCCCGCGCGGCGGCCGGCGGGATCGTCTTGCGCATCACGGTCTTGCTCTTGCCGATGTGACGCTCGAATGTGAAGCCGGCCTTCTCGAACATGTCCCTCGTGCCGTTGTGGAGGAACGACGACGACGTCCTCTTTCCCGGGATCAGCTCATTAGGGAACGAGACCACCTCGCCCCCGCCGGCCTGCGCGATCAGCTCGAGCGCGCCGTCCAGCGCCTCCCTCGCCACTCCCGAACGTCGGTGGTCACGGTCGACGAAGAAGCAGGTGATGCGCCACGGAGCCGGGTTGGTCTCGCCCGCGTCGTACTGCTTGCGGTGGTAGATGTTCGGCAGCTCGCCCGGACTGCCGTACTCGCACCATGCGATCGCGTCGTCGCCGTCGAAGACGAGCGCGGCATGCGCGACGCCCTCCGTCACGAGTCGCCGCTTGAACGTGGCCCGGTCGTACTCGTCCTTGACCGTGCCTTCCGTGTCACCGTGGAAGTACGAGCAGTAACACCCGCCCCAGACCCCGTTGTGCTTCTGCGCAAGCGCCAGCCACGCCGGGAAAGTCTCGGGCGTGAGCGGCTTGATCACGTGCGACGTCGTCACGCCCACCAGTCTCCATCACATCGCGATGGCTCGCACGGTCAGGCTGTCGAGCGCAACCTGGCCCTTGCGGGATGCCAGTCTGAGCTGTTGCGGCCCGCGGTCGGTCGAGATGAGGTCGGTGATGGTCCTGACGCCGTCCTGAGCGAAGACTTCGATCGACCCGACATCCAGGACGATCGAAACCGCCACCCTTCCCTCGGGAGACGCCGGCAGCGGCACGAACTCGATGCTGTCGAAGGCGTTGTGGATGTAGGTGTACGACCGGCGTTCCAGCCTGAGCGAATCGTTGCCGCAGACCAGGGTCACGTCACCGTGCTCGGCGTCGGCCGAGTCCCCCGAGTCCGATCCGATGGACATCACGAGTTCGGCCCCGACGTCCGCTCGGTAGCACAGGTCGATTCGCCCGGCCGCGGGCAGTGACGTGGAGATCGCCTCTTCGCCGATCGCACCGCTCAACTCGGTCGTGATGATCCCCTCACCGAGGATCGGGGTCGCGCGGAGCTGCGGTCTGCCGTCGATCGTGATGAGGCTGAGCGCGCGGGGGGTGGTCATCGTGCCTCGCCAGGGCGCATCGGGGATCTGCCGCGCGTAGTCCCAGTTGCTCATCCAGGCGATCAGGATGCGCTCCGTGTCGGGCAGTCCGTGGAAGGTGACCCCGGCATAGCAGTCGCGACCGCGATCCAGCCAGTCGACGGACGCCAGCTCCGCCTGGCCCGAGACGACGGGTTCGAGATCGTGATCGGGGGTGAACCGCACGCCGTCGAACTGGCCCACGACGTACTGGGTTCCGGACCCGCCGGCGATCCCGCCGGGGAAGAGGCTGATCAGCAACACCCAGCGCACCTGGTCGGGATCGCCGTCCACCTGCAGCGGGAAGAGGTCCGGGCACTCCCAGATGCCGCCGACCGCTCCCGCGGGACCGTACGAGGACAGTCTCGTCCACCGTTTGAGATCGCCGGATCGGTAGAAGACCACGCGACGCTGCACGGCCTCGACCGCGACCATCACCCAATACGACTCGCCGCCGTGCTCGTAACGGAACACCTTCGGGTCGCGGAAGTGCGCCGACCCGCGATCGAGCACGGGATTGCCTGCGTGCTTCGTCCAGGTCATGCCTTCGTCGAGGCTGTAGGCGAGCGATTGGGACTGATTCACGTCCCGCGCCGATGTGTAGATCGCGACGAGAGCCGTCTGTCCCGCCCCGGCGAAGCCCGCGGTGTTGTCGATGTCGATGACCGCGGAACCGGAATACACCTGCTCCTCCTGGTCGAACCACAGTGCCACCGGATGCTCGACCCAGTCGACGAGGTCGGTGCTCGAGGCGTGACCCCAGCTCATGTTGGAGTGGTCGGTGCCGAGCGGGTTGTACTGATAGAACATGTGGTACCGACCGCCGACGTAGACCAGCCCATTGGGGTCGTTCATCCAGTTGCGCTGCGGCGCGTAGTGGATCAGCGGACGGCCGATATCAATCGCTGTCACTTGCCGCTTCCTGCGGTGAGTCCTTCGCGCAGCGGACGCTGGCCGAAGATGAAGACGAAGATCGCGGGGATCATCGACAGGATCACGCCGGCGAGCACTGTGGAGACGCTTCCCGAGCCGAGGTTCCCCTGCAGCGAGACGAGCCCCAGCGGCAGCGTGAAGTTCTCCTCGCTGATGGTCATGATCAGTGGCCGGAAGAACTCGTTCCAGTGGTAGTTGAAGGCGAGGATGCCGACGATGGCGAGGCCGGGCGCTGATAGCGGCAGGTAGATGCTGAAGAACACCTTCCAGGGGCCGGCGCCGTCGATCTCAGCGGCCTCGCCGAGCTCCGGCGGCATCCCCATGAAGTACTGCCGCATCAAGAAGGTTCCGAACGCGGTCGGCAGCGCGGGGATGATGAGCGCGAGCAGGGTGTCCGCCAGCCCCATGCCTCGAACCAGCATGAACACCGGCACGATCGTGACCTGCATCGGCACCATCATCGTCGCGAGGACGAGGGCGAACAGCAGGTTCTTGCCCTTGAAGTCGAAGCGGGCGAAGACGTACCCGGCCATCGCCGCGCTGAGCATCTGTCCGGCCGCGATGAGCAGAGTGACGAGCGCGCTGTTCCAGGTGAACAGCCAGAACGGGACCTGCACGAACACGTCGGCGAACGCGGCGAATCCGAACTGGGAGGTCTGCGTGGCGGGGTCGGTGGGGGTGAGCGCGGTGATCGCGGTCCAGACGACGGGTCCGAGCGTCAGGAACGCCGCGACCAGGAGCACGAGGTACTTGGATACCGAGCCGATCCGCATCCACGGGGACGGGCGGTGTACTTGTTCGATGACAGACATGAGGACCTCACCCGTAGAAGACGTAGCGCCGGCTGAGCCGGAACTGGATGGCAGTGACGAGCATGATCAGGAGGGTCAGCACGATGCCGATCGCTGACGCCAGCCCGAACTCCAGCTGTTGGAAGGCGGAGTCGTAGATGACCATGACGGCGGTGCGGGTCTCGTCCCCCGGGCCGCCTTTGGTCATGACGTAGGGCTGGTCGAAGATCTGCAGGGCGCTGATGATCGCCATCACGGACGCGACGAGCGTCGTGGGGCTGATCAGCGGCATCGTGATGAATCGGAACTGGCGCCACCCCGTAGCGCCGTCGATCGATGACGCTTCGTACACTTCCTTCGGGATGGCCGCGAGCCCGCCGATGAACAGCAGGAACGTGAACCCGAAGTTCTGCCACACGTACACCAGCAGGACGACGATCTTCGCGCCGAGGCCCGTGGTCAGCCAGCCGATCTTGGGGATGCCGAACAATCCGAGGAATTGGTTGATGACGCCGAACTCCTGGTTGAACAGGTACGACATCACCAGCGAGACCGAGGCCGCGGAGAGGATGAGCGGGAAGAACAGTGCGGAACGGAAGAACGTGCGCGCCCAGTCCGGCATCCTCGACTGCACCAGGATCGCCAGAGCGAGCGAGATGGCCAACTGGACGACCACGGCGACGATGACGAAGCCGATGGTGTTGAGGAAGGAGATGCCGACGGTGGGGTTGACGAACAGCTGAGCGAAGTTCTGGAATCCGACGAACTGCGGCGCAGTGATGATGTCCCAGCGGAAAAACGCCAGAACCATCGACGCGAGGATCGGGATGAACGTGAACAATCCGAGTCCGATGAAGGTCGGTGCCAGGAACACCCAGATCAGGGTGCGGTAACCGCGCTTGGCACGCTGGTTCGGCGCCGGATGCTCGGTCTCGAGCGTCTCGAAGGCAGCGACATCGCTCGCCGGGGTGGGCATGGTGATCGACATCAGTTCCTCCTCAGTGCCAGCTCGAGGTCGCGCTGCATCACCTGCAGCCCTGCACGGACCCCTGACGGCCCGTTGGTGATGGTGGGAACGACGTTCTTGAGGAGCGCCTGTTCGACCGCCGCCTGCTGAGGCGGAGCGGGAATCGGCGCGGTGTCGGGGAACTTGATCAGCGTGTCGTAGAAGACTTCCCAATGCTGCGGCCCGACTCCCGCACCGTAGAGCTCGTCGTTGAGCGACTTTCTGGCCAGTGACGAATCGGGTTTGGAGTGACCGAGTCGCATCCCGTCCTTGCTGGCGCAGAACTTCAGCCACTCCCAGGCTTCGTCCTTCCGCGCAGAGGTCTGCATGATCGCGTAGCCCGCGGTGCCGAACTGATGCCGCTGCCCGCGCATCTTCGGGAAGTAGGTCACGTCGTACTCGTCGTTCGCGACGCCCGATTCGGAGAGGCCCTGCACCCAGTACCCGCCTGCGGGAGTGCTTCCCACTGCACCGGTGGAGAACAGCGCGACGAGCTCGTTGCCGCCGCCTTGGGCGGGATTGGCAGCCAGCCCTTCACCGACCATCTGCTGCAGGACCCCGAAGCTCTCGACGCACTGTTCGTTCAGAGCGTCGGCGTTCTCCCACAGGAATCCGCCTCCGCGCGGCGGCTCGTTCGGGTAGAAGCGGTTCCACAGCCAGTCGCCACCCCTCGCCTTCTCTTCCGTGAGGAAGCTCGTCTGATTGATGTACAGCCACGGGACCACGCCGCCCCACAGTCGGTTGTTCCAGAAGTAGGGCAGGAACGGACCCTCCGAGTTCTTCTGCATCGCCCGCGCTACGGCGAAGAAGTCGTCGAGCGACCAGTTGTCCTCGGGACGACCGAAGCCGGATCGCTCGAGGCTCGCCGTGTTGTAGAAGACGTTCGCCGCGTTGAACGCCTCGGGCAGCTGGTACAGATTCCCCTTGTACATGAACGCTTCGACGAGCGACGGATGCACATCGTCGAAGAACTCCTGCATGACATCCGCATCGCGGTGGACGAATTCGTCGAGCGGGTACGCCAGCCGTGAGGCGAACAGCTGCGTGCCCTCGGTGGCGACCGAGACGACATCCGGCGGTGTACCGGCCGCGACCATGGTGAGGATCTTCGCGAAGTAGGTGCCCCAGTCCTGCCCCTGGATCGCGACGATCCTCACATTTATGCCGGGGTGAAGCTTCTGGAACGCGTCGACGAGGTCCTGCCGCGCAGCCGCGTCCTGCGCGGTGCCGAACAGCGCGATCGTCAGGGCATCCTGCCCGCGCCCCGGGATGTCCGCGCCGGTGAGACGCGGCCAGGAGATCGCCGTACCGACGATCCCCAGCCCGATCGCACCGATCAGTGCCCTTCGAGAGAGGTTGACCACGATGTCGCTCCCAACGTGCTGAATTGATTTAGCAGGACAGTAGCAGGACTGCGCGTCCCGCACAAGATCCACGGCTAAACTAATTCAGCAGATCCGCATCCCGTTGGGTCGCGGCCGTCCAGGGAAGGGCAGTCAATGGGTTCAGATGCCGAGTCGGCGCCGTCGACGCGTCGCCCCACCCTCGCGGATGTCGCCCGCCTCGCTGGACTGTCCAAGACCGCGGTGAGCCTCGCCTTGAACAATCGCCCGGGTTCACGTCTTTCCGAGGATGCCGTCGCTCGCGCCCGCGCTGCTGCGAAGGAACTGGACTATCGGCCGAATCCTGCCGCCCAGAGCCTGCGGACAGCGCGGACGCGGACGATCGGGTTCATCTCCGACGAGGTCACCATCACCAGGTTCGCGTCCGGGATGATCCGCGGCGTGCTCAGCACCGCCCGCGAACACGACCACCTCGTCCTCATGGCCGAGACCGCCGGCGGGCTGGTAGGCGTGGATGAGGCCATGCGAACCATGCTCGACCGTCGGGTCGACGGCGTCATCGTCGGCCTGATGGCCGCGCGACTCGTCGACGTTCCGACGCCGCCTCACAATGTGCCCGTCGTGATCGTCAACGGCCGCACGCCCGACGACCTGCCCAGCGTGCTCCCTGACGAGCATGCCGCGGGAAGGGCGATGGCAACGATCCTGGTCGAGGCCGGCCACCGCAGCATCGGGATCATCGCCGAACTGCCGGAGTCCGTCGGCGACCCTCGCAAGAGCGTGTCGATCGGCACGCGGTTCGCCGGGATCGACGAGGTGCTGACGTCCGCCGGCATCCGACCGATTCGCGCGTCCGCGGACCACTGGCACCCGAGCATCGGCTATCGGGAGTGTCTGGCGATGATGACCGCGCATCCTGAGCTGACCGCGCTCATCGCCGGAAACGACAGCATGGCATTCGGCATCTATCAAGCGCTCGCCGAACTCGGCCTCGCGGTGAACCACGACGTGTCGGTGGTCTCGTTCGACGATGAGGAAATGGCGTCCCTCCTCCGTCCCGGACTGACGACGGCACGACTGCCGTATGAGGAGATGGCGAGTCGCGCTGTCGAGATGCTGCTGGGCGGGCGCGAATTGACGCACGAGCTGGTACCGATGCCGGTTGTTCGGCGGGACTCGGTCGGGGAAGCGAACCTGACCGGACGGTAGGCCCCACTCGCTCCCCGTCAGAGATCGGCGACTTCCGCGTCGAGTTCGCGCCGCCACGGCGGATCGGCGCCCGGACGCGATACCGTTACGGCGGCGGCGCGAGCGGCGTTCTGCAGGAGCACCCCCAGCTCAACGGAGCCGATCTCGTACAGCGCCTCGCGTGCCCCGGCGCCCACGCGGCCCGACCGCACGAGTCCGTCGATCAGCGCCGCCATGAATGTGTCTCCGGCGCCGACGGTGTCGACGACGTTCACTCGCGGGGCGGTGACGCGCGCCACGCCCGTTCGCGCCACGGCCACAGCTCCGCCCTCGCCGAGCGTCACGACGACGACCGCAGGCCCAGACTCGAGCCACACCTGAGCCGCCGCAACCGGATCATTGCCGGGGTAGAGCCACCCGAGATCCTGATCGCTCGCCTTCACGACGTCGGCGAGCGCGACCCACGCCTCGACGCGGGCGCAGGCGTCCGCATGATCCGGCAGCAGCGAGGGCCGGACGTTCGGGTCGTAGGTCACGAGCGCGGTGGTCCGCAGCGATCGGACCAGTTGTGCCACATCGGCGGCGCCGGGTTCGAGGAGCGCCGCGATCGACCCCGTGTGCACGACCGACGCCGCGGGCGGCGCGTCGAGCCCGGGCAGCGCCCAATCCAGGTCGAACTCGTACGTCGCCGACCCGCCGGGATCCAGCGTCGCCGTGGCTGTCGCCGTCCGCTCTGCGGCGGCCGCCACGACGTCGACCCGGGCCGCGCCGAGCCATGCCCGGATCCGCTCGCCGTGGACGTCCGGTGCAATGCGAGTCAGGAGCGTCGGCTGGCGGCCGAGGCGACCGAGCGCCAGTGCGACGTTGGCGGGGCTGCCGCCAGGCGACTCGTCGACGCTTCCGTCCGCACGGCATACGATGTCGACGAGCGCCTCGCCGACGACGAGCACCGCCGCGTCCGCGAGTGTCATCACGCCGCTCCGTTGCCGGTCACCTTGAGCTCGCGCACCGTCAGATCGCGGAAAGTCGCCGTGCCTTCGTGCGCGTACAGCCGGATGCGGTCGTCGCTTTCGAGCGGGAACACGCGGTGCGAGTGCACGACGCGGCCGTCGCCGACGAAGAGCTCCACGCTCGTGCGATCGACGAGCACACGGACGCGGAGGCGCCCCGTCGACGGGTCGATCGGCGTCTGCGACTCGCCGCCCGTCGGATTGATCGTCGGCCGGCGGTTGAGGTAGACAAAGGGTCCGCGCAGGAAGGCCCCCGCAGCGACATGGCGGCCGCCGCCGGGTGCCCGGCACACCTCCACGCCGATGTTCGCCGGCGGTGCGGCCGGATCCCACACCAGCTCGCACGACAGGTCGTACGCGAGCGACCGCACGTCGAGGTCGCGGGTTCCCGAGACAGTGACGTCGCCCAGGCGGTGGGTGCGCGCCGCGTAACCGGCGAGCGCCGCGGTCGGCGTCGATGCGAGGTAGTAGCCCCCCGCTCCGCGCTTCAGCCGCAGGTCGCGCACGATCATGTCGTCGCCGTTGTAGCCGTCCGTCGCGAGAGTGGGGGTGTTGTGCGGGTAGTCCCAGAAGTTCGACCATCCGATCGCTCGCCGGAGCGAAGCATCCTCCACCCCTGATGCGCCGTGATGCGGATACGTCACCGCTCCATAGAAGTCGAAGCCCCAGTCGAGCCACTCCGGCTCGGCGTGGTCGGGCGTGAAGGAATTGCCGTCGAAGGACCCCGTCCAGTACGCGTAGGTCGCCGGAAGCCCGCGGCCCTTGCCGTTCGCGCTCGTGCCGAGGACCCAGTGCGCTGTGCCGTCGTCGGCGGTCATGCGGAACAGGTCGGGGCATTCGAGCAGCCCGAGGTCGGTGCGAAAGAACTCCCCCACCCGCGTCCACGAGCGGAGGTCGGGAGAGGTATAGAACCCGAGCGTCTGCCCCTCCGCGTTGGCCATGAACCAGCGGTGGCGATCCGCGTCCCAGATGACCTTGGGATCGCGGAAGTCGTGGACGCCGGGGTTCGGCAGCACGGGGTCGTCGCCGCCCGCGCGGAACGTGGCGCCGCCGTCCGTCGAGTACCAGAGGTACTGCGCCTGCCGGCCGTTCGGAGCCTGCGTGACGATGGCGATCACGGCATTCTCGCCGTAGCCGGCAGTGCCGCGCTCATCGACGACGAGGCTGCCGGACCAGCAGTCGCCGTTGCCGTTCGAGAACTTCGGGATCGCGACCCCGCGATCGCGGAACGTCACATGGTCGCGTGTCGTGGCGCGCCGCCACGACGTGCCGCCGCCGCCCTGCAGATAGTCGCCGTTGTACAGGTAGTAGTAGTGGTACTCGCCGCCGATGTGGATCGGTCGCTGCGGGTCGTTCTTCCAGTTGTCGGGCACGCTGAAGTGGTACGCCGGTCGCATACGCATGCGTCCCTTCGATGACGCCGGCGAGGCGGGAACGGATGCCGCGGCGGGGCCGCCGACCTGGCCTGATGCGGCGGCGGGGCCGGCTTGAATGGTCGCGAGCGAGGCGCCGAGAGCGACGGCCCCCGCGCCGGTGATGAGAGCGCGGCGCGAGACCGCAGAGGACTCCGTCATGAGTCGCCTTCCTGTCGCGGCGGCATCGGAGCCGCCTCGGATGGAGCGGCCGCAGTCATCGTGCGGACGCCATGGACCACGCGCGCATCGACGCGCGCGCATGTTCGAGCGAGACCGCGACCCCGGTCGCGTCGGCGCGCGTCGGGTAGACCCGGGCAGCGAGCGGCACACCGTTCGCGAAGGCCTCGAGCGCCGAGTGGTCGACGAGGATTCGGAGCCGCACGGAGTCGCCGACCTCGAGCGGCACGATCCCCGCGAGCGGCACCGCATCTGTCGTCTCATCGAGGCTGGATGCGGCGCGGTCGAGCGAGAACTCCGCATAGTCGCCGCGGCGTCGAAGGCGATACACCGTGCGCTCCGCGGCGTCGGCCGTCGCGAGCACCGCGACCTCGACGGATCCGCCGTCTTCGAGCCGCACATCCATCTCGAGGTCGAACTGATCACCCGAGACGCGGTCGTCCACGGCAGCCGCATCACCGTCGAACTGCGGCTCCAGCCGCAGCCGATCGATCTCGGGAGCGGGGGCCTGGTGGAGCGAGCCGTCAGCGCGCGCCGTCACGACGCGCGGCAGCGACATGACCCCCGACCAGCCGGCGGCGACGGTCGCGGCATCCGATCGCCCTTCCTGCATCCAGCCGAACATGATGCGACGGCCAGCATCGTCGCGGAACGACTGCGGCGCGTAGAAGAAGCGACCGCCGAGGTCGAGACGGTGGAGTTTCGCCGGCGTGAACGTGTCGCCCCTGTAGACGCCCGACCAATACAGCGGGTGGTGCGTGACGCCGTCATGCCAGGCAGAGAAGACGAGCGCGTCGGCGTCGCCCACGCGGAACAGGTCGACGCACTCCCACATCGTCCCCGTCCAGTCGGGGGCGGTGCGCTCCTGCGCTTGGTGGTCGCCGACGAGCAGTGGCCCGACGTAGCGCCACGAGCGCAGGTCGTCGGATTCGTACAGGAGGGCGGTGCCGCCGACATCCCGGATGCCTGAGCCGACGATCTGGCGCCAGCGACCGTCTTCGCGCCACACGCAGTGGTCGCGGAATGCGACGATGTCGAGGTCGGCGGGGGGTGCGGCGATCACGGGGTTCGCGGCATCCTTCGACCACTCGATCAGATCCGCGTCGCCGGTCGCGACACAGGGAAGCTCGACTCCGTCGTTACGCCCCGAGTACACGAGCGTCGGAACGCCGTCGTCATCGACGAGGACGCCCGACCAGCAGCCATCTGCGTCGGGTCCGGCGCTCGGCTCGAGCGCGATCGGCAGGTGCTCCCAATGGACGAGGTCGGTGCTGCGCGCGTGCCCCCAGTGGATGTGCTCGTGCACCGGCGCATCGGGGTTGTACTGGTAGAAGAGGTGGTACCAGCCGCCCTGCTGCGTCAGTCCGTTCGGGTCGTTGAGCCATCCGGCCGGCGGAACGAAGTGGAACGCGGGGCGATGCCGGTCGCTCTCGGCGCGCTCCACGAGATCGAGGGCCGCGCTCGCCGAGCGGGTCAGTGATCGGGCGCTCATGCGGTGCGAGTCTCCTCGTCGTCTTCCGGCAGTTCCAGCGATGTCCCTGGAGCGTCGGCGGACGGCGCATAGCGCCCGCATCGCACCCAGTGCTCGGGCTGTTCGCTGAGGCGGTGGAAGACGGCCACCTCGTCGGAGCAGGGCTCTGCCGCCGTCTCGGCCCAGGGGCATCCGGTCGGCGTGAGCACCTCGCGGCGCAAGAGCGCCCGCTCGACCGGGTCGAACGGCTCGGTGCGCTTCGGATCCGGCACCGCCGAGATCAGCAGGCGCGTGTAGGGGTGCGCGGGATTCGCGAGCAGCTCCATCGCATCCCCGCCCTCGACGAACTCGCCGGCGAACATCACGACGATGCGATCGGCGAGGTAGCGAGCCGATGCAAGGTCGTGCGTGATGTAAAGCATCGAGATGCCCTGTTCCTCGCAGAGCGACCGCATGAGGTTGAGGACGCCGATCCGCACCGACACGTCGAGCATCGACGTCGGCTCGTCGGCGAGCATGAGCCGCGGGTTCACCGCGAGAGCGCGGGCGATCGCGATGCGCTGCCGCTGGCCGCCCGACAGCTCGTGCGGGTACCGCTCGAGCATCTCGGCGGGCAGGCCCACCTTCTCCAGGAGGCGCAGCTTCGCGCGCTCCATCTCGGCGCGACCGGCGGCGGCGCCGTGGATGCGGAGCGGGCGCTCCAGGAAGTGGCCGATCCGGTGAACGGGGTTCAGCGAGCCGAACGGGTCCTGGAAGATCATCTGCACCGCCGAGCGGTACTCGCGCGTCGCGCGTCGCTTTGACGTCGCCATGATGTCCTGACCTTCGAAGAGGAAGGTGCCGCCGGACGGCTGCTCGAGACGGGCGATGCAGCGCGCGAGCGTCGACTTGCCGCTGCCGGACTCGCCCACCAGTGCGACGATCTCGCCGTGCGCGATGTCGAGATCGACACCGCCCAGCGCCCGCACGTGCGAGCGCGAGAACGCTCCGCCGATCGTGAACGTCTTCTCCAGCCCCCGTGTCGAGAGCACCGGGGTTTCGGATGCGGTCATGAGAGGGCCTCCGTGATCAGGGAATCGTCATCGCTCGGGGCGACCCAGTGCGTCGGGGTGACCGGCGCGAGGTCGGGAATGTCGCGGAACCGCACGCCTTCGCCGAGGCCTTTCAGCCGCGTGCGAGGACCCGACATGGGAGGGAAGGCGTTCATGAGGGCCTGCGTGTACGGATGCCGCGGCGAGTCGAAGATCTCGCCGGCCGGTGCCGTCTCGACGAAGCGGCCGGCGTACATCACCGCCATGCGGTCGGACAGCTCGACCATGAGCGACATGTCGTGGGTGATGAAGAGGATCGCGAAGCCGAGCTCCCGCTGCAGGTCTTTGATCTGCGCCATGATCTCCTGCTGGACCACCACGTCGAGCGCGGTGGTCGGCTCGTCCATGATCAGCAGCGGGGGCCGCAGCGCCGTCGCCATGGCGATGACGACGCGCTGCCGCATCCCTCCCGACAGCTGATGCGGATAGGAGCGCAGCCGGTCTCGGGGGATGCCCACGAGATCCAGCAGGTCACCGGCGCGAGCAAACGCCGCCTTCTTGGTCGCCCTCTCGTGGGTGGTGAAGATGTCGACGATCTGGTCGCCGATCGTCATCACCGGGTTGAGCGAGTTCATGGCGCTCTGGAACACCATCGCGACCTGGCGCCAGCGGAACTCGCGCAGCTCATCGGTGCTCAGCGCCAGCACATCGGTGCCGGCGAAGCGGATCGAGCCGCCGGAGATGAGAGCGGGATCGCGCAGCAGTCGCAGGACCGCGTTGGCGATCGTCGACTTCCCGCACCCCGACTCCCCGGCGAGGCCGAACACCTCCCGCTCGGCGATCGAGAACGACACCCGATCGACGGCGCGAACGGTGCGGGCCTCGGTGACGTACTCGACGGAGAGGTCCTGGACCTCGAGCAGCGGAGCGGTCATCGCGCCGCCTCCTTCCGCGTGGGGCCGGCGACACGCGTCGGCGCGTCGGGGGTTGTGCGACGGCGAGGCCTGCGCAGACGAGGGTTCGTCGTCTCGTCGACGCCGTAGTTGACGAGCGCGAGGGCGAAGGCGACCAGCGCGATGCACACCCCGGGAGGGACGAACACCCACCAGGCTCCGGTCAGCAGCGCGCCGTCGTTGCTCGCCCAGTACAGGTTGGTGCCCCAGCTGATCGTGCTGATGTCGCCGAGCCCCAGGAACTCAAGACCCGCCTGGGCGCCGATGCCGAAGATCACGCACGCGAGGAACGTACTCATCACGATCGACGCCATGTTCGGCAGCATCTCGCGGAACATGATGCGCAGCCCGCCCTCCCCTGTCACCTGGGACGCCGCGACGAAGTCCTTGCCGCGGATCGACATCGCCTGCGAGCGCAGCACACGGGCGGACCCTGCCCAGCCGGTGATGACGAGCACCAGGATGACGGTGCCGAGGCCCTGCGGCAGAAACGCCGCGAGGATGACCAGCAGCGGCAGTCCGGGAAGGAGGAGGAACACGTTCGTGACGAGCGAAAGGACGTTGTCGACCGTCCGACCGAGATACGCCGACGCGAGCCCGATCAGCATGCCGACGAAGGTGGCGAGGATGCCGACCGTGAAACCGACGAACAACGACGAACGCGAACCCCACACGTTGAGCGCGAGCACATCCTGGCCCTTCGCCGTCGTCCCCAGCCAGTGCTCGAGAGACGGCGGCTGCGAGCCGATGCCCTGGATCAGGGTCGGATCGCCGGGGTAGAGGACCGGCGCAAGGAACGCCATCAGCGCGAACACGACGAGGATCACGAGGCCGGAGACGGCCTTGGCGTTGCCGAGAAGGCCCCGGAGGAGCCCGCCACCGCCGCGGCGGCGGCGCGGAGGCGGTATGGCGACGACGTGGCCGTCCGGGTCCGGCGGGGTGCCGAGATCGAGCTCGGCCATGGCGCGGGGATCTTGCGCGAGAGACATTTCACACCCTCCGTTCAGCTCACGCGCACGCGCGGATCGAGGCGCACGTACACGATGTCGACGAGGAAGTTGGCGATCAGCACGGCCGTGGTGATCGTGAGGAAGAGCCCCTGCATGAGGGGGTAGTCGAGGTTCTGCACCGCGGCCAGCAGCGTGTAGCCGATCCCCGGGTAGGCGAAGACGACCTCGGTGAGGAGCGCGCCGCCGACGACGAAGCCGAGCGACATGCCGAACGCGGTGACCGAGGGCAGCAGCGCGTTGCGCGCCGCGTACTGCATCATGACGCGGTTCGGGCGAAGTCCCTTCGCCTCCGCCATCACGATGTAGTCCTCGGCGTTGGTGGCGATCATCGTGTTGCGCATTCCCAGCATCCAGCCGCCGATCGAGACCAGCACGATCGAAGTGGCCGGGAGGATCAGGTGGTACGCCACATCGCCGAGGAAGGCGAGCGAGAACTCGGGTGCGGTGCCCACCTCGTACGCGTGGCGCAGCGGAAACCATCCGAGGGTGACGCCGAAGAGATAGAGCATCCCCATCGCAAGCCAGAAGTAGGGGAACGAGCCGATGAAGATCAGCACGGGCGGGACGACGGAGTCGAGGATCCCGCCGCGGCGCCACGCAGCGAAGATGCCGAGCACGTTGCCGATGACGACGGCGACGATCAGCGACACGAATCCCAGCAGCAGCGTCCAGCCGAGCACGCTCGAGATCACGTCCATGACCGGCGTCGGGAACCGCGAGATCGAGAACCCGAGGTTGCCCGTGAAGATCTGGCCCAGGTAGCGCAGGTACTGCTCCCAGAGCGGGGCGTCGCTCAGGCCGAACGACTCGCGCAGCGCCTCGATCTGGTCAGGGCGGATCTGCCCCTGCAACCGCGCGACCATGCGCGACACCGGGTCTCCGGGCATGAAGCGGGGAAGGAAGAAGTTGAGGGTGATCGACACCCAGAACGCGACGAGGTAGAACCCGATCCGTCGCAGTATGTAGCCCATGATGAGTCTCCTCGGGCGTCCTGCTGCGCCGCGCGGCGGCGCAGCAGGACGACACGATCGGTCAGTCGGCGACGACCGGCTCGAGCGTGGTGAGGACGAGGACCGTCGTGCGCGAGCGTGTCGATAGCGTCGCGTACGGGTTGTCCTCGGTCGGCCAGCCGGTGAACCGCGCCGCGCTCGCCGCACCCCACTCGGGACCGGGGAAGAGCGGCGCCACCGGCGCGACCTCGGCGAAGAGCGCCTGCAGCCCGTTCATGATCTCCTGCTGCGCGGCCTCGTCCGATGCTGCGGCGAACTGCGCCAGGAGCGCGTCCGCTTCAGGGCTGCCGAAGCGGTGGTAGTTGTCGAACGTCTGCTCGCCCACCGGCTTCACCGTCTCGGTCGACATCACACCGCGGTAGAACTGGTACGGCGTCGGGGCGCCGGCGCTCCATACGATGCCCGAGTCGAACGTGCCGTTCTCGTACCCGGCGACGACATCGCCCCAGTCCTTCGCAGCGACCGTGACCGTCACGCCGAGCTCGGCGAGGTTCTGCGAGATGACGTTGCCCACCGATACCCAGTCGCTCGAGGTGGAGCCGACCGAGTAGTCGAAGGCGAAGGGCGATCCGTCGGGCAAGACGCGCTTGCCGTCGGCGCCGAGCGTGATGCCCGCGGCATCCAGCAATTCGCCTGCCCCCTCGAGATCGCGCTGGGTCCAGGTGCACGACTCGACGATCGTCTCGTCGCGCCACGTGTCGTACGCGCCGCTCAGACCGGTGCAGTCGGCCGGGAAGGTGTAGCCCTGCATGCCGATCTCGGTGACCTGCTCGCGGTCGACCGCCATCGACAGCGCCTTGCGGACGTCGGGGTCGTCGAACGGCGCCTTGGTCGTGTTGAACTGCCAGTTGATCATCGATCCGGTCGGCGGGAACCAGTAGAACCGGTGCTCCGGATCCTTCGCGACGTACGCCTCCTGGATGTTCGGGATGAACTGCGGAGCCCAGTCGACATCGCCATTGGCGGCGGCGAGGTTCGCTCCGTCGTTGCCCGAGAACGCGAGCATGCGGATCCCCTCGATCTGCTGCTTCTCGGGCTGCCAGTACTCGGCGTTCTTGCCCAGGTCGAAGGACTGCGCCTGGAAGTTCGTGACCTCGGTATACGGGCCGGTGCCCACGGGCTCCTCGTTGGCGAACGTGGTCGGGTCGTCGACCTCGTTCCAGATGTGGGCCGGGGCGATGACCTGCTGGCCGATGTCGAGCAGCGCGGGAGAGAACGGCTGGTTGAAGTCGAACTGCACCGTGAGCGGGTCGACCGCCGTCACGGACTCGATGTAGTCGAATCCGCCGCGAACCGCCCGCTGAAGGTCGAACGACACCACCACGTCATCTGCCACGAGCGGCTCGCCGTCCGACCAGGTCACGCCCTCCCGCAGGTGGTAGGTGATGCCGGTGCTGTCGGGAGCGACCTCCCACTCGGTTGCGAGCCACGGGGTGGTCTCACCGTTCGCAGGGTTGTAGACGAGCATCGACTCGTAGATCGCCTGATGCGTCATGGGGAAGTCGGGGTTCGAGAACGGGTTGAAGTTGCGGTCGAAGGTCCCCATGTCTTCGCGGGGAATCGTCAGCAGCTGGGTGCCGTCGAGCGTGCCGGTGGAGGTGCCTCCGCCGGCACTGCAGCCGGAGAGCGCGAGCGCCGCCGCCGCCACAGCGGCAGCGATCAGCGCCGCCTTGCGGTGAACTGTCATGATGAGGGTGTTCCTTTCTTCTTCCTTGAAGCCGAAGGGGGCTGTTGCTCGTCGGTCGGATGTCCAGTCACACCGAGGAGCGTTCCAAGAGCGGGCAGTCGACCGTCACGGTTCCCGTGGCGGTCGACTGACCCGTGGTGATCGCGGCGAGGAGTTCCACGCCGAGGGCGCCCATCTGTTCGAAGGGCAGTGCAACCGTCGTCAGACCCGGCCTCAGGTAGCTCGCGATGAGCTCCTGATTGTCGAATCCGATGACGGCGACATCGTGAGGGATGCGCAGTCCGCGTTCCTTGATCGCGTCGTACGCGCCCATCGCCATGCGGTCGTTCGCGCAGAAGATGGCTGTGGGTGGGTCGCGCAGATCGAGGAGAGCGGATGCCGCGGCATAGCCGCCGTCGGCGGTAGCGTGCCCTGAGGTCTCGAGGCTCTCGTCGAGAGGGATGCCGGCCTCCTGCAGCACCTCGTGGTAGCCGATGAGGCGACCGACGGCGGCGGGGATGTCGGGATCGAGGTTGACCAGCCCGATGCGGCGGTGCCCGGCCGCGAGCAGGCGCTCGGTGGCGCGGCGCCCGCCGGTGCGCTCGTCGGGGACGACAGCGGGGAACCGCCCCTCGACGTCGAAGCAGTTGACGAGCACTGTCGGCACCTCGCGCGCGATCTCGGGCAGTTCGACGGCCCGGTGCCACGTCGCCGCATAGATGAGCCCCTCGACGCGCTGCTCGAGCAGCCGCTCGATCGCGGCCGTCTCGACAGCGGGATCGGACTCGGTCGAGGCGATGAGCAGGTACTTCTCGTCGACCAGGGCGCGGTCCTGGGCGCCCTTGATGATGTCGACCGCGAACGGGGCGGTGACGATCTCGGTGACCAGGCCGTACCAGTCACTCTGGTTTCTCGCGAGAGCGCGCGCGCCGGCGTTCGGCCGATAGCCGAGCTCGGCGGCCGCCGCGACGACGCGGTCTCGCGTCTCGTCGGCGAGGACCACCGAATCGCGGCCGTTGAGGACCAGCGAGACCGCCGTGCGCGAGACTCCGGCGCGATCGGCGACGTCCTTCATCGTCACAGGACGCTTGGTCGTCTTCGACATGGGTCTCATCTTCTTGATGGTGGGCGGAGCAGAAACTAACTCGCGTTAGTTGACATGAGCATGAGACTAACGCGAGTTAGCTCGCGCGTCAAGACACTCTTTCGTGATACGCAGCCAACGCTGTCGTGGCCTGCGCGAGACTGGGTGAATGGCCACCGTCACCGCCGTTCACGGCGACATCACTGAGCAGCGTGTCGACGCCATCGTGAACGCGGCGAACCGTCAGATGCGCGGCGGAGGTGGAGTGGACGGCGCGATCCATCGCGTCGGTGGTCGCGCCATCCTCGCCGACTGCATCGCGCGATTCCCAGACGGCCTCCGCACCGGCGATGCCGGGTGGACCACAGGCGGCGACCTGCCTGCCACGTGGGTGATACACACGGTCGGACCGAACTACGCGGCGGGCGAGCGGGACCGGTCGCTCCTGGAGTCCTGCTACCGCCGAACACTCTCGGTCGCTGACGAGCTCGGCGCGCGCAGTGTCGCCTTCCCGCTCATCAGCGCCGGCGTGTACGCATGGCCTCTCAACGACGCCATCGCGGTAGCGGTCGAGACGATCGCACGAACCTCCACCCGGATCGACGATGTCCGGCTCGTCTCGTTCAACGAAGAGACGCACCGCCGCGTCCACGCCCAGGTCTTCCGGCAGTTCCCGCCGGAGACGGCAGACGGCTCGATCGGTCGCCTGTTCGACCGCGATCCCTCACCGTGGGGACTCCGTGGCGACCCCTATCTGTGGCGCGCGCTTCGCGCGCACTTCGCGACGACGCCGCTTCCGCCCGACGCGTGGGAACTCGAGCGTCTACTCCGGTCAGCGGCCGAAGCGATAGTCGGCACCCCGCTGGCCCACAAGGACGAGGCTCTCTACGTCCCCGAATACGATCCCGGTCACGGCATGTCGGCAGGTGGCATCTCGCCGTCGTGGTGGAACAACACCGGCATCCGGATCCTCATCGATCGCTTCGAGGCGTCGCCGCCTCCACGCCCTGGCCGGAACGGGCCGAGCGAACCAGACCCTTCCTCGTGAGATCGAGTGCGCCGGGTCTTTGTCGAGCAGGTCGTAGGGTGTAGCCGTGAACCGCAGCGCGCCCGCATCTTCGACCGCCGCTCCGGCCGCAACTCCAGTGGTGTGGGTGAGCGGTTCGCACGGCAAGCTCGGACGAGAAGTATGCCGCCAGCTGCGCGCCGCGGGCGTCGAGGTCCTCGAGGCCGACGCACGCGGACCGCATCCGGTGGACCTCACCGATTCCGCAGCGGTCGCGCGCTCGATCCAGGGTGCGACCGCGATCATCCACTGCGCCGCGATCCCGACTCCTGAGCACACCGAGCCGGGCGAGCTCGTCCGCAACAACACGATGGCCTGCTTCCACGCGCTCGAGCAGGCGTGGCTGGCGGGCGTTCGCACCGCGGTGCTGGCTTCGAGCGGATCCATCTACGGCACCGCGTTCTCGCCTGAACCGCTGCTGTACTCAGCCCTCCCGGTCGACGAGTCGACGCCGCTGGAGTTCGTCGACCCGTACGCGCTGACGAAGGACTTCACCGAGCGCATGGGTGAGATGTACGCCCGACGCGGCATGACCGTCACCGCGCTCAGGCTGCACTGGATCCTGTCCTCGAGCGAAGCCGAGCAGGTCGCCCGCACCACTGACGACGCCGACGGGGTCGCGAACCTCTGGGGCTGGGTCGAACTCGAGGATGCCGCTCGAGCATGCGTGCTCGGATTGCAGCCGACTCCTGAGCACCGAGGCTACGAAGCGGTCGTCATCGCGAGTGACGACACGCTCTCGGAGACTCCGACCGACGTCCTGCTCGACCGCCACCTCCCCACCGCTCGCCGGCGGCAGGACTTCGATGGCCACGCGGGCGGGTTCGACACCTCCCGTGCGGCCACCGTGATCGGCTGGCACGCCACACGCTCGTGGCGACGCCGCTGACGCCCGACTACACGCCGTCGAGTGCCTCGTCGAGATCGGCGATGAGGTCGGCGACGCTCTCGATGCCGACCGAGAGGCGCACGACCTCCTCGGGCACGGCGAGCTCGGTCCCGCGCACCGACGCGTGGGTCATCTCGTCCGGGTAGTTCATGAGCGACTCGACTCCGCCGAGGGATTCGGCGAGCTGGAACAGCCGGGTCGACTCCGCGAAGCGGCGGGCAGAAGCGGCATCCGTCAACGCTGCCGAGACGATTCCCCCGAAGCCGCTCATCTGCGACGCCGCGAGCTCGTGGCCGGGGTGCGACGGCAGCCCGGGGTAGTACACGCGGACGATCTTCGGGTGCCCGGCGAGGAACTCCGCGACCGCCTGCGCGTTCTCGCTGTGCCGCTGCATGCGCAGCGCGAGGGTTTTGATGCCGCGAGTCGTGAGCCACGCGTCGAGCGGTCCGGACACCGCGCCCACGGCGAACTGCATGAACTTCGCCTGCTCGTACAGCGCGTCGTCGTTCAGCACCAGCGCGCCCCCGACGACGTCGGAGTGCCCGCCGAGGTACTTCGTCGTCGAGTGCACGACCACGTCGGCGCCGAGGGCGAGCGGATGCTGCAGCGCCGGCGACGCGAACGTGTTGTCGACCACGACGAGGGCGCCGGCGGCGCGCCCGAGGCGCGCGAGGCCCCGGATGTCGGTGATGCGCAGCAGCGGGTTGCTCGGGGTCTCGACCCAGACGATGCGGGCGGGACGCTCCTCGAGCGCCGCCTCCACGGCAGCGAGGTCGCTCATGTCGACCACACGCACGCCGACGCCCCACGGCCCGAGGATCCGGGCGATGAGCCGGTAGGTTCCGCCGTAGACGTCGTTGCCGAGCAGCACCTCGTCGCCGGGCTTCAGCGCCGCGCGCAGCAGCGCGTCCTCGGCGGCGAGTCCCGACGCGAACGAGAGGGCGTGCGCACCGCCTTCGAGCGCGGCGAGCTGGCTCTCGAGCGCGGTGCGGGTCGGATTGCCGCTGCGGCCGTATTCATAGCCTTCGCGAAGGCCCCCGATGCCGTCCTGGGCGTACGTCGTCGAGAAGTGCACCGGAGGGATGACCGCGCCGGTGGTCGGGTCGAACGCCTGACCGGCGTGCACCGCCCGAGTGTCGAATCCGCACGCGCCTGAGAGGTCGGTCATGAGTCTTCTCCTTCGTGGGATGCCGTGACCTGGCCGGACTCGGCGGCGGGCTCGATGTCGAATCCGTTCCGGCGCATCCAGTCATCGTCGTAGAAGCGGTCGAGGTAGCCACGGCCGTGGTCGGGCAGCAGCACGACCACGACGGCGTCGGGGGGCAGCTCTCGTGCCGTGCGCAACGCTGCGACGACCGCCATTCCGCTGGAGCCGCCGACGAGCAGACCCTCTTCGCGCGCGAGCCGGCGTGTCATGGCGAAGGACTCGGCGTCCGGGATCCGGTGGATCTCGTCGGGCACCGCCGGGTCGTAGCTCTCGGGCCAGAAGTCCTCGCCCACGCCCTCCACGAGGTATCCGTGGAGCGGTCCGCCGGAGTAGATCGACCCCTCCGGATCGGCCCCGACGACGCGCACGGCACCGTCCGAGACCTCGTGCAGGTATCGGCCGGTTCCGGTGATCGTGCCGCCCGTGCCGATGCCCGCGACGAAGTGCGTCACGCGCCCGTCCGTGTCGCGCCAGATCTCGGGACCGGTGGTCTCGTAGTGGCTGAGCGGACCGTTCGGATTCGCGAACTGATTCGGCTTGAAGGCGCCGGGGATCTCGCTGACGAGCCGGTCCGCGACGCTGTAGTACGAGCGCGGGTCCTCGGGCGGCACACTGGTGTCGGTCACGACGACCTCCGCACCGTACGCCTTCAGCACGTCGACCTTGGCGCCGGCGAACTTGTCGGGCACGACGAACACCATGCGGTATCCGCGCTGCAGTGCGACGAGCGCGAGGCCGACGCCGGTGTTGCCGCTGGTCGGCTCGACGATCGTGCCTCCGGGCAGCAACTGCCCGTCGCGCTCTGCGGCGTCGATGATGCGGCGGGCGATGCGGTCCTTCGCGGAGCCGCCGGGGTTGAAGTACTCGACCTTCGCGAGCACTGTCGCGGCGGAGCCGCTGATGACGCGGGTCAGCTGGACGAGAGGGGTGTTGCCGACGAGGTCGGCCACGCTCTTGGCGTAACGCACGGGATGTGTCCTGAGGTGTTGCCGCGCCGGAGGCGCGGATGGTTGTCGGGGTCGCGGAAGCGTGCCAGCGGCACTCAGCGACAACAGCGACAGGTCAGCACGCGGATCAGTCTAGCCCTGCGCCCGCAGCCACGTCGACGTGGCTGCCCAGCGGGGTGTAGACAAGCCCCCGGCACCGGGGGATCATCGTGTCATGAGCGGCATCGCATCCGATAGCGAGCACGAAGCCCTGCTGCACATCGTGCAGCGGCTGAGCGAGCGGTTCCCCGACCTCGGTGCAGAGCGCATCCGCGAGATCACCGCGGCCGAGTTCGCGTCCTTCGAAGGCGCGCACGTCCGGGATTTCGTCCCGGTGCTCGTCGAACGCCGCGTGCAGGAGCGGCTTCGCGCGGAACGCCTGCCTGTGACGTAGCGGGCCTCAGCGGAAGAAGCCGACCCCCAGATCGGGGTGATCCACGAAGACGCCGTCGACCCCGGCATCCCGGATGATCGCCCACTCGGCCTCCCAGTCCCCGAACGCCGCCGCGCCGCCGCGCCCGCGGAAGTGCGGGATCAGGAAGGCGTTCTCGGGCCTGCAGGTCCACGTGTAGACGCACAGCCCGCGTGCGTGAGCGGACGCGACGAGCGATGACGGCCCGGACGTGCGGCCGAGCTTGTCGGGCGCGAGGATCATCCGCTTGTCGACGCTGATGCCGTCGACCCGGCCCATCAGAGCATCGAGTCCCGCGGGTTGCGCCGTCTGCTGATACGTCGGAGCGGAACGCCCATGCGCTGCCACGAGATCGAACGGGCGTCCCGTCGCCTCGAGCAGGTAGATGTACTCCGCCGGGATCCCCCGCTCCTGCAGCGCGTGCAGCACGGTCGACTCGAACGCCTCGATGGTGAGCGGCAGTGCCCCGTGTGCCCATCCCGCATCGCGCAGCTCGGCGTCGACGAGCTCCGCGACATCCCAGCCGCCGGTGCCTCCGAAACACGTCGCGAAGTACGTCGCGTGCTTGATCTCGAGCACCACGCCGATCTCGCGGCCGTGCTCGAGCGAGCCCGCGCGCACGAGATCGAGCACGTCCCGCAGCCGCAGCACGGGCTGCTCGTCATCGAACGAGGCACTGGACGCGCGGAGCTTCGGCAGCCGCTCGCGGCAGCGGAGGGTCGACAACTCGTCCCACGTGAAGTCCTCGGTAAACCAGCCGGTGAGCTCGGCGCCGTCGATGGCTTTGGTCGTGCGGCGATCCTGGAACTCCGGCCGGGACGCGACGTCCGTCGTCCCCGAGATCTCGTTCTCGTGCCGCACCACGAGCACGCCGTCGCGCGTGACGACGACGTCGGGCTCCACGGCATCCGCCCCCATCGCGAGCGCGAGGTCGTAGGCCGAGCGCGAGTGCTCGGGGCGGTACCCGGACGCACCCCGGTGGGCGATCACGAGCGGGCGCGTGCGAGGCATCGCCTCAGGGTACTCGCGGCGCCCGATCGGGAGCGTCAGCGGACCCGGCTCTAAGCCGTCTCCCAGGCCCGGAATGCCGCATGCGGCACCCGGTCGGATATCGTTGATCCACAGCACCGTGCTGTGCCCCCGTCACTTTGGAGTGTGAGAGCAGTGGCCCTCAACAATCCCGCATTCAGCAACCCGGCATTCCAGGACCCGAAGGCCGTCCAGACCTACCCCGGCGGCCCGCAGGCCGCGAACATCGGTGGGCCGACGCAGTTCGCCACCGCCCAGCGCGCGGGAACGGATGCCGCGGCCCAGGCGCACCTCGAGGGCATGTACACCGCCCCCAGCGCCGGTGCCGTCGAGACCGACCGGATGACCGTCGAGGACACGGTGGCCAAGACCGTCGGACTCTTCGCGATCCTCGCCGTGACCGCCGTCGTCGGCTGGGTCTGGACGATGGCGCCGGTGACAGCTGCCAACCCCAACCCGACGATCCTCCCCTGGATCATCGGAGCGCTCGGCGGCTTCGTGCTGGCGATGGTGATCATCTTCACCTCGCGCAAGAAGATCCGCCCGGGGCTGATCTTCGCGTACGCGGCGGCGGAGGGCCTGTTCGTCGGCGGCATCTCGGCGTTCTTCGAGTTCCTGTGGCCTGGCATCGTGGTGCAGGCGACCCTCGCCACCCTCGCGGTCGTCGGCGTGACCCTCGCCCTCTTCGCCAGCGGCAAGGTGCGCGCATCGAAGAAGGCCACCAAGGTCTTCATGATCGCCATGATCGGCTACCTCGTCTTCTCGCTGTTGAACCTCGTGCTCATGATGTTCGGCGCCTTCGGTCCCGGCAGCGCGGGCCCCTTCGGCCTGTACAGCCAGCCCGTCTTCGGCATCCCGCTGGGGCTCATCATCGGCGTTCTCGTGGTCATCATGGCCGCGTACTCGCTCGTGCTCGACTTCGACTCGATCCAGCGCGGTGTGCGCAACGGCGCCCCCCGCAAGTACGGCTGGCTCGGCGGCTTCGGGATCATGGTCACCGTGGTGTGGCTGTACGTCGAGATCCTCCGCATGCTCGCGATCCTCCGCGGGAGCAATTGACGCGACGCATGACGAAACGGGCCGTCCCTCTTCGGGGCGGCCCGTTTCGCGTGTCGGGCCTGCGCGAGCACTTATAGTGACGGAATGGTCAAGCCAGGGCGGGTCGCCAGGATGCTGCTGGTCGCCGCCGCGCTGGCACTGCTGCCCGCGGCGCCGGCGGTCGCCGTCGAGTCCGTCCGGCCTGCCGCGCCGCTTCCCGACGACGACCGCGTCGAGCGGGAGGAGTGCCCGGCGGAGGTGCCCGAGCGGTACGCCGAGCGCGTGACCTGCGGCGTCCTCATCGTGCCCGAGCGGCGCGAGGCGGACGCCGATCCGGAGCGCACGCTGCGGCTGCCCTTCGCGATCGTCGCCGCGCGCGGCGAGAGGGCGGCGCCCGACCCCCTCGTGTTCCCCACCAGCGGCGGGCCCGGCGCGGGCTCGCTGAGCGCGCTGTGGTACTTCCTCGACCACGCGGACTGGGCGACCGAAACTCGCGACGTGATCCTCCTCGAGCAGCGCGGCGATCAGCTGGCCGAGCCCACGCTGAACTGTCCCGAGCTCGACACCGAGCACCTGATCGAGGACGGCGCCCTCGTATCGGGTGCGGCCGCGCGCACACGGATGCACGCCGGGCGGCTGGCGTGCCACGAGCGACTCCTCGCAGACGGTGTCGATCTCACCGCGTACACGAGCGCGGCGAGCGCGGCGGACCTGGCCGAGCTGCGCAGCGCCTTCGGCTACGACCAGTGGAATCTCTACGGCGTCTCGTACGGCGCGCGGCTCGCGCTGACGACGATGCGAGACCATCCCGCCGGGTTGCGCTCGGTCATCCTCGACGGCGCGTACCCGCCCAACGTCAATCGATACGAGCAGACCCCGGCCGGGTTCTCGGGGGCGATCGATGCGCTCGTCTCGAGTTGCACGGCCGACGCCGTGTGCCGCGACCACTACCCCGGCCTGCGGGCGACGATCGCCGCCATGTTCGAACGCGCCGAGCGCGAGCCGCTCACCGTGAGCGTGAAGAACCCAGCCGACCGATCGCCGGTGCAGCTGACGATCACCGACGCCGAGCTGGCCGGCGGGCTGTTCGACGCCCTGTACGACCCGTCGATCATCCGCGCGCTGCCGTACCTGATCGATCGGCTCGCCAGCGGCGACGCGGATGCCGCGCTCCCCCTCGCACAGCGGAGCCTGGACTTCCGCGACTGGTACACCGAGGGCCTCGAGCTGTCGATCGAGTGCGCCGAGGAGGCGCCCTTCAACGATGACGAGCTCATCGCCGTCGCGCGCGCGACCCAGCCGTTCGCGGAGCGTCTGGCGTACGACGACGGCCTGCGCGAGGAATGCGCCCTGTGGGCGGTGCCCGGGCTCGGCCCGATCGAGAACGAGCTCGTCGTCAGCGACATCCCGACCCTCCTGACCACCGGCGGGTTCGATCCCATCACCCCGACCCCATGGAGCGAGGCCGCGGCGGCCGGACTCGCCAACCACGTCCTCGTCGAGTTCCCCACGATGGGGCACGGAGCGGTGTGGTCCAGCTGGTACGACGAGTGTGCGGCATCCGTCGCCGAGCAGTTCCTCGTCGATCCGGCCGTCGCGCAGTCCCTCGACGACGCCGAGCAGTCCCTCGACGACCCGCCCGCCGAGCTCGACACCTCGTGCATCGCGGATGCCGCGCCGATCGTGTTCCTCACGGGCGACGACATCCACCCCACCTCGGCGATCTACCGGTTCGACAGCGACGTGATCCGCGATCGGGATCCCGTGCAGCTCGCGATCGGCCTCTCGACGCTCACGATCCTCGTCGCGACGCTGATCTACGGGCTCGTGTACGGCATCCGCCGGCTGAGCCGCCGCCCGGCGACCGCACCGGCGGGGGGCGTGCCCGCGGCCGTCTTCGCTGCCGGGTTCAACCTCGCGTACGCGGGCGGGCTGGCGTGGGTCGTGCTCACCGCCGATCCGCTCATCCTCGGCTTCGGACTGCCCGCCGGCATCTGGCCCATGCTGCTCCTCCCGTTCATGGCGCTCGCGGCCGCCATCGTCCTGGTGGCGGTGCTGGTGCGCGGCTGGATGCTGCGCGACGGCACCCCGTTCCACCTCGTGTTCCTGTCGATCTCCGCGATCGGCTCGCTCGCGTTCGCGGCCTGGCTGCTGGCGCGGGGGCTGCTCCTGCTGTGAACTGGTAGCCGTGAGCCCGGCGCGCAAGGAGACCTTCCTCGAGATCGAGGCGCAGGAGGTGCGCGTCTCCAGCCCCGACAAGATCGTGTTCCCCGAACCCGGCCTCACGAAGCTCGACGTCGTGACGTACTACCTGTCGGTCGCCGAGGGGGCGCTACGTGGCGCGGGCGGCCGGCCGATGGTGCTCAAGCGCTTCGTCAAGGGCATCGATCATGAGGCGTTCTTCCAGAAGCGCGTGCCCGAGAACCACCCCGACTTCATCGACACCGCGACGCTGCACTACGCGCGCGGCACGTCGGCGGAGGAGGCGGTGATTCGGGATGCCGCCGGCCTGGCGTGGGTCGTCAATCTCGGCTGCCTCGACCTCAACCCGCATCCCGTCCGCGCCGAGGACCTCGACCATCCCGACGAGCTGCGCGTGGACCTCGACCCGATGCCGGGAGTCGACTGGTCGCAGATCGTCGACGTCGCAATGGTCGCTCGCGAGGTGCTCGACGAGGTCGGCCTGGTCGGCTGGCCCAAGACGAGCGGATCGCGCGGCCTGCACATCCTCGTGCGGATCGCACCGGAGTGGGACTTCAAGGCCGTGCGGCTCGCCGCCGAGACCCTCGCCCGCGAGGTCGAGAACCGCGCACCGGGACTCGCGACCGCGCGGTGGTGGAAGGAGGAGCGCGGCGAGAGCGTGTTCGTGGACTTCAACCAGAACGCCAAGGATCGCACCGTCGCCTCCGCCTACTCGATCCGCCCCCTGCCGGACGCGCGCGTGTCGATGCCGCTCCACTGGGACGAGGTGCCGACCCGGCGCCCGGAGGAGTTCACGGCGCTGACCGTACCTGCGCGCTTCGCCGAGATCGGCGACCCGCATCGCGGCATCGACGACGCCGTCGGCACGCTCGACGGGCTGCTGCGGCTCGCGGAGGAGCTCGGTCCCGCCGAGAAGCCGCCGCGCGGAGGCGGCACCGACGGCCGCCGCCAGTCCACGATGCCGCTCATCGAGGTCGCGCGCACGAAGACGAAGCCGGAGGCGCTCGACGCTCTCGAGGAGTGGAAGTCGCGGCATCCATCGGTCGTCCCCCAGCTGCGCCCGGCCGACGTCCTCATCGACGGCATGCGGGGCTCGAGCTCGCTCTGGTATCGCGTGCGCGTGAACCTGCAGCACGTGCCCGAGTCCGAGCGGCCGGCGCAGGAGGCTCTCATCGCGGACTACGATCCGTGGGCCGGGAAGGAGTGGCCGGGACGCTGATCCAGCCCTGACGTCAGCGCCGGAGCCCGGCCTCGAGGGTCGCGAGTCCGTACTCGAAAGCTACGTAGCACAGCCATCACAATCCCCATTCCAGGAGGCACTCATGCGACTCGCGCCGCACCTGCACCGCATCGGCAATGACATCGTCGCCGCGTATCTGGTCGTTGCTCCCGAAGGTCTCACGCTGATCGACGCCGGCCTTCCCGGTCATTGGACCGACCTCACGAGCGAGCTCGCCGCGATCGACCGCTCCCTCGACGACATCAAGGGCATCGTCCTCACCCATGGCGACAGCGATCACGTCGGCTTCGCGGAGCGGCTTCGTCGTGAGCACGGCATCCCCGTCCATGTCCACTCCGCCGACGCCGATCGCGCCAGGGGCGGCGACAAGCCGAAGACGCCGATGGGCCCGATGCGCCTCGGCCCGACCCTCGGCTTCTTCACCTATGCGCTGCGCAAGAAGGGCTGGCGCACCGAGCACTTGACCGAGGTCGTCGAGGTCGCGGACGGCGACGTGCTCGATCTTCCCGGGTCGCCCCGGATCATCGGACTGCCGGGCCACTCCCCCGGCAGCATCGCGGTGCACGTTCCGATCGCCCACGCGGTGTTCGTCGGCGACGCCCTCACGACGAGGCATGTCCTGACCGGGCAGGTCGGCGCCCAGCCGGCACCCTTCACCGACGAACCCGACCGCGCGCTCGAGTCGCTCGACCTGCTCACGAATGTCGACGCGGTCTGGGTGCTGCCCGGTCACGGAGCGCCCTGGCAGGGCTCGCCGGCCGATGTCGCCGCCGCCGTCCGGACGGCCGCCGCCACGTCCTGACGTCCGCGGGTCAGACTCAGTGACGGTCGGGATCTGCCGACCGGCTCGACGGCCGCGCGAGCACGTCGGCGACCGCCGCGGCCAGCGCCGCCATCGCGTGGTCGGGATCGACGGCACGCGACGCTGCGACCGCCTCGGCGGTCAGCCGCGCGCGCAGCTCGACGTCGGTGAGCACCTCGACGAGCGCTCCGGCGAGCGCGTCGAGGTCGCCATCGTGCACGAGCACTCCGCCGCCGTCTCCCAAGAGGTCGCGCGGACCGTACCGCACGTCGTACGCGACGACCGGGCATCCCGCCACGAGGGCCTCGGCGATCGACAGTCCCTGTCCTTCGAACGCCGATGTCGAGAGGAAGACGGATGCCGCCGACAGCACCCGCGCCGAGTCGTCGGTCGTTCCCCGCAGCACCGCGTGCGCGCCGAGCCCGAGCTCGTCGATCAGCGCCTGCAGCCGGTCCGCCTCCGGTCCGGAACCGTAGATGTCGAGCGTCGCGCCGGGCACCGACCGCCGCACGAGCGCGAGCGCCCGGATCGCGTGGTCGATCCGTTTGCCGGGCGCGAGCCGGTTGAGCATGACGATGCGGCCGGGGTCTCGGCGTGCGAGCGGGGCGACGGATGCCGCGGCCGGGACCGCGTGCGGAACGACGACGTGCAGGTCCGACGCACCGAAGCGCTCCTCGACGTCGGCGCGCTGCGCGTGCGTGGGCCACAGCACGGCGTCGAAGCGCTCCGCGAGCCCGAACCAGCGCGACCACAGCGGGTTCAGCGGAGCATCGGACGTGAACGGCGGCTCGAGGTGAATCGTATGGATCGTGTGGATCAGCCGGAGCGCCGGGTCGTCCCAGCCCGCGAGCAGCTCGCCGAGCTGCCGCGACTCGCAGATCACGATCACCGGTCGAGCGGTGTCGCCGCCCCGCAGCCCGTCCACGACGTGGTCCAGCCACGCCCGGTAGAGCGCGCCGAATCCGTCGAGCACGCCGGCCGCTGCGCCCTGGGCGTCGTAGACGACCACCGGCGCCGGACTGATGTGCCAGTCCGGATCCCCCGCGATCACCGGCAGCGCCACGGACGCGCCGGACGCGCCGTCCGACCTGATCGTGCGGTACTCGAGGGCGGGGTCGGGCTCCCCCGGATGCGCGGCCGCCCGCAGCCATGCCGCAGCCCCGCCGCGGGGATCGGCGGCCTCGTCGAAGAGGTTGCGCATCCTGGCCGGGTCGACGACGAGGTCCCGCCCGGCGAACGCGGCGCGATGGCGCGCGTGTTCGGCGGGGGTTCCCGGATCGACGGTCAGCAGCAGCGGGCCCAGTCCGTCGTGCACTCCCGCCGCGGCGAGTTGCCGCGCGCGCGCGAGCGTGGCGAGCGTGTATCCGCCGTCCCGGTCGGGGATGAGCCTGCTCGAGAGCACCAGGTACTCGGCATCCGGAAACCGCGTCATCTCTCACGCACCTCGCGGGTCGCGCCTATTCCCACTCGATGGTGCCCGGCGGCTTCGAGGTCACATCGAGGACGACGCGGTTGACCTCGCGCACCTCGTTGGTGATGCGGTTCGAGATGCGGGCGAGCACGTCGTACGGCAGACGGGTCCAGTCGGCGGTCATCGCGTCCTCGGACGAGACCGGGCGCAGCACGATCGGGTGCCCATAGGTGCGGCCGTCGCCCTGCACACCCACCGAGCGCACATCGGCGAGCAGCACCACCGGGCACTGCCAGATCTCGCCGTCGAGGCCGGCGCGAGTCAGCTCCTCGCGGGCGATGGCGTCGGCCTCACGCAGGATCTCGAGGCGGTCAGCGGTGACGGCACCCACGATCCGGATGCCGAGACCCGGCCCCGGAAACGGCTGACGGCCCACGATCACCTCGGGCAGGCCCAGCTCGCGGCCGATCGCGCGCACCTCGTCCTTGAACAGGGTGCGGAGGGGCTCGACGAGCTCGAACTGGAGATCCTCGGGCAGCCCGCCGACGTTGTGATGCGATTTGATGTTGGCCGTGCCGGTGCCGCCGCCTGATTCGACCACGTCGGGGTAGAGCGTGCCCTGCACGAGGAAGCGGATCGGCTCGCCCTCTTCGGCCGCCTCGGCGACGAGGTCGCGCTCGGCCTGCTCGAACGTGCGGATGAACTCCCGCCCGATGATCTTGCGCTTCTCCTCGGGGTCGCTCACGCCGTCGAGCGCGGTGAGGAACCGCTCGCGTGCGTCGACGGTGACCAGGCGCACGCCGGTGGAGGCGACGTAGTCGTTCTCGACCTGCTTGCGCTCGTCCTTCCGCAGCAGCCCGTGGTCGACGAAGATGCACACCAGCTGGTCGCCGACGGCCTCGTGCACGATCGCAGCTGCGACGGCGGAGTCGACACCGCCCGAGAGCCCGCAGATCACGCGACCGCTGCCGACCTGCTCGCGGATGCGCGCCACCTGCTCGGCGATCACGCTGCCGCTGTTCCAGTCGGCGGGAAGCCCCGCGGCCCGGTGCAGGAAGTTCTCGATCACGCGCTGGCCGTAGTCGGAGTGCTTCACCTCGGGATGCCACTGCACGCCGTACAGCCGCTTCTCGTCGTTGCCGAAGGCGGCCACGCGCGTCGCCGCGGTCGACGCCAGCACGTCGAAGCCGTCAGGCGCCTTCGCGACCTGGTCGCCGTGGCTCATCCACACGTTCTGCGTGCCCGGCTGTCCGGCCAGCAGCACGCCGCCGTCGCCGGTGAGGGCGGCATCCGTCGCCCCGTATTCGCGAAGCCCGGTGTTGGCGACCTCGCCGCCGAGGGCCTGGGCCATCACCTGGAAGCCGTAGCAGATGCCGAGAGTCGGCACGCCGAGGTCGAACACGCCCGGGTCGAGCGCCGGGGCGCCGGGCTCGTAGACCGAGGACGGGCCGCCCGAGAGGATGATCCCCACCGGGTTGCGCGCGGCGATATCGACAGCGGATGCCGTGTGCGGCACGATCTCGCTGTAGACGCCGGCCTCGCGCACGCGCCGGGCGATCAGTTGCGCGTACTGCGCGCCGAAGTCGACGACGAGGACGGGGCGCTGTGAGGTCTCGGTCCCTGTACTTGATGGGCGCTGGGTCAACGAAGGTTCTCCGTCGGGATCGCGTGGGTCAGGGACGAGTGCTCGGCGCGAGAGTGCAGCTCGGCGTCCTCGCGCTCGGTGAGGTAGCCGCGCACCTCGCGTGCCACGCGCGCCTCCATGATGAACGAGAGGAACGGGATGACGCCGCCGAGTGCGAGCAGGATGAAGCGCGGGAAGGGCCACCTCATGAGGCTCCAGATGCGGAAGCACGCGAAGAGGTACACGACGTAGAACCAGCCGTGGGCGACGAGGATGAACAGCGAGATGTTGAAGCCGTCGCCGACGGAGGTCATCTCGCAGTCGTTCGTCATCGGGGCGAAGAGCGACCACCACTCGCAGCCGGGTCCGGCGATCACGGGCGCGAACCACAGGAGCCCACCGGACCCGCCCGCGAACAGCTCGACGTGCAGCGGCGTGTACTTGAGGATCATCTCCGCGAGCAGCAGCAGCAGCATCGTGCCGGTGATGATCGAGCAGATCTGGTAGAACCTGAGGGCTCCGCGGATCGCCGGGAACGAGGCGAGTTTGGGGGCACGGGGCATGCCGTCAATCTTACGCGCCAAGGCGCGGCGGCCGAATCCGCCGGGATCACGCACCCGTGCAAGAATCGGCCGACACCTGACACATCCACAGTGAGCGGACTCGTCGGGCCCGCCGTGAGGAGTGTCATGGATCAGCGACCGGACGGCGCGTGGTTCACGTCTGAGGTCGCGACGCACCTCGATACGGTCTACCGCTACTTCGTCCGGCGCGCGGCGCGGCAGGACGCCGACGACCTGGCCGCAGAGGTGTTCGCGATCGCCTGGCGCCGGCGTGACGATGTGCCGGGCGAGGCGATCCTGCCGTGGCTGTATCGCACGGCGGGCTACGTGCTCGCCAACCACCGGCGCAAGGTGCACGGCATCCCGCCGATCGTTCTCGTCGAGCCGGTCGAGGCGGACCACGCGCAGCGGATCGCCGACCGTGACGAACTCACTCGCGCTCTCGCGGAGCTCTCGGAGCGAGACCGCGACATCCTCCTCCTGCACGCGTGGGAGGGCCTGGACGGCACGGAACTCGCCGACGCGCTCGGGATCTCCCGCTCCGGCGCGCAGGCTGCGCTCTCCCGGGCTCGGGCCCGCCTGCGCGATGTCTGGACACCTTCGATGCAAGATGGCGGCCCTCGCTGACATAGACGGGGTGAGAAGGATGCCGCGAGGAGGCCCCCATGGACGAGCACTTCACCGACGACGACCTTCGCGCCCTGCGGGCGGCAGATCCGGCCGCGGGCGTCGAGGCACCGCAGGCGCTGCGCGATCGGGTCGACGGTATGCCGGTGGAAGCGGCACCGGTGCCGCTGCGGACTCGCCGGCGGTGGCTCGTTCCTGCCGCGGCTGCGGTCGCCGTCGTCGCCGCGATCGGCGGCGGCTTCGTCTGGGGCGCAGGAGGGATCGATCTCGACGCCGGCCCGACAGCCGTGCCGCTTGCAGTGGAGACCGGGACGCCCGGCGACCCGGCCGCGCCCATCGGGCTCGGCGGCGGAGCGGGTGGCGGCAACGGTACAGGCAGTGGTGGCGGCTCGACGGTCGATCCCCAAGCCGGCATCGCACCCCAAGCCGACTCCGCGTTCGCCACGGCAGACCGCGCGGGCTACGGATGGGGAGGTCCTTTCCACCGCCAGCGCTTCGTCGCGCCCCCGTTCGAGACGACACCCGGGCAGGCGAGCGTGTACGGCGTCGACGGGCATGTGCAGTTCTCGGCGGAGGATGCGGCCCGCATGGCCGCCGCGCTCGGCATCACCGGCGACGCGCGCACGCCCGACTACGAAGCAGGCGGGTGGATCCTCGGCGACGTCGCGGGTCCGAACTTCAGCCTGACCGCGTGGGGCGGTGCCGATGCGCACTACAACAGCGGAGTCGGGGATCCGTGGACGGTCTGCCACAACGCCATCTCGCCGCACTACTCCCTCGATCACGCGACGCAGGCGGTCTGGGAGGTCTACCACGCCACGCTGGAGCAGTGCGTGAAGGACACCCCCATGCCCACAGAGGAGCAGGCGCGCGAAGCTCTCAGCCTGTTCCTCGCCGCGACCGGCGTCGATGAGGAAGCCACGCAGATCACCGTGTGGCCCGACACGGAGTCGCGGACCATCGGCGTGACGGCGGCGAGGATCGTGGAGAACAACGCGACGGGCGTCGTCTCGTCCGTGTCGGTATCCGCCGACGGAATGCTGTACGGATACGGGCAGACCGGCGAGATCGTCTCCCTCGGCGAGTATCCGATCGTGAGCGCCGCCGAGGGTGCGTCCCGGCTCAACGACCCCGCATACTCACCGACTCTCGTCTCCTGGCCGGAGACGAACATCGAGTACCCCGAGTACACACCTCCGACCGCACCCCCCGCCGTGCCCGACGCAGGCTCGGCGGTGCCGTGGTCCATCGCGGAGCGCGAGATCGTCTCGGCTCGCCTGGGGCTCGCCCTGATCTACGGGTCGAGCGGGGAGCAGTACCTTGTGCCCGCGTACGAGTTCACTGCCGCCGATGAGACCGTCTGGAGCGTGATCGCTCTCGCGGAGGACGAACTAGACACGACGACGACGCCCGGGTACGGCTTCTTCGGCGGATGGTGGTGACCGGATCAGCCGGCCGCGTCACCCGCAGCATCCTCGAGATCCTCTAGCTCCTTCTCCCAGGCGTCGCGGGCGAGCCGGTACCAGAGGTAGAACGCGAACCCGGCGAACACGGCCCACTCGGCGGCGTAGAAGATGTTGAGCCAGTTGACGCTCGACGCCTCGCTCGGCGCCGGCGACGAGATCACCTCGAGCCCGGCCGCCGGTTCGTCTGCCACCAGATACGGCCGGTAGACCGACAGCTGATCGACGTCGTGCCAGCGGCCGAGGAGGGCCGCGGACGACATCCGCGTCATCGTCTGCGGGTCCGCTCCACTCGGCGGCAGCGCCGGGCCTTCGTCCGAGATGAGGCGGCCGGTGAGCGCCGTCGGCGAGACGGTCCCCGTCGCGCGCAGTTCATCATCGAGGGCGGATGCCGCGGCATCCGCCTCGTCTCTCGTCTCGGCCCAGCCGATCGCGACCGCGAGCGAGACCGGCTCGCCCTGCCCGAACGCGCCGGCGCCGTCCCACAGGCGCAGCTGCCCCGTGACCCAGTAGCCCTCGACGCCGTCGTTGAAGCGCGACGTGACGACGAGGAAGTCGCCGGGGATCCAGCCACCACCCACCTCGACCTTCTGGCCGACGAGCGGCTCCGGAAGGTACGCGCCGGGCTCGGTGACGTCCTCGATCGGGCGCACCTGCTCGGTCGCGCCCGGCGGCGTCGGGTCGGTCGTGATCGCCCGCCCGAGCTGCCACTGGCCGAGCCACGCGAACACCCCCGCGACGACGAGGCAGAGCAGCAGCATTCCGATCCACCAGGGCCGCAGCATCACCTCGCGCAGCGTCGGCGGGAACACCTCAGGTGCAACGGCGCCGGTCCCCGAGCCTGTCGAGGGGTCGTCCGCAGGTTCGGCGCGTTTCGTCTCGCTGCGCTCGCTCAACGACCGGGGGTCGTCGGCTTCGTCCCCACTCATCCCGCGCTGTAGGGCGCGACGACGACCTCGACGCGCTGGAACTCCTTGAGGTCGGAGTACCCCGTCGTCGCCAGCGACTTGCGCAGCGCCCCGATGAGGTTCGCGGTGCCGTCAGCGACGGGCGCCGGGCCGTAGAGCACCTCCTCGAGCGAGGCGACCCGATCGACCCGAACGCGCTTGCCGCGTGGCAGCCGGGAGTGGTGCGCCTCCGGACCCCAGTGGAACCCCTGGCCGGGCGCGTCGGTCGCCCGCGCCAGCGCGACGCCCAGCATGACCGCGTCGGCGCCCATCGCGAGGGCCTTGACGATGTCGCCCGACGTGCCCACCCCGCCGTCGGCGATGACGTGCACGTAGCGTCCGCCCGACTCGTCGAGGTAGTCGCGGCGCGCGCCGGCGACGTCGGCGACGGCGGTCGCCATGGGGGCGTGGATGCCGAGGGTCGCCCGCGTCGTGGACGCCGCTCCCCCGCCGAATCCGACGAGCACGCCCGCCGCTCCGGTACGCATGAGGTGCAGGGCTGCGGTGTACGTCGCGGCCCCGCCGACGATCACCGGGACGTCCAGGTCGTAGATGAACTTCTTGAGGTTCAGCGGCTGGTCGACGCTCGAGACGTGCTCGGCCGAGACGGTCGTGCCGCGGATGACGAACAGATCGACGCCGGCCGCGACGACCGTCTCGTACAGCTGCTGCGTGCGCTGCGGGGT